>Ga0181397_1000939_pt1 | contig 10752 bp, 6 predicted proteins | sample 20SPOviralmetaG_FD_130126 | JGI IMG/M metagenome (GOLD analysis project Ga0181397, IMG submission 130126) | Marine viral communities from the oligotrophic San Pedro Time Series (SPOT) site, San Pedro Channel, CA, USA - 20 SPOT_SRF_2011-02-23 | ecosystem: Environmental > Aquatic > Marine > Strait...
ATTCTTCGTAAAGCCTTCTAAAGTTTTCTAACTCCATAAAGCCTAGCCCTTGTCCAATCTGGTGCATTCTATAAATGTTATAGGCTATGCCTAATTGTTTCTCTGTGTAAAGTAGCATTAGTCTAACTGCCCTAAATTTTTTAATTTTGTTAAATAGTTTTGAGTTTCTTTTGGCAATGCTTCAATATTTGATCCATCTTTTATCCATCTATTAGTATTCACCGGACCCCAATTATAGGCTACTGCTGCATCTTTTTTATTACCATATTTTTTTATCATTGCATTTATATAATCAGTTCCAAACCTAACATTTTCTTTAGGGTCAAATAAATTATCTCCTTGAAAAGGTTTAACCCCATATCCCGGTTGCCTTGCTGTATCTTCCATAAGTTGCATCAGACCTTTAGCTCCTACAGGACTTTCAGCATTTGGATTAGCAGAACTTTCTATTGTTATAATACTTTGAATAAAAGGGTCAGATGAGTATTGTTCAGCAGAACTATGTGGACCACCATGTTTAAAACCTAACCTATCCATTTGTTCTTGGTAAGGTTCACCAGTAAACGGGTCAACTCTATCTGCTGGGTCTTCTTTAGTAAAGGGTACGTTGTCTTCTCCTTCTACTATACCACCAGTTGCATAATTAAATTTAGATGGCTCTGGTTTTAATGGGTCATATCTTAATCTTTTAGATGCTAGTTCTGGGTTAGACCAATGATAATAAGATTCTCTTACAATAGGTAAATGAGAAAATCTAGAATAAATATCATTATATTCTTTTAAAAATTGTGAATACGACTTGTCAGAAAAATCACCGTTTAATTTAAAAAATGTTAATTGAGATTGTGTTAATCGTATAGGTGTAAAAGAATTATTAAACTCTGTAAAAGCTGTTTTTTCTTTATTATTAAAATTTCGTAATCTTGTTCTAGCAATCTTATCAATTTTATATTTGTCTATACCTAATGTAACTGCTCCTTCATAAGCTAATTTAGCTTTAATAAAACTAGGATAGTAGGCATCAATACCGTCTTGATACTCAGCTAACAATTTGTCAGGTGTCATAGTATCATCATAAACATAAGTGTTTAAATTATCTTTTGCAAGTTGTACTTGTGTATTTAAGTCACCAACTTTAAAACTAAAATTTCTTTGTATTCTATCAGGTTTTACAATTTGAGTTCTTTGTCCAGTAACTCTAGAAAATAATTCATCTTCAAGACTTATCTCACCTTTATCAATTCGTTCTCGTTTTTTACCTAAAAATAAACTGTAATCATCTTTAATTTCTCTAGGAATTAATTCTTTTCCTATATGAGATAATATAACTCCTAAGTTATCAGGGTCAGTAAAACCTTTTTGAATATTAAATCCATCTAAATATTCTCCAGTTTCAAAATCTCTACCTTGAAATAAAACATCAAGACCAGCTTCGGTTACAATAGAAGGTCCTAAAAAAGGCTTGACAAATAATTTAGCAGCTTCATATACTCCTGCTCCAATTTTTTCTTTGGTATCTTTTGGATTTCTACCTTCTGTTACTTCATTTAAAAATGCTCTAAGAACATCTGTAACTGGAGCACTAGGGTCTGTATAAGTTAAATCTGTATATTCTAAAAATCCATCTTTAGTTCTATCAAAAACTAATGCACTATGTTGAGACCAATCAGCTAAATCTAAATCTCTAATAGCTTGTTCTTCTTCATCAGTAACACCAAAAAAGTATTTACTGGTATCAGTTAAACCTTTGTATCCTGCATAAGTAATTGTCATTTGACCAGCCAAACGTTGCATTCCTCTTTCAACTAGTGCTTCATTACCAGAAGCAATCTCATCAATACCTCTAATCAATGTGTGATAATTATTTCTCCACTGCTCTGCAGTAAATGAAAAGAAGTTACCAATAGGTGCTTTTCGTAAACCTAATAAAGTAGGAGCAATTAAATCATATGTTGGCATAGTATTTCTAACAATGTCTGCAGCTTCTTGTTTTAATTGTTGAGTAGACTTTTTAGCTGCCCCAGAAACCATGCCATTTGCTCTTTGTAAAACTTTTAATTCTTTATTATATGTAAGAATTCTAAACAAATCATCTTCTGCTACATATACATTTGTTAAACCTTTATTTATTCTACTAGCACCAGAACCTATTTTTCTTAAAATACCATCTGAAACATCGTTAAAATTATTTTTACTTCCAAGTTGTAAATCATTAATTAAAGCTTTAAAATCTCCGACTCTAACGTTTTGATTTACCAAACCTAGTTTTTGATACTCATTATAAATTTTACTAAGTTCATCATCGCCTTTTGTCCCAGCCCTACGCAATTGATTAGCTAATATTTCAAAAGATTTATTAGTCTCTTCTCCAAATGGATTTAAACCATTTCTTAAAACAATAATACCACCACCAATAGTATTTCTAACGTGCGTTGTTAAATTATATACAGTAGCAGCAGCCTGTCCAAAACCTTTACCTTTTAAAAATAAACCATAAAGTTTTCTAGCAGGACCTTGAGTATCAACTTGGTTCATTTTATTAAATAATCTAGCAACCTCTGGTGTAGTTTGTGCTCCGTTTAATCTACCAAACTGTTCACCCTTAATAGTTCCTTGTCTCATTCGTGGATCAGGGGCTACTGTTTTTTTAGTTGTTCCTTTAAAAAACCATTTACCCAATCCTTGATCTGCTAAATCATCAAACATTCTATATTTACTCTGTTGATGAGCAAGAGTTTCAATGGTTCTAAACACCGCAGTTGTTGTTGAAACAGTTTGCCCCCCAAGTAATTCTTCAACAGCAGGTTTTAATGTTACTCTAGCTTTAAATAATTTTTCAGCTTTTGGAGCACCAAAAACTTTATTAATATGTGTAGATGCAGCTTCTAATTGATCTCTGCTCATCCATTTTTGAACAGTTACTTCAGCTTCTTGCTGATAATAATCATCACTTTTTAAACGTTTTAATCCTCTAGCTACATCTGCTGCTTTAATACTTTGTTTGACTTCAGCAATAGCTTTACTAACTACTTCTTTTGAAGGTGTCCAGTTTGGATTTTCAAAAATTTCATAGGTCTTTCTTAAATAAGTACCCATGTTTTTTTCTATTTCTTCTCGTAAAGCTTTTGGAATGTGAGACGATTGTAATAATAATTTACTTAATGCATCAATTGTTCCTCTTGCTTGTTTTGCATAAGGTCTTACATTTTCTGGTAAATCTTTTAGTTTAATCTTCTTACCATTTTTTAAACTGCCTACCATAAAATGTCCAAAGTCTTCTTCTATGTCTGCAAACTTTACTTTAGAATCTTTAGCAGCTTCTTTCATTGTAACTATTAGATTAGAGTGTAAATCCATAGCTCGTTGCGACCAACCAATTCTATCATACTCACCAGATTTTATAATCTTATGCATCTCTGGAGAGTTCATTCCGGATGAACGTCTTAAATTAAACCAACCACGTTGCATTACTTTTTGAGCTTCGTTTATACTACGACCTAACGCATTATTTCTAAATATTTTAGCGTTCCAATCTGTTACAAGATCAAGATCAGGTTTAGGTTTGTCTACAACTTTAGCAGCTTTATCAGATTTTCTACCCTCATTAATAACTTTCTTGAAAGCATCAACCGCTTCTGGTCCTTCACCTTTAATTTTATTAATTAATTTTGTAGCACCTTGTACCGTAACCTTTCCGATTCCAATAGCAGTAGATACTGCACCAGTCATAAAGACTCCGTCTAATAACAAAGATAATCTTCTAGCTGTTTCGGTGCTATCTTCATCAGCATCTAAATAATTAAATAAATCAGCTAAAGCATTATCATCATCACCAAAATGTTGTGCTAATTTACTAGCTACAATTGTAAACTCTGGGTCGTCTGCGAATGCAAACTGTGAAGCTAGTTCAGTTTTAGCTATCATAGCACCAGAATTAATTAATCTATTTTTAAATAACTCATTACTTTCTGCAGCTAGTCTAGCTTTTGAAGGTCTACCTTTTCCACGGGGGTCAAGCCTCACTCTTTCTTTTAGTTTATCTGTAAGTTTACTAATTCCTTTAGTAACTTTAGCCCCTTTTAATGCTTGAAATCCATACACTAATTCACCCAAAGGTCTTGCAATAGATTCTGCTGTGCTTTCAGCTTCTTTTAATTCGTAATACTCTTCACCTGTTTTTTCATCGTACTTTGTTTCATACAAATCTGTTTGACCAAACCGAGTAGAGCCAAAAGGTTTTCTAATAAATTTATTAACACCTCTTTCAATATTTTTTTCTACATCTCTTTCAGTTAAGTTTATATCTTCACCGGGCTTAGTTAAAAAATCATCTGCACCCATTGAAAAGTTGTGCATAAGATTTAACATTGATGATGTAGATTCACCTATTACATTTGCTGCTGTTCTACGTAATCCTTTAAATTTTCTTTGTTCTGCAGCTTCTTCAATATCTTTATCTTGAATTGAAAATAATTTTTTATAATAATCAGGGTCTTTTTTTAATGGGTCTTCTGGAATAATTTTAGATTGTTCTCTGTAGTTAGAAACACTTTTATCTAAGTCTGAAGTAGAGCCTTCTGTTGCATAATCTAAAAATTGATCAAAGTCCATATCCGAATAAAATCTAGGAGTAGAACTATATAAATTTTTAAGTTCAGAAATATCTGAACCAACTTCTCTCTTAGTTTTTAAATCGTCTTTGTAAACTTCGTAACGTGAAGCCATAAATATATTACCTGTTTAGCTTAAGGATTAGCAAACCCAGCAATTTCATCAGGGTCTGACATTAATAAGTCAATGTTATATTGTGCATTTCTTACTAAATTTTTCACGTAAGACTGTTGTTTTAAGTCTTTAATTATTGCTTGATACTGATTAGTTTCATCGTCCCAAGATGTATTTGCGATGGTATCACCACCTAAACCACCTTGCTCTACACCTGTCGTAATATATCTATACAATGCTTGATCTTCTGGCACTGTTGAAGTTTTATATTTAGCTAATAAAGTTTGATCTATTCTGGTACCTGCAACAGCAAGTGTTGTATCATCGTGTCCTGAAGCAACCAACGTAGCGGTATCAATTGCAATCGTTGGGTAAAGCTGTTGTTTAATCTGGGCTTTAGTTTTAATTCCAAACTCACCTGCAATTTTATTTTCAAAGAACTCATCTTCTTTTTGTTTAAGATAAGCTGCTTTTTTCTTAAGAGCATCTGGTCCTGCATCAGCCCTATTCCAATCTGCATTTGCTTCCATATCTGCAGCAAGTCCAGCATAGAATCTTGCAGCATCTTTAATATCTTCTTCTGCATTTGGAACACCAATAGCAGTTCTAATTTCTTTATCTCTTAGAGCATTAAACTCAGTTTCATCCATAGTTTTGTATTGATCTGTATTTTTTAACTGTGCATATTTATTTGTAATTTCTTGAACGGTAAACTCGTGTTCTTTTATAAATCTATTTGTAATAGAAGATGCTACTTCAGTTTCAAATGCATTTACGGTTCTTTCATTTCGTGGTAAACTTTGGAACTGTTGTTTAAGAGCTTTACCATAAGCACTTTCTGGACTAACACCATATTGAGACTCTAACACATCATCAATTTGACCTCTTTCAATAATAATATTTTTTTGATTAATAGGACTAGTTAGCTCTGCTTTAGATTTAGCATCCATGCCCACTATATTTAAACGTGCTATAGGATTGTTAAATATCTCAGCATCTTTAACTTGTTTATCATATTCGGCTTGTTCTGTTTTAGTTTTTTCTAATAACTTGTCTTGATAATCTCCACCAATTCTTCCACCACTTAGTTTATTTAATCCTCTGTGTACTAAACTAATATTTTGTGGGCTAGTAATTTCTCTACGTTTTGCTTTAATGTAGTCTAATGCTTCTTTTGTATACTCTTCTTCACTACCTAATCTAGGAGTATCTGCACCATATACTTTTTTAAACTCGTTATACTGAGAATTTGCAAAGTTATTTTTAAATTCTCTTTTTTGCTTTGTACCGCTAATGTTACTACCATCATAATAACTTGCATTTAAACCATTATTTTCAACCCACTTGTTAAATTCTATTTCAGCATCAGCATCATAGTATTCTGGTATACCTTTATTTTGTATTTCATCATATTGGTTTTGTAACTTTAATTGTTTAGCATAATTAGCTTTTGCATTAGCAAGTTTGTATGTTTTTTCATCTTCTAAATCTTCTAATTGACTCATTACTTGAGATTGCATTTTACTTTCTTTAGCATTAAAAAGAAATGAAGCTAATAGTAAATTTCTATTTCTATTACTTTTTTTTCTGTTACCACTAAAATAAGCAGCAGCTAAATCACCAAAATTTGTACCTGCACTTTTTTTACCTAATAAACTTGTGAAATCTTTTACTGCCATATTATTTGTCCTCTTTACTCAATAAACTATCAGGTCTGTCTTGACGATCTAGTAGTCCTTTTGGTAATTCAATTTTTTCTATTTGTTGTCTAACTTCTACTGGTATCGTTTGTGGATTAATCTTGTTAAGTGATGCATTTTTAATTTCTTTTAATGCATTGTTTCCCATAGTTAAAGTTTTTAAATTTTCTTCTCCACTAGTAGGCTTCTTATTTAATTCTTCATCTGATTCTAACACATAATCTATTTCTGCTTTCTCAGCCAATGCCATAATCATATACATGGTTGGCTCCATTAATAATGTCATTAAATCAGGATTCCATTTACCTTCTAAGAAACCAGAATATAAAACAATAGATGCAAGGTCTACAACACCAACACCATTAGCAACTGATTCTAATAAATTAGGAACAGTTTCTGGAGTTGTCAATACACCAAATACATACAAAGATGCTTCTTTAGTATTAACAAACTCTGGTGGTTGTTCCCATTTGTAAGGTTGTTCTGGACTATTTGTAAGTGATTGTCCCGGTACAGGTCTGCCTGTAGCTAAACTATTACCTAAAAATTCTGTTGCTTTTTCTGATATTGCCATGTTCCTATCCTATCGCTTGTGGAGTTGCTAATGGTTGATAAAATTGTGATAAATAATTTGAAGAACCTGTCCCGTAAAGAGTTTGTTGAGATAACTCTTGGAAGCTAGGCATACGTGTCATTCCTGTAGCAGCCATTGCTGAAGGTCCGACTGCTTGTATATAATTTCCTTGAGCAGCTTCTGATATAGGCTGTGATGCAACACCAGCACTTCTAAATGGTTCTTCATAATCACCTTGTAGCTCACCCATAATTAATCCAGTTGTAACACCTTGCACAGTATCACCGACAAACTCATCACCAAAGTAACCTTTAACTTTATCAACACCTTTTGCAAATAAATTTTCTCTAGGTAAACTATCAGCATACTTTAATGTTTCTGCATCTGTTAATGCATCTGGATATTTTATTGATTGCGTAACAGGAACTTGTTCAGTAGGAACAAAGTCTTGTAAATTAATATTATCAATACCTAAATCTCTTTTATTTGCTATATCGTCTGCTATTGCATTAAAATCAACTGTTGGACCTGAAGTAGCTTGACCTGATACAGGAGCATTAAAACTATCTGTAAGCATCTCTGGAGATATTTTACCAGCTTCTAAATTTGTATACTTACTTGAATCAAAAGCTAATTTACTTTGCTCTGCAAGATTATTTTTAACAACAGATAAAGGTTGATCTAATGCAGGTACAGCTTCATTAATAAGACTATCTGTAATAGTTGGATAAACATTTGTAGAGCCTGAAATAGCAGCACTATCAATAGCACTAATAGCTGAGTTAGCTACATCCATATTATTTGTAGCGTTTGCTATTTGACCAGCAACTGTTTGATTTGTTGCAGTAGTTGATACAGCTTGTTTTGCTAAGTTCTCTTTACCGGCTAGTAAAGCTGTTTCACTTAATTTTGCTGATGCACCTGCTGATTGTATTCCTGATGCAGCTATGGCTTCTGCAGCAGCAGCATCACTTGCAGCAGTTGCAGCAGCTTGAGTAGCTGTAGTAGCTGTCGTTGCCCCTGCTTTGGCTGCACCTCCAAAGGCACTTTGTGCCCACCCTGTTAATCCTTTAGCTACTGGACCCATAAGCATGTATAATCCTACAGCACCTATAACCGCACCTAATTTGCTTCCAAAAACTTTACCAAGTTTTTTACTTATTTTTCTACCTACTTTTCTTAACCATCCCATTTTCTAAACTCCCGGTCTAAACGGATTATATGTATATGCAGTATTATACGACCCAGCTAAACTACCTAATAAATTATCTAAATAATCATCATACTTTTCACCTGCTTTACCTTCATTAGCCATAGCTGTAGATATTATCTGTGCCTTTCTATTCTCTTCGTTTTCAAAAGCTCTAAAATCAAAGTCAGCTTGATCTCTTAATTCTTGCCATAAGAATGATTGAGCTTGTGATGATAAACCATAAGCATTCTGTGCGTTCTGCATGTTGATTTGATTTTGTGCAGCAGTGTTAATGGTGTTAGCCTGTCTTCTCCACTGAACATTAGAAGCTTCAACAGCAGCAGCATTCTGTGCGTTCCATTGATTCCTTGCAAAGTCTTGTTGAGAATTAAACTGATCTACTTGTGTTACTAACTGAGCATTAAATTTATTTAGATCAGCTTGTCTTTGTGCATCTCTGGCTGCAGCAGCATTATCTTGCGTAGCATTGAATTGTTCCATTGCATTCATTTGAGAAGCATTATATTGATTCATCTGTGCTTGTAAGTTACTCATAAACTGATTAGTTTGATTTTCACTAGCAGCATTAAACTGAGATGCTGCATTTTGAGCAGCTTGGTTACTTAACACACGTTGTTGATTTTGTTGAGCTTTTAATACATTTGCTTGTTGATTATTACTTAGATTAGTTAAATCCATTTGTAAGAATGCTTGAGCATTTTGTATTTGTGTACGCTGATTAAAGTCTGCTTCAGCTAAGTTAGCCTGAGACATTAATGCTGCATCTTGTATAATAGCTTGTTGGTCCATTGTAGCATTTGTAATACCTACAGTTTGTAAGAACTTACTATTAGAAAGTGCTATCTGCTGGTCAGAACTAAACTGAGCCATATCCATTTGGAAAACATTTTGAGCATTTGAAAGTGCTGTCTGTTGTCCTCTTGCAGCATTGGCTTCAGCTTCTTGAGCTTCAATAGCTCTTTGTTGTCCAACACTAGCTTGTATCGCTTGTGCATTAGACTGAGCCATCGGCATAGCTGATGTTATAATAGCATTGAACAAGGCATCTCTACCTACAGTTGAAGCTTCCATACCACGTTGAGCTAACATAGATTCTACTGATGCAACAGCAGGTCTCGCCCATGCAGGAATTTCACCTTCTTCAATACCACTTAATAAACTGTCTAACTGATTAGATACTAATGCTTCTTGTGGTAAGCCTTCAATAATACCTCTTTCAGCTTCACTAAAATCTGCTAATCTAGCTTCTAAAGATTCTGGGTCGTTACCAAGTTCTGTAATATCTGCATCACTTAGTCCAGCATTTGATAGTTGTTTCTTAGCTCTTGTAATACGTGACAAAGAACTACCTACGTTCATAGCAGCAGTTGATTTAGCTCCTTCACTTAAGGTACCAACAACTCTTTCAGTTAATGCACCCTCTGGAATATCAATGGTTGCAGCTTCAGTTGTGTCTATACGTTCAACACCTGCAGCTTGTGCAATAGCATCTTCTGATATTTGACCTTGTGCAGCTTCTACTTGTGCATCCGGAGTTACAGTAGTTGCTCTCATTTGTGCAGCTTGTATCTCTTGTGGAGTTTGTGCAGTTGTTACATCACCTGTAGTAACTGTCTCTGGTGCAACTTGTGCAGCTTGTGCAGCAGTAACCGTTGTAGGTGCTGCCATTGTTGTAGTTGTTGTTGGTATATCTGTAGAAACTTGTTGAGCTTCTGGAATAACTGCAGATTCAGGTACAACACCCTGTGCAGATTGTGTAATAGTATCAGCAGTCTCTTGGATACGAGCAGTTCTTTCTCTATCTGCAGTAGTATCTCTAATAAGTTGAGCACGTGCTGATGCTAATCTAGCTTCTTCTGCTTCTAATCTATCTGCTTCTGCTTTTAATCTAGCTTCTTCTTCAATTTGTGCTTGAGTTTTAGGTGCTGGTGTTGGTGCTGGTGTGGCTTCTCCAACTTGTTGATTTTGAACTTGAGTTTGCGGAGCAGTTGATGTTGTAGTAGTTGTTGGTGCTGAAGAAGCATTTGGCATTTGTTGTGCTTCTTGTTGACCTCTACGGTTGTCTACTCTTTCTGCTCTTAAAGCATTACGCTTAAGTTCTTCTACTTCATCACCTTCACGATATCCAACTCTACCACCTTGACGATAGTCTTCTCTAGCTATTCCACCGCTTCTTTTTCTATTTCTTCTTTTTGACATTATTAAATCCTATATACCTATTTTACTTGACTTCAAACAATTTGTCAAGCTTTTCACTGATTTTATCCATTCTATCCATTAAAGTTGACATATCGTTTCTTAATTCATCTTTTGTAACATACTCTTTCGCAATCTCTTCACGAGTTTTATTAATGAGTATGTCTTGTCTTTTAAGCTCTGAAGAGTTTTGTCTAATCTGAAACCAGATTGGAGCTAACACTAAAGTTATTAAAACATTCCAAACAATGTAAGGTGATATCATTTCCATGTTATTTTAGTTTGCTTCGATGTAAGCTTTACCAGTTGTGATAGCTGTTGTATAGCTAGACTTATCTGATGAG
>Ga0181397_1000940_pt1 | contig 10751 bp, 20 predicted proteins | sample 20SPOviralmetaG_FD_130126 | JGI IMG/M metagenome (GOLD analysis project Ga0181397, IMG submission 130126) | Marine viral communities from the oligotrophic San Pedro Time Series (SPOT) site, San Pedro Channel, CA, USA - 20 SPOT_SRF_2011-02-23 | ecosystem: Environmental > Aquatic > Marine > Strait...
CATTAAGGACTGGTAAGTTAGCTATAAGATCTCAATTTAATAAAACCCAAGAATCCCGAGATAAAAATTTAGAAGAGCTTACTAATAGAATGTCATTTGAAGCGTTAGGTAATTCAGGATTGATTCCTTTTTATAAAGATATAAGAAGAGCGCTTGTAAAGAAAAGATTTAACAAACCTAAACCTTTAACTAAAACACAATTAAAAGAATTAAAGAAAAATTACCCTGAATATTTTGAGGACAGTGGAACTAAAACATCAGCAGGATCTAGAAAATCTAGAACTCAAAGTAAAGGATCTGGAAGAAGAACAAGAAGACAATCTAGGCAATGAAACATTTTGACGAACACATTTACATGTTACAAAGTTATTATGTAATAACTAATCAAGTTGGCTACGAGCAATTGTTAAACAGAGATATGAAAGTAACCTTAATATTTGATCCTACTAAAGATGTAATAGATGATTATGAAGAGGTGTTTGATCAGCTTATAGAATACTTTGAAGACTTAGAAGAATATGAAAAATGTGCTACTCTTTTAAATTCTAAAAATTTAATGAATGAATTGCAGGAGGTGTAACAAGATTATGAACTTACATGGTTCAAACCAGAATGGATTTTATTTTCATTGCAAACATTGCAATAATGTAATTCCTACCTCAGAAGAAGTGAGTTAATCTAGCCACTTGCCCAAGCTCTTTATGGTGTACAAACCCCTCACAGGCTTTAGGAGCGCCTGTAAAGCCTTTTCGGGCGTGCCAGCTGTCTGCTGACGAAGGAGACCTCATGTACTCTACAGTGACTCCTACGAAGTCCTTAGCGTCTCTCCACTTATGCTTGACTTTATGGTGTATATGGTGTAAGTACCAATATCTAGTCTTTGTATTAGCCCACATCTGTGGTTTTTCCTGTGCCATAAGAAGAGGAAGGTTATCCATTTTAGCTCCATCACCATGCTCAAGACCTATTAAAGATGTTCCATACTTATAATACTTTCTGTGTGCTACTGTGACATCAAAAGTTATATCTTTTGCTTTCCGGAACCAGGCTTGTAAAGTGTGAGCTAAATGAAAGCCTGATTGATAATCATGATTACTCATGCTGTGAACTACATCTACTGGAGCAATCTTTCTTAACGTTTCTATACACTCTACATATAAAGCTAAAGCAAGCTCGTAGTGTTCCCACCACTTACCATCCGTGTCTTGTGGTGTTCCTTTTGTTGTTGTACTGTAAACATTGTCAATATGCAACACATCATTACCTATACAAAACAAAACTTTTTCTATCTGAAAGCCTTGAGCCTTGTCAATAAGACCATGTATGCCATCCATAACCCTTTCAACTGCTATCTGAGAATTGTATTCTTCTCCAGTCTCAAGAGCTTTAGCATACTTTCCAATATGAATATCAGCAGGATTAATAACAAGCAGGTGTGGATCCGTTTGCTTTTTTCTTTTTATAGGTTTGTAGTCTGGAGAATGTTCTTCAACAAACTTATTTACTTTTTCAAATATTAGATTTTCTTTTAATGCTAAATTTTCTTTAGTTACTATTGAAAACCTATACTCACCACTTGCACTTTGCCAATGCTTTACACTGATAACATCATTTTTATCAATACCTCTTTCATTCAAATGATCAGTTAAAGCAGAGTTGTCATTAACGTTTTCTAAATTTTGAGCACGAAGCTCACGAATCATATCTACCTCTTCAATAGACAACCTAAGTCTCGGGCCTTCAGCCTTTCTAGACTTCATCCGATAAAGAGTTAATTAATTCTGTCATGATCTGACAAATGTTCTGAGCTTTGAGTTTTGCTTCATTATGATCTCGCTCCATAAGATCTTCGTAGAGTTCAGTTACAAGGTCGTGAGAGTTATTAGTCACATAATTAATGTGCTTGATTGCATTCACATCATCAACTGAAATTTTATGAGCCATTTACTATGCCTTCTTTTTTATTATAATATAACCTTTTTCTTTTAATAAAATAGTTGCATCAGTAATTTTTTTTTCTTCAACTCTAAAATGTTCAAAAATTTCGTTTTCAATTACGTTTTGTGCCATTGTTTTAATTTTAAATATAGTGAAATTAATTTAAATGTTTATTATTTAGATAATTTAATATAGAATCATCTGGATTTTTAATTAATTTTAGATCATAAATAAACAATTCTACCCTACAAATCTCTTTTTGTAAACCCAAAATTTCATTAGCAGTTAATCTTATCCTTTTAACTGTTTTAGTTTGTTTTGCATACGAGCAAGAGTGTATTATAAACTGTATAAGGTTTTTTTTGTATGAATTATAATATTCTATTTCTTCTTCTAATTTATTCATCCTTTATATATTTCTGTTTTAAACCCATAACTTTCTAACTCTTTTAATCTATATTCTTGAAGCTTCGACACTTTACCTGTTGGTTTTTTTATTTCAGAAAACAAAACATTACAGTTTTTTGGAAATGCCACAAGATCAGGAATACCATTCTTGTTTGTTTTAATCAATTTTAAAACGTAATAGCCTTCAGCTTCTAGCTCTTTGATTCTTTTACTTTGTATTTGTTGTTCTGTCATTATCTAAGTGTAAGTAAATCTCTTTTAAAATGATTTAAAGTGTAATCCTTTTTACCTATAACAGTTTTATAAATCTGATGCTCTATACCATTTTCAGCAAACACCCAGTAAATTTTATTATACTGCCTGTCTTTAGTAGTCATCCTGTCTCTTGACTGCCAGTAACTTGTGGCACTAAAATCAATGTTATAATACACAAGAGCTTCAGCTTCTTTTAAACTAATACCTTCTCTTCCTGAAACAATTTGTAAAGCAATACACTTGTCAGTTTCTTTAAATTCTTTTAAATCTGTAGTTACAGACTCGCCAAATATGTCAGTAATAGCCTCTAATTCTTTTTTAAACTTATAGAATATAGCTATCTTTTTGTTTTGGAAATAACCATGTATAAATTTAGCTTTTGCCCAATCTGTTACACCTGAATTTCCGCTTTCAAACTTAACAGTTCCTGAATACAGCTGATGAATTTTAGACATAAGTTTTACGGCTGTGTCAGCCAACACAACTTCTACTTGACCTTGTAGAACTCTTTCTTTTTTAAGTTTTTTAACCATGTTATGAGTTGACTCATGCATTGCTACAGTTAATATCTCTTCAGTAATTTGTGTTTTAAAACCGGCTTCTTGCTGTGTAAAAGAAATCATGTATGGTTTCATTTCATAAAGAATTGACTCTTTACCATCACTATAATCGTTAATACTTGTTGGCCCTATTTTTTTCTGTGTAATATTAACGTACTGATGTGAAAATTTATAGAAACTTTTATACTGTTTAAACGGGTTGCCTGGTAAAGCATAAACTTGATGATACATTTGAGAATAAGACTCTGGTGTAGGTGTTCCAGATAATAATATTACATAAGGATTTTTGTTTACTTGTATTAAAGATTTTACATCTTTTGCTCTTTTACTAGGCTTAGGATAAGCACCCATACCATGAGCTTCATCACATATTACAACATCATACAGAGATGAATCTATTTTATGAAGCGACTCGTAATTAATAATAGTAATAGAAAAATCAGGATTGAGTAAGTCGTAATCATCTTGAATACTGGATATAGCTTTCTTTTTTGTAATGAATAAAACGTTAGAAACAGCAAGAGTCTTACAAATACTCAAACTCGTAAGTGTCTTGCCAGTCCTAACTTCCATGGCAAGATAAACAAATTTGTGTTCTTTTAAAACATTTACACCTAATCTAACAATCTCTTTTTGATAATCTCTTAATTCCATAATTAAAATTCTATTTCTAAGTTTTCTTCTAGTTCATGCTTATTTCTAAATCTAATCCATCTAAAGTTAGTGTCCCGACCTTCTTCAGGATCACAGTCATATTTAAATTGATTATAAGCTATTAGCCATTTATAAAATTTAGTTCTTGATATAGTTAACTTTGCTTTTGGAGCAAAGTCTGGATTGTCTTCAATAAAATCAATGTACAAATCTTGTTTATTCGATTTTTTATTAAGTTGCAACGACTCATGTTCTCTCATTCCTTTTAACAACCCACACCACTCTATAAACTCATGGCATGTCTCAGCTGACAATCTTCTAATTTTAAGATTTACAAACTCACTTTTAATAAGACCATGTTGTAAATACATTTGCAAACATTCTATCATGTAATTATCAAAAGCACACCACTCATCTTCATCCCATTCCCCAAACATTAATCTTCCAAACTCTCTTATCGGAGTGTTGTCTCTATTATAATGTTGTGCTAATTCTAGCTCCCATTTTCTTCTTTCAAACGAACTGCCTTTCCCTTTTATAGCATAGTTTGTAGTGATACATACTTTTGGAGATTTTTTAAATGGTATTTTAATTGCATCTTTATTTTTCTTTTCTAAGGTTAACCCTTCTGTAACTACAGAAAATAATCTTTCAAAATTGAAATGCTTACTTACATCATCAAAACAAAGTATTTGTGTGTCAGCACTTACAAGTTGATAAGCAAAACTTTTTTCAAAATTAAAAGACTTACCATCAATCACTACTAATTTTTTCATGTGTCCTAAAGCATTCATGAACAAACCTTTACCTGTACCACCCTCAGGATTATCAGAAATAACCTCATCATTTAATATGGTTGCGGGACAATAGGATAAATTTTTCCACGCATGTAATAAATAACCTATCGTAGATTTCATTGAGTTTATTCTGGTTTTTTCGCCATTACAAATATTCTCTATAAACGACTTATAATCGCAGTCTGTTGATTCGCATTTAATATATGGTCTATCAATTACATGATCCTTCCAAACGTAACCTCCTAAATCTAAATAATCAATAGAGGTTATATCATTATATGTTATTTTTACTGCTGAGTTATTGTAATATAGATAAGCACTACCTTTTGTGTCTTCAATAAAATACACATCAATAGATGAAAGCAAAGTCAAAAACTCTTCCCTGAAATACCTTGTACATTCAGCAAAGTGATTATAAGCTTGAATTTCATCAAGCTCTATTAAATGGTTTAATATAAAATCTTTAATTTCTTTTTCACTTGTGTGATCAATTAAGTTATTTGTTACTCTAACAAACACATAGTTCTTACTTCCTTCTGGATTAAATTTATAAAATCCATGCTCTTCTAGGAAGTGTTTAAACGATATGTGTATAATTTTTACAACACCTTTTTCTGATATAGACCAAAATTTTTGACTTGATTGTTCATCCTCAAGCCTATGGATTACATTATCTATTGTGCCGACCTCAATACTTTCTTCCTCTAATTGAGATCGGATCTCTTTTTTTGGCACTCCTCTTTTTAACTTAGCTTTAATTAAATTAACCTTGTCTTCATCTTCATAGTATTGGGTGCCAAAGTCTTGTACATTTTGATAAGCTGAATTGATAGTTCTTTTTATTTCTCCTTGTTTAAAATTTTGAGATGAAAAAGTATTCATGACATACTCGGCTAAGGTTTTAGAAACACCAAATCTATTAAATGCTGAAGCTAATACAAACACATTATGATTTCGTTGACCTTCAACCATAGGATATTTTTTTTCCCACCATTTTTTTAAAATATCTACAATTTTATTTTCATCTGTAATTGGGATTGTAGGTATATCTATGTTTTTAGTAACCTCTGTGTACTGCTCCTCTTCAATTTTGTCCCATGTACTTGATTGTTCGTTAATATAGATTAACGGATCGTATGATTCATAACAAACCCTTGAAATATTCTTACAGGTTTTGTCAAAATAAGTAGAGTTTAAATTGTTTTGAATGCTTACAAAATAATTGACATGATTCTCTGGATCAGCAGGTATTCTTACTAACGCTTTTAATCCCTTTCCACTTGGAGAAACAAATACACTATAAATATGTTTGTTTTTAGTAAGTTTTTCTTTATCTGACAACATCTCTTTAGTTGTAGAATAACCATCAAAATCTAAACACAGCAACCCACTATGTTCTTGTAAAGATTTATCATTTCTTTTAGTAAACTTTCCACTGAAACAAACAGCGGGGAGCTTTTGTTTTAACAAATTCCTTGCCTCCTTGTTTTTTTCTGCTCTTATTTTTTTTACTAAGTCTTTAGATGCTCCCTCTTGTATTCTTTTTAGAATAACATGGACATCTCTATAAAAAGGCTGAGAGGTAACCTTTATGTCCTTGAATATTGTTATTTGCATTTGTTTGTTTGATTAAATTGGCATCAAAAAAGGAATCGAACCTTAATTACTCGTCAGTAAATCTCGCCTCCTCCTTGAGTGTGGCTTCTCCTGATTTGATGCTTAGTTACTTAAAATAAATCCTCAGATGATTTGCTTTGATTTGCGTCATTTGATTGAGGTTTCACATACTTGTCACTAATTTTAATTGAAAGCTTAACATCTCCTGATTGAGTTGTTCCTTTCCAGCCAGCCAATTCTTTTTCTGATCCATCTGGTAAAGTAATTGTCCCTTTGTAATCGGGCTGATTTTCTTTTTCCTTGTAGCTATTCTTAAATAAAGAACCACTACCATTAGGATGTACATAGTTTTCTGCCATTATTTTATAATTTTAATTTTTTGCTCCAATCTATCTATTGTGTCATAGAGAATAAAATCTTTCTCTAATCTTGAGGTGCAGGTGTTTGGAACATCCACCCACATTACTCCTTTTCTTGTTGTTTTTTCAAGACTACAGACCTTAAAGAATTTCTTTATGGATGTAGTTATGTATGTTATGAGTTTTTTCATTGCTAAAAAATTTATTATACACCTCAGTTGCTTTTTCTACTTTGTTTTTACCACCCTCTATAAAGTTTGCAGAGCAGTCGTAAATTCCTAACTGAAATGATTGTTTATCTATTACATAAAACCTTAATGGTTTGTTAAAAAATCTTTGATAAAGATAAGCTTGTGAATCGTAATTATAATTCATGCAACTCCAATAAAATTTTGAAATGTCGTTTGTTGTTTTAATGTCAATTACAAATTCATCTGTAACAATATCAGCTTTACCTTTCCAAGTATTGCCCATTATCTCAGAAATTTGTGGAACTTCAAACTTGTTGCCTTCTTTATAAATTTCATCGAACATCTCAAGATTCGATTGCATCTTGTCAATTAAACTATCAAGATGAAGTTTTTCTTTTTGAAGCAATAATATTTCATTCTCCCCACAAGTTTCTTTGTAAGCTTTTGTTGATCTTGAAGCCACATCTATCACTTTAAAATCTATGAGTTTTTCAGGCTCCAATATAGCAGTATGAAAATAATTTCCTTCCACCATAGCTTTTGTTTTAGCTTGTGGCACCTTAAATTTTTCTGGAAACTTAAGTAAGTTAAGTATGTCTGAGTTGGATAAAAATTGTTGACCATACTCGCCATAATATTTTGTGTCATCAGCTAAATTGCCGACAATTTCTTTTACAGATTCTGTCATGTTATACGTTTTTAGCTATTTCTTTTTTAACCTCAGCAGTAATCTTGTACTTGGTAGATAAAGTTTGAATTATTTTCTCTAATCCATCTCCTCGCTTTTTAGATATGTAATTAAGAACTTTTTCCCAATTATCGCCCCCTACCTTTAGAGTGTATGTAATCTCTTTTTTAGGCTCCTTAGGTACGTTAGCTTTCGGACTTGCAATATTTACCAAATCCTCGCCTTTAAATATAGCTATACCTAATCCGTGCATAGCAATAGCTTTTGCAGTAGACCTTTGTATTGCAGTGTTAACATCCATAGATGTAATTTTAGCTATAGGAATTGAATTGTTTCTGTAATCCATTACAGGTAAATAATCAATGTGTTCTATACCATTAACCATTATTCCAACTTTTACCGAAGCAGTTTTGCCGTCTGTAAAATAAGGTAGCTCTGTTTGTTCTGATTCATAAACTTTTCTTTGAGCATCAGGATAAGACTCTTTAATAAGCGACCATGCGTTTGCCCATGATAGGTAATTAAAATTTCCTTTTTTTTCTGCCATTCCTTTTACGTTGATGGCTGACAACTTTTTAAAGTAATTTTCCATTTTGATTTGATTTGATTTGATTTAATTTATTTTTATTTATAGTATATTTCTGAAGAATTTTTTCTCTTCTATTTTTTAAATTTTGAATATGCTTATCGTTCTTTCTTGTATTTACTTCAGTTTTAATATTTTCTTCTATTATCTTAAGTTTATGTATGCAGTTGTTAATCTTAACCTTATAGCATCCAACTTCCCATCCCTCATCATAGAAAAAATCATACTCCTCAAGTGTGCATTCTTGGAAATAATCGCCACCTTTCCCCATGTTAAGTATTTCTATTCGATCAGAAAACTTTTGAATTTTAACTCCATTAGCTATTACTGAATGAACTTTTTTAGTCTGAGTTTCTATAGCTTTTCTATCATTTAAAGCTTCCTCAAATATGTAATACAATTCTTCAATTATCATTTAACGTTACGTTTAAACGTTGTTTAATATCTAAAATCATTTTCTGAAAATCAGGATCGCTTTCAATAAGCTGAACTGCTTTTTTATATCCGTGTTCCATAGTTGAATGAGAGACTTGATATCCTTGTTCTTGTAAAAAAGTTTTGATGTAACTTTTTTTAATAGGTCTTTCAATACATAGATAGTAAAGAATTTGTCGAGCGTCTACTATATGACTTACCTTTGTTTGAGTAAATAACTGCTCTAAGGTTATGTTAAATTGTTTTGCTACAGAATTTGCGTAGTAGTCAAAAATATCTTTTTTCATTTTATTAAATTATGGTTTCTACCACCAAATCCTCTTAGCTTTTGACTAAGAGGTTGGCGCAATTTAAACAAACAAAGCGTTTAAACAAACAAAAATTGTGTTTGATATAGTTCTTCTAATTCAGGATCAATAATATACATAGCAAGGTAAATTTAATTTATTTTTTTATCATTTCCTAATACTAAAAGTAATTTATTTAAGGGAACTTCTTTAGAAACATACTCCTCTGATCCGCCCCACTCATTGCATTGAGAAAACTTTTTCTTATAAAAATCTCTTTCATTAGCGGATATTACCAGAACTTTTTTTAATTCTTTAATTTGCCCTTCTAATTCTAAAACTTTTCCTATTAATTCTATATTGTCTTTTCTGTAATTCATAATAATATTTTAGCTAAAGTTAAAAGTAAAACGAAACAAGAGCATACTATTAAAGTTAATTTGAGAAGATGAAATATTTCATTTTCTTTTTTTGGACTTCGCCCTTGATTACTGCGATATTGTCTTTTTTTATTTTTCATATAAATTTTCTACTTGATTTTGAACTTCATTTATTTTTTCTAAAACCTTTTCTTTATCCTCAGATTCTAGTGCGTACTCTTTCACTTCAAAATAGATATTATCTAACATTGCTATAATATGTCTCATAACTCTTCTTTTTTATCAGCGTAGTCACACGCTTCGTTATAAATGTTTCTATGATTATCTTGTACATAATCAACAAAATTATTAAACCATTCATATAAAGGAGTTTGAGAAAACTTCTCTACATCAGTTGGTTTAGTTTCTTTTAGATGAGATATTAATCTATCTAAGCCATGAACAACACCTTTGTGTTCATATTCAGAATGACTATCGTTAACCCACTCAGTATCGTTTTTTAAATCGGTAGCAATTGCTACAATTCTATCTAATTTTATACTCATGATTTTTTCTTTTTAATTGATTCAATTATAATGTCTTCACATTTTTCCATGTGTTTTTTCATAGGCATGAAATCATCAAAGTCAATGTGTTCGTGTTGTAATGCTTTTGCATGATTATAAACCTGAGCCTCAAAGAACCCTCTGACTTCGTCCATAATCTCAGCACCATAATTTTTAAATGTATCGTGCAGAATTTTATCATAGTCATCAAAATCTAAATAATTAATATCTAAATTTTTAGCTATTGACTCTATATCTTCTGTTGACCATATCATTTCACTACCCCTATAGTCTGAATATTGGTAAGTGGTTTTAATTTCTTTACTCATGATTTTCATATTTATTTTCTACTGCGTACTCATAAACATCAATAAACATATCCTCATCGAGATAATCCCAATAGAATTTAGTTATGTCCATCCCGTTTAAACGCACTTCTTTTATATCTAACTGATCTTCAAGTGGATCGTAATGTGTAGGTTTTTTATGGTAATACTGATAATCTATTTCGAGATTATATTGTTCCATACTTTCTGTTATACAATAAGTTCCTTTTACGTTCATGATAAATTGAATTTAGCTTTAAACTTTTTTTCTTCCTCTAATCTTTGATATGGTGTTATTCCCAGAAATTCATCAATCAAAACTTCTATTTGATTCTCATTATATTTTTCGGAATATTCCCAAATTATCTTTCCACTTGTAGTGTGTTCATTCCCACTAAAATAAGTGCATCCACCATCGCCATCATTCCAAATGGAAAGACCTTTTACGTTGGTTTTACATTCATACCCTACTCCTCGTCGAGTATCAAATTCTCTGTAACTCGTTACTTTTAATTTCATAATTTACTTTTTTTAAATCTTATTTTCTTTTCCCATAATTGGGCAATTAATTCACACACCACATAGTAAGATGCTTTTATGCTTTCGTTATCAAATTCTTGATAAAGAATATCATTGCCTATTACTATTAATGACTGACTATCTTTGTCTATTGGCTGATAGTTTTTCTCAAAGGTGTAACCAAGAGTTTCTATTTTCTCTATTAC
>Ga0181397_1000944_pt1 | contig 10726 bp, 5 predicted proteins | sample 20SPOviralmetaG_FD_130126 | JGI IMG/M metagenome (GOLD analysis project Ga0181397, IMG submission 130126) | Marine viral communities from the oligotrophic San Pedro Time Series (SPOT) site, San Pedro Channel, CA, USA - 20 SPOT_SRF_2011-02-23 | ecosystem: Environmental > Aquatic > Marine > Strait...
CCTAACTATGAATTACTTCACGTAACACATAGTAAATCAACCGACTGGAAAACTACCACAATTGCATCAGCTAGTGCATATGACAAACAAAATAATAATATACTTCGAAAAACAGTACCTGAATTTATATCAGATACAGGTAAAGATTCTAACGAGACATATATACGATTTTTAGATATGGTTGGACAAGCTCACGACGTACAGTGGACTTATGCTAGACATTTAACTGATACTTCTAATCGTTTTCATAACCAAAATTATGATAATAGGACCGGTATTTCAGATGATTTAATTTACCATGTAGGTAAAAATTATGGTATGGATTTATTAGATGGTGATCCTAATCAAAACTTATGGTATTATAAACTCGGCAAAAATGATAGTGGTATACGTCTGCAAAACAACCCTACTAGTTCAATAAAAACTTTAACAGCTAACCAGAGAAAATCTGAAGTTTGGAGACGTATAGTTAACAACTTACCATTTTTATTGAAGGCTAAAGGAACACCAGCAGGTGTCAGAGGGTTAATAAATTGCTACGGTATACCAGAAGATATATTACCAGTTTATGAGTATGGGTCTAGTAAGAAGAGTAGACAAAAAACGCTGCATAAAGAGCAGAGATTTAACTACTGTTTAAATTTTAACTCTAGTCAATCAATTGCAACATCATGGGGACCTCATCAAGGTACGGTAGGTACAGTGACTAGTAGTGCAGTAACACCTAACGCAGTAGAGTTTAGAATCTGGCCAAGTCCTAGTATAGGTAATGGTGTATCAACAGCAGGTCAATACAGTCAATCGCTTTGGCAAGTAAATGATAAGGTAGGTATAGTACTTCATAGGAGCCATTCAGTAGATAAAAATAGGTTAGGTAAACAAATCGGTATTACTCAAGATGGTTATTTTAGTTTAGTAATATCTGGTTCTGATCAATACATTTCAGCAAGTACACCTATAGTGAGAGCATTTGAATCAACTAATGAGAAAGAGGATGGTAGTGGATGGTGGACCGTACTATTAAATAGAAAAAATACACAATCTACCCCCCACAGAGCATATGGAGCTTATCATTCAAGTAGTAAGTATGAGTATGAACTAACCGCAGTTAGAGCAGGTTATGGGACTATTGATCAAGCCGTTTCATGCAGTATTAAAGTAACAGGTAGTAGAAGTTATTTTTCTGCATCATTAAACTCATCATGGTCAGGTAGTTTAGAATCTTCTGTAAAAGCTTATTTTGGTGGTTATGTTACTCAAAGTACATCAAAGTATATTGGTCAACATGGTCATGGAAAAACCTTTTCTGGAAGACATTTCGGTCACCCATTTAACGGTTCAATGCAAGAGCTTAGGTATTATGCAAACCCAATATCGTTAGATACATTACGTGATCACGCACTCGCACCAGAATTATATGCTTCAAATAATGGCACCGAAACATTTAATGAGTTACTATTACGTTTAAATTTAACTCAAAAAGCAAACCATTATTCAGCAAGTAGAGGGCTACCAGAGACTGGTTCTTCAGTTAATATAATAAGTAAACACCCTGATCAAAGATCAAGCCGTACTTTTTGGGATAAAAGTAATTTATTTCCTCTTACCGGTTCAGCAACTAATTACGCTGATAAAGAAGATTACGGTTATTCAGACGAGACATATTATATCAATACACCGGAGCTAGGGCCGAACAATTATACAAGTAATAAAATAAGACGTCAAGAAAATAAATTAATGCGTCACTTAAGTTCTGAAGCCCGAGCAGAAGCACCAGCTAGTGAGAAGTTTGCGTTAGATAGTAATAATTTAGGTATATATTTTTCACCTACTGATCAAACTAATAAAGATATATTTGAGCATATAGGTGGTCAACAATTAGATAACTTTATAGGAGATGCACAAGAATCATTTGAAGATAAGTACCATGAGTTACAAAGATTGAATAGAATTTATTGGAAAAAATATTCAAAAGGTACTGATAGAATGGCTTATCTAAACGAACTAAAGCTATATGATATGTCTTTATTTACTATGCTTAAAAAATCATTGCCTGCAAGAGCTAATGCTGATTTAGGTGTCGTTATACAACCACACTTTTTAGAAAGATCAAAAACACCTGGTAGAGGTAAGATTACAGTTACTGGTGATACTAAAAATCAAAACATAGCTACTACCCCTAAATCTTTAGTTAAATTTAAGCAACCAACATCAATAGCTAAATCACAACCACAGGTCAATAATATTGGGTTTACAGTTCAACCTCAAACAATAACAGCTAAAATAGGTAAACCAAATAAACCAGCAACTAAAGTTACAGTTCAACCAACTACAGGTGTAAACTCCGTAGTTAAATCGTTTACTGTAACCCCTCAGCAGTTTGTAGCTAAACTATCACCTTCAGTCCAACAGCAAGCTCCTGCTACTACTACTATTGATGGAATAGTCTCTAACGCAAATTCACCTATGTTTGTACTAGCTAATGAAACAGCTAAAACTGTTGGTAAAGGGTTAGAAAAAATTGAACAGTTTAATGCAAGTACTGTAGTTTCACATGATAATTCTAATGAAGGTAGCATACACTCTCAAATTACTGGTAAGTTAGTTGCAACTAAACAAGTTCAAGCTGCTTCATATGCTCAAACATCATTATATAAACAGAGTGATGGTACATATATAAAAGTTAAGACGCCTGGTTGGAAACAATCTGGTAGTATGCTACACGTATGCGATTATCGCCCTTCAGAATTTAGAAAAACAGCTAAATATTTTTATAGTAGCTCTTTAAGTGCTTCTTTAGGAAAGTCATATGAAGATGGTGGATCAGTTAACCCGTATGCATATAGTCAATCATTAAAACAAGCCGAAGTATCAGATTTTAATTTAGGTGGTACATTAGGTTCCAATAGAGCGAGGTATATAGGTACTCAATTAGCTGGTATTGATTTTAACGTTAATAGTTCAGATACACCTGATGGGGGTCCAGTTGTATCATTTACGCTAGGAGATCCAAATAAAATAATAAGTTCTGATCCAGGGTTTGGAGGAAACTTAAGTATTAAATAATTATACACTCTTTTTTATATGTTTTACATATTTATTAAAGAGTAAGAATAAAGAGGGAAATTAACATGGGATATTTAGATAACACATCAATCACAGTAGATGCCATACTAACCAAAAAAGGCCGTGAAATATTAGCTAAAGGAGCTGATGATTTCAAAATAACTCAATTTGCACTAGCAGATGATGAAGTGGATTACAGTTTATGGAATCCAGCACATTCATTAGGTAGTAACTATTATGGTATAGCTATTGATAATATGCCGTTAATAGAAGCTATTCCTGATGAAACTCAAACAATGAAATTTAAACTAGTTACTTTAAGAAAAAGTACAACTCGAATACCTGTTATAACAGTACCACAATCAAGTGTTACGTTAGTAGCAGGTGGAGATGCAGTTGAGGTTAGACCTAATACTTCTAATTTCGAAGGAGGGAATGCAACTCTAGGATATACTGCTATACTATCAAACAGTGATGTAGCGTTTTTAGAAGTTGGAACACCTGTTAAGAGTGTTTTAATGCAAGGAGCTACAGTACCAACTTTTGTTGGAGATGATGAATCTGCTCAGTCGGTAACAGCAGTAGGATTCAGTTTTAGAATAGTAGCTAGAAATCAACCAATTGAAAAAAAGACTGCTACATTAACTATTATAGGAAATGAAACAGGTGGTAGAGCTACAGTACAGGTAACTGTTAATAAACAAGAAGTAGCTACCTCTGGTGGCAATCTATAGAATAATTAAGGGAAATTGACATGGCTACTAATAAAAGTAAAGCACAAATAGAAAAAGAAATTGCAGAAGTAGAAGCGATAAAAAATCAACTGCAAGAAGAAAAACGTCAAGCTGATGGGTTACCATCTACCCGTGACTCCGCTCAAGGAGCTATCATTCGTGAAGCTCAAAAACTTGCTACTCAAATAGTTCGTGAAAGAGATGCACTTGCACAAAAAACAACTACAGGTAAAATATACTCAAGATTAGATCCAGGTAATGATGTAATATCTAATCGAAAAGAAAAAGTTACTGCAGGATTATGGTCTTCCAATTCAGGAGAGTTAACTACATTTCACACTTCTTCAGTACAGACTAGCTCTAATGCTGGTAAATATTATTGGGATGTATATCAAAGTTCATCAACTGCAGCAGGAGCAGCAGTTCAGTATGCAATAGCATATGGACATAAACAAGGTAGTGGGAGTAAATTATCCAACGAAGATTTTCCAACTAAAGCTGTTTACTCACAATATGCTAATCTTCTATTACCACCAGGTGATACTACATTTACATTTGATAATTCAGCTAACGAAGAACATATTTTTGTTATTAATATTCAGCGTGGACGACTCAAAGAAAAACTTGATCCAGGCAACTGGGAGCTATGCTTAAGTGGTAGTATGTCAGGTTCATCAGCAGATTATACTGGTACACAAAAAGGTATCACTAAACTAATAGATAATAGTAAAGGTTCAGTAGTTACTACATCTGACGGTAAACGAGTTTATAATGTTGTTAGTGGTACAATAGCAGGAGGAGAATACACAGCAGATGATGACGGTATCAAAGGTGGGTATGGATTAGTATACCCTGATTTAGGTATCATAGTATTAAATGCTGGAAGATTAAAAGAGCGTGGGGTTGGAATAGGAAGTGCTAAATTTGGAGCTTTAACTTCATCTAATACTAACAATCAAATGAATAGCCAATTATTTACTGCAATCTCAGGAGCTGCTGTATATAATAGCACATACGGGTTTCAAGCACGTAATGAAGAAGAAGTAACATCTACTTTTTACTATATTAGAGTAAAGAATGCTGATTATAACTTTAGTAATAACCCAACATTTACTACAGGATCATTAGGAGCTATAAGGCATGCATCTATGATATCTGATCCTAAAGTTTATATCACTACAGTAGGATTATATAATGATAAGCAAGAGTTACTCGCTACTGCTAAATTAAGTAAACCATTACTTAAAGCATTTGATCGTGAAGCATTAGTAAAGGTTAAATTAGATTTCTAAACTCATCTTATTAAAATAAACCATATTATATAAGCCCTTTATATTTATTATAGAGGGTTTATTATTATTTAATAAGATAAAAATTATATGGCAGTATTCAAAAAAGTACATCCGCAAGACATAAGCATTATTCCATTTAATGTTCATAAAGACTATACCATAAATTCAAGTAACTATACTGGTAGTAATGGTTTAGGGGTTAACATTATGAGCGCTAATGACTATTCACATAGCTTTGGTGATCCTTTAAAAGGTATTCATATTAAAAATGAAGCTAAAAATCCTAACGGAATATACAATTACTCTGCTTATAATAGTATAAACCATCTATACTATTCTAGACTAGATAAACCTTCTGAAAATTTTGGCAACAATTTACCAGAAAAACAAGACAGAACTCTTAAAGAGCAAGCTCATGTTATATCTATACCATCTCCTTTATATGATTTGAAAATAAAATCTGGATCATTTAGATTTACAGATGATTACTTAAGAACTATGGTATTAGATAGATTTAAGCAGACGAGTGGGTCAGCTAATTTCTACACTTATCAGACTGCTCCACTTATGGCTAACCGTTACAGGTTTGAATCATCACAGAGTAAATTTACAGACTCTGAAGGTAATATTGATTTAATTCATGCAAGAGGTAACTCAGTGTTTTCGAGAATTAATATACTGTCTGGCTCTATAGCGTCTCCTAAAGTTGGTACAGGAAGTATTTTGTTTAGAGTGGATGGAGTTGATACTATAGCTGGAAAGCAATACAACTCAGGACACGGGTTACAGTTAAGAAATGCAAACTTATTTCATGGTATAATGAATCCTAACTGGTGGGAAGGTTTTGCAAACCACGCAACAAATTACAAGCATGGAATGCCTGCATACACAGTTACCATGTGGGTAAAACCCCCAGATTATAGTAAAATGCCTAGAGGTGTAACAGGAGCTCCCGGTCAAAGTACTATATTAACAAGAGATAAAAATAGTTATTTTGAATTAAATATACTTACAGGCTCTTTAAACGATTCAATTAATCCAAGAGGTTTAGTGCCATTACAAATGTTTTGGGGCGCAACAGGCAGTAATTGTACAACTTCAGAATCTAGAGCTGCAGCTGCAGCAGGTTTTGGTTTAGCTACCGGTTCGTGGAACCTCGTTACCGTTCAGCAAGAGTTTTGGCCTGATGCATATAAAGGTACTTCTGGTTCACGTTATCAAGAACTACCACCATGGGGTCACTCACCAGCTAAAACTACTTTACGAATATATCGACCAGATCCTAATAAACCTAGCGGGTATACGATTATTAAAAAAACTGGATACGCAACTGCATCTAGAGATAATTTACACTGGACAGGGCAAGAATATAGAGCAGTCACTTCTTCCGTTCAATACAATAGGCATATGTTAGTAGGAGCTTCTGGTTCAGTAAAACAAGGAGCTGCAAATAATAATTCAACTACTATGACACAGTATATGGCATTTACTGGCTCTATGGATGATATAAGATTTTATGAGGATACATTGACTGATATGCAAGTATCAGATCTATATCATAACGCTTCACTTACACACAAACGTATACCAACAGTTACTGCATCTTTTGATTTATATGATGATGGTTATGGCAATATTATAGATCGCAGTATACCATCTGCTTCTTTTCCTAACAAAAATAAATTAGTTGGGTATTATGGATTTAATGAATTATATCATAAACTCAATCATGTAAGTTCATCAAATGATGTTAACCTACATAAAGGTTTAGGTAAAACTTTAATACAAGATTTTTCAATACATAAAAATACTGCAATATCAGACAAAGTAAAATTTACTCCTGGTATAGCATTATTTAAACAAAGCGGTTCAGCCAGGACAGCTGATTCAATTAATTTTTACCAGTCTACTCAAAAATCAGGAATAAGAGCTCAATTTTATAACAGCGGTAGTATTCGTATACCTCACCATGATAAACTTAACTTAAATAATGAAGACGGTTTTGCAATAAGTTTTTGGATAAAGATACCAGAAAATCAAATACCTTCTCTAAATACTATTATTGGTACTGATCCGTATCCTACTATAGCAGGAGGTGAAGTCGAGACAGGTGGAGCAGGTGGTACTCGAGAAGATTGTACTAATATCAGATCTGGTTCAGCTGCAGGAAAAGATTACCTCACTATTTTGTCTAAACGTGGACACGGTATAAAGACTGTTAGAAATGCAGCTACAGATGAATCATTTACTGAACCAGTTCAAGGAACTGATATGGAAAGAACATATCCATATCATATTGAATTAAAAAATACATCATATGAAAAAGATGGTGAGCCATTTGAACCTGGATTAGGGTGCCCTTATGGTGCTCAACTTAACACTATAGTAGTCAGAAGAAAAGGATCTGATGGAGAAATATTATTAGAATCTGCTACACCACTAGCTCCTTTAGTTGATAATCACATAGTGATACAATCAGGTAGAGAAGATTTACAGATATGGATTAATGGTACTAAAGATAAAGTAATACAACGCAGAGTGTTATGTCCTGATAACACATCAGATGTATTTATAGGTGATGAGGGGAGGTCTTGGGCAACTGGATCTGATACATCTAATATGCTACCACACCCTGTATCTCCATTAAGTGGTTCGTTAGATGAAATACGGTTTTATGATACAAAATTAACCGAGAACGAAATATTATCGTTATATGATAACAGTTTTTTATCATCAACTGCGTATCAATCTAATATTGTAGGTAATATATTTTATGGTCACGGTATAGCTACTCTAACTAACACTGATTATCCTAGATATTTTTCTGGGTCACTACATACTGGTGATGCTCTTATCGGTAATAGTGATAGAGCTTTATTTAGTGATAATTTTAAACTAAAATTTAAAAATACAAGAACTTTATACGAACAAAAAATTAAATGTGTTGCTAAATCTTCTGATTTTAATTTAACAATAAACCCAACAGCTAGAAAAACTGTGATAGGTAAATGTGACGAAGGTATTATGTCCGTTCAAGAATTAGCAGACTTTGCAAAGGATCCATCCTTTAATCCTTATGTTACAACTATCGGTTTATATGATGACTTTGGTAGGTTGTTAGCTATCGGTAAATTAGGTAGACCAATACAAAAGCTTCAAAACGTTGATATGACGTTTGTAATTAAGTTTGACATTTAATTAGCTATTTATTATATAATAAGTTATGGCAAGAAAAATTTCAAAAGCAAGAGCTAACGCTATCAAGCATGGTTATCGAAGTGGATTCGAACACAAAGTCTCTGAACAATTATCTGAAGCTAAAGTAAAATTCGAATACGAGAAAACTGTTATACCTTATATAAAGCCTGAAACCAATCACACATACACTATTGACTTTACTTTACCTAACGGTATATTAGTTGAAACTAAAGGTCGATGGGTTCTTGAAGATCGTAAAAAACATTTACTTATAAAAGAACAACACCCAGAATTAGACATTAGATTAGTATTTCAAAACTCTAAAGGGAAAATACGCAAAGGTAGTAAAACTACCTACGCTGACTTTTGTGAGAAAAATAATATTATATGGGCAGATAAAAGTATACCTACTTCTTGGTATAACGAAAAAAGATAGTTAAACTGTTTGTTTATTTAGATTATTTTCGTATATTATTATATGCTTAAAAAACTCCAAACTCTACTTGAATCTCTATTAAACAGGGGTAGATCACTGCAAAATGATGAAGTAGCTTTTCACTGTACCTTCTGCCACCATTCAAAGAAAAAACTACAAGTTAATCTTCGAACACAGATGTGGCAATGTTGGGTCTGTGGAGTAAAAGGTAGAAGTTTATACCACTTATTTAAAAAACTTAAAGCTTCAACAATGCATTTTGAAAAGCTTCAAGAGTTTACGGGTTATATAGCACCATCATCAGTTAAAAAAACATATGATAATTTATCTTTACCTCAAGAGTTTAGATCATTCTTACAAATACAAGATAGTAACCCTGAGTATTGGAATGCATTAAGTTACTTAAGAAAGCGAGGAGTTACACGAGAAGATATATTACGGTATAATATTGGATTTTGTGAAACCGGTCCATACAGTAAAATGGTTATTATTCCCAGTTATGATAGTGACGGTATATTAAATTTTTTTACTGGTAGATCTTATTATAAAGAGGCAATTTTTAAACATAAAAATCCTAAAGTGTCGAAAGATGTTATAGGGTTTGAACTGTATATAAATTGGGATCAACCTATAACAGTAGTTGAAGGAGTATTTGATGCATTAGCGGTAAAACGTAATGCAATACCTTTATTCGGTAAAATAGTTTTAGAAAAACTTAAAAAAGCAGTAGTAGAAAAAAATGTAAAAAATATTAATATAGCATTAGATAGAGATGCTCGTTCGAAAGCACTACAGAGCTGCGAGTATTTTATTAATAATGGTGTAACAGTAACATTAATAGATTTAGAAGAAGATGATCCGAGTGATTTAGGATTTTCTAAAGTTAATACGTTAATACAGGATAGTAAAGATTTAACTGCATATAAGTTAATGGAGATGAAAATTAAGGAGAAGATGATTTGAATAAGATAGATATTGGGTTTGAAAATATTGAGTGCATAGCTCACATAGCTGATGTACATATTAGAAATTTAAGACGTCATAAAGAATATAAACAGGTTTTTAGAAAACTATATAAAGACCTAAAAGAAAATCTACCAGAAAAGTCTATTATATACCTAGCAGGTGATATAGCTCATGCTAAAACAGAAATGAGTCCTGAACTTATTGAAATGACTTCTGATTTATTTGTTAAGTTAAGTAAGATAGCACCTACTATATTGATTGCTGGTAATCACGATTGTAATCTAAATAATAAAAGTAGATTGGATGCATTATCCCCTATAGTAGATTCTTTACATTTAGATAATTTTTATTATCTTAAAGATAATGGCTTATACGAAATAGCTGATTGCGTGTTTAATGTAATGTCTGTATTTAATGATCCAGATGAATATATATTATCTAAAAATATAAAAACTGACAAGACTAAAATAGCACTATACCACGGTTCAGTAGAAAGCGCAACGACTGATGTTGGCTTTAAACTACCCGGAGAGGTAACGACTGATATCTTTACAGGGTATGATATGGTACTGTTAGGTGATATTCATAAACAACAATATCTTAATAAAAAGAAAACTATTGCATATGCTGGTTCTTTAGTATGCCAAAATTGGGGTGAGCATCCTACTAACCATGGGTATATAAAATGGAATGCTCCAAAACGAAAACCAGAGTATAGGATAATAGAAAACGATTATGCTTATGTAACACTTGAGATAGAAAACGGTAAAATTAAAAACGAAATACCGTTACCTAAATATCCTAGAATGAGGATTAAGGTAGCTAAAACAGAAGAATCACAGCTCAAGAAAATACTAGCAAAGATACGAAAAACATCGAAGTTAAAGGATGTAGCTATAATACGAACAGATAGGTTATCAGACCAACGAAGCGGTGATAGAAATGCTAAAGATGCTGGTATAGGTGACGTTCGAGATGCAAATTATCAAAATAAGCTTATAGTAGATTACCTTGAACGAAATTTTGTATTAGAA
>Ga0181397_1000948_pt1 | contig 10701 bp, 12 predicted proteins | sample 20SPOviralmetaG_FD_130126 | JGI IMG/M metagenome (GOLD analysis project Ga0181397, IMG submission 130126) | Marine viral communities from the oligotrophic San Pedro Time Series (SPOT) site, San Pedro Channel, CA, USA - 20 SPOT_SRF_2011-02-23 | ecosystem: Environmental > Aquatic > Marine > Strait...
AAGTAAAGTCTAACAAAAGTTGAAAGTCGACTTTGAACTTTTCTTTTTTTATTTAGCACGTGTATATATAGCTTTATGTCTAACAAAAAAAATAGAAGATGTCTAGTTATGACAGGTAATGGAGAGATTAAAGGTACAATCGTAAACCAATACGAAGAAATAGGTGGTCCAGATGACGGGGCACTTTTTGCGGTTATTGACTTGGATAATGGACAAAGCATTACAGTTAAAATGTCTGAAATTTTCGAAGAATAAAAGTGTAACTATATTTTAATAATGAGCCAACATACAGAAAGCCCGTCCTTTAGGTATAGTAATGATAATAGGGATCTTGCAGATTCTGTTCTTACAGTATACCCCTCTCAGCAAACGATTTCCCCAACATCAACAAAGGGTCAGAGAAATTATTACCCAAATGATAATGGTGGTTATTATGCAAACTCGAACAGGTCAAACCTTTCGGTAGTAGATCCAGGGAATAACACTCAATATCCAAACCAAAACAAGCCTCAAGAATTGATATTATTCACACAAGCTTTAGCTGGAAGCACTGTTTTAGATGTAGGCACTGCAGACGTTTCAAATTTGAGCATAGGTGACACTGTAATCTTAAGTCAAGGTACAGCCATTGAGGAAGAGGGTGTTATTGCTGGTTTCGCATCAATAATACTTGAAGACCCCCTTCAATTTACCCACCCTATAGGAACACCGGTAATCAAAAAAGTTATTACAGATACCACCGACAATGAGTGGCTAACTGAATTTGGAGATAAAGTAGTTACTCAGGCTGGAGATTCTTTTGTATGGAATCTCGCGTAGCGCCATTATTAGATAATTAATAAAATGTTTTTTGCTATACTAACATTAATATCTGCGCTCAGTATTTCTGTTATTGCGGCATATTTTAGCATTATTGGACTTGCTACGATTTTCCCAGGATCAATTGAAGCGGTTATTGCAATGGGAGCTGCGCTCGAAATTGGTAAAATTGTTGCCGCGATTTGGCTACATAAAAACTGGAAGACAGCTCCAACAACATTAAGAATATATCTTTTCGGAGCAATCGTTGTTTTAATGGGTATAACAAGCATGGGAATCTTTGGTTTTTTATCCAAGTCTCATATCGAACACGAGCAGCATTCCGAAAAAGCTGCGGCGCTTGTGGCTCAAGTCGAAACTAAGATTGATCGCGAAAAACAATACATTGCTCGACAAAAAGAACTTATACAACAAAGCGAAGATAAAAACCAAAACCGTAGCGACAAAAGCGCAGAGAACATCGATCTCGAACAAAAGAAAATAGATCAACTTACAGCTCAACTTGAAAAAGATATCGCGCTAGACAGTAAAATGCTTACGCCAATTCAAGACAGAATCAATCAACTCAACACAGAACTAAACGAAGTACAAAACAAACCTGGTGGATTATTCTCAAACAAAAAGAAAGATATAGAAAACAAAGTTGCCGAGCAAGCCGCAGAGCGCGAAGAACTTGCCGTAAAGAAAAAAGAAATCGAGAGTCGCATATCAAAATACAGAAACGAAACATCTGCGCTTATATCTGACATTCGTAAACGCATACAAGACTATCAAAACATAGGATTCGAGAAACCAGAAGATGCAGAAGAAAAAATAGAGAAACACAACTCTAATATCTCCAATTCGCAAGAAAAAATTGACGCATTAGAAGTAGAGAAATTTGACCTAGATGATGGATCTCGCCAGCTTGAAGCAGAAGTTGGGCCCGTTAAATATGTAGCCGAGTTGATTGCAGACTTCACAGGTATGGAGTTCAACATAGGTAAAGCCGTAAGAATGGTTATAATTATATTGATTTTTGTTTTTGACCCGCTGGCAGTACTTTTGGTTCTTGCTGCGCATATAAGTTTAAGTAAAAGGTTCCCCAAGGCTATGCAAGATCAAGCGATTGTTTTTGAGAAAATAGCTGAAATGGAACTGCAAAGTAAGGCTTTACATCAGGAAGAGATTGACCTTGAAGAGCGCAAAAAAGATATCGAGCAAGATCGTAAAATGATAGAGTTGAATGAAAATCAAGTCAAAAAATATCAACAAGAAATTTCAGAAAACAAAGAAACATTAAGGCAACTAAAGCTTGAAGCTCAAAAAGAATTATTAAAACAAGAAGATACAAGCTTAATAACTGCAGAGCTAGAACAATTGATTAGTGAAAAACAAAGTGCAGAAGAAGAAATACAAGAAATAAAAATACAAAAAAATAAAATACTAAGCCGTGCGGAAGAAACAATTCAAAGCGTTAGAGAGATAAAACAAGTATTAGGTAACCACGAAGAAAACAAAGAAAAAATAGAACAATTGAAATCTGAAATATGTATAAACATAGAACAATTTAAAAAACTAAAAAGTCACATACAAACGCTTGAAGCAACAAATAAAGATCTTGACGCGAATAATATTAATCTTGAATCAAGCACTGCCAACCTTAAAGTTCAAAAAGAAAATCTGGAATTTCAATCAGCAGAACTGGAAAGTGAAAAAGCAGAATTGCTTGATAAAAACTCTAATCTTGAATCTCTTGTTTTGAAACTTGAAGCAGACAACAAGGAATTGCGAAACACACCAATTCCCGACCCCAATCCAGAGCTTAAAAATAAAATAACACAATTAATAGATCAAAAAAACGAGCTTCTTGAAGAAAATCTTTCAATCAAAAATCAAAAACTCTTTGCAGTACAAATACACTCTATAGACAATAAACATTTCGAACTAACAATACCTTCTTCTATTAGCGGAAAACATACATTCCAAAAAGAAGATGATTATACACAAGATCAAATAAGTGAATTTATTACATTAAGTGGTCAAATTGATAAAGAGTGCCCTGATCGCGACAAACAACAACTTGAAGCGACATATAATAAAAAAATAACATCTATGATTGATCCAAGAATGAGTAATAGGGATTATCGCAAACATCGTCCGAATTACTTTTTTTCTGCTTGACATTCTTAAGAAAATAGGTTAAATTAGTTGAGTGAAAAAACTCAACAAGCGCGATTTAATAAAAAAACTAGTAGTCGAACCAGACAAGCAAAAGCGCATGTTCTGGGCTCGAGAGATGAAGCTCCTCAACGACCTGCTTGAAATGTTCCCAAATCAAGATTTTTGGCAGCGCATGACAATTGACAAAGTTCCATCACTTGCAATGCTTCGATCTGACTACGGATTGGAAAAAATAAGAAAGAAATACCGCGAGTTCAATTATAAAATTCCTGATAAGATAGAGATACCTCTAGGAGAAAAAACAGGAGAAGATAAAATCTTATCGAAAAAACCTAAAACAATACGACAATTTATAGATGAGCAAAACTAAAGAAATACAAACAACAGATCAGATAGCAAAGTTTTTATCCGACAAGGATAATAAAAAATACCACTACAACTTTTTTAAAGGTGAAGAATATAAGATTCCCAGCGGAAGCTTAAATTTGGACATAGCTCTTGGTGGTGGACTACCAAGTGGGGCTCATAGATTCACAGGAATCAACGAAGGTGGAAAAACAAGTTGCGCTATGGCTTTTGCGAGAAACTTTCAAAAACACTTTGGTAAAAAAGGAATGATAATTTACATCAAAAGTGAGGGAAGATTTAGTAAAGAAATGATTGAGCGATCCGGCATCGACACTGATCCAGAAAAATTCTTTTGTTTTGATTGTAATATTTTTGAAAAAGTATTTGAATTGATTCGCGAGCTTGTGTTCCAAAATGAAGATGATAAGCGTTATATGTTTATCATTGATAGTGTTGACGCTTTGTGCAGGATTGGAGATATAGACAAACCATTTGCTGAATCCGAGCAGGTCGCAGGTGGAGCTTTAATCACTTCGGTATTCTTAAAGAAAATGGTATTACCTATTACAAAAATGGGACACACCATGATTCTAACAAGTCAAGTGCGAGTCGAGGTCGCAACCAATCCGTACGCTGCCAGAGGTGGTCCAAAAGTAAAACAGGCAGGCGGAAACGCAATCAAGCACTACGCAAATTTTATTCTTGAATTTGAAGAGAGATACAACTCAGATTTAATATTTAAAAACCCAACAGCAACCAAGCTTGACGAAAAAGGTGAGCCTATAGGTCATTATTGCAAAATAAAATTTCGCAAAACAGTGAATGAAAAAACGGGATCAACTGCGAGATATCCAATTAAATACGGACAGAAAGATGGAAAGTCTGTATGGAGGGCTCGCGAAATACTGGACATGTTATATCTTTTTAACTTAATTGAAAAAAAAGGTGCATGGATATCTGTATCAGAAGATTTAATCAAAGAGCTTTCGGACAAAAAATTAGAGATTAATGAAAAATTTCAGGGAGAGCAGAGGTTTATTGATTTTCTAGAAGACAATGAAAAGTTATCAGATTTTCTTTACGAAGATTTTAAAAAGCTAACCAATGCGCTTTAAGACTTTGATGGGTGCGACTCGCACCGTTAAAAAAGCAAAAAAATATTTGATTGACTGGGACGGTAAAAGTCGCAGTAAGATACAATATAACGCAAAACAATTCCTTAAAAAATATTGGAGCAATCATATTGTATTTGAAGAGTTTCCGGTTGCGGGAACTAGGCTGTCTCTAGACTTTTATAACGCTAATAAAAAAATAGCAATTGAAGTCCAGGGCAGGCAGCATACAAAATATGTTCCATTCTTTCATGGCAAAAATAAAATCAATTACATTAACCAACTCAAGAGAGATCAGGATAAATTAAAATTTTGCGAATTGAACGATATACAACTTGTCGAAATATATGACGGAGACGAAGTTAATGAAAAACTTTTCGAAACTTTTGGTGTTATTTTGTAGTTGGTGTAATATATATTATGAATGATGATTTTATTGATCCCGAAAACTTGGGAAGCTTTCAGTTGCCAGAAAATATGATTAATCAATTGTTTGAATTTACAGGTTCAACAAATGGAGACAGCGGATTTATTCTTTCATATGTCAATCAAGACGGACTTCCTTCGGTAATCACCAAGGCTACATCTCCAATTGTAGAGATGGGTTTACGTAAAGCTCTTGAGCAATATCTTGAGCAAGTTTCTGCGCAAGAAATAGAACTCAACTTTCCAAAAGATTTCGGCGACGAAGAAACCCCTTGACTTTTAAGCGGGTTTCTGATAAGATGTAAGAATGGTTTATTCTTACGAACTCGAACAACACTTAATTGCAGGTCTGATAAAATACCCAGAGAGTTACCCTCTCATCGCTGCATTCATAGATCAAAATGATTTTTTTGATAAAAATACAATCGTTAACAGAACAATTTTTTGCGTACTAAGGCAAGCTCTTGAATCCGGAGATGCGCTCGACGAAGTACTACTTGCGCAAAGAGTTCAGTCTTTAAATATATCCTTTGAGGATAATATAAATATAGCAGACTATATTAAAGCTCTCTCAATGAGGCAGATATCAAAAGATGGTGTGGTTAAAGCTGCGCAGGAGCTAAAGAAGATAACTGTTCGCAGAGAAATACATAACTCTTCTCTCGAGGTTGCAAAAAATATGAAGAATATGGCTGCAAGCTCGACCTTTGATGATATTGTTAGCGAAGCAGATAAAATATATAACGACAAAGTAAATCTATACGAAATTGGGTCAAGTAAGCCCGAGAACTTGTTTGACGACATGGAAGATTTCATTGAAGAAAGAGGTAATAATCCAATTGATCAATTTGGATTAATGGGCCCACACGAACGAGTCAATGAACTATATGGCTCTCTTTTACGCCCGGGAAATATAACAGTTGTTGTTGCTCGCGCAGGTGTTGGTAAAACCCAATTCTGTATGGACTTTTGTACAAAAGTTTCATCAATAAATAATAATGTCCCAATCCTTCATTTTGATAACGGAGAAATGAGTAAAGAAGAATTGATTGTTCGCCAATGCTCTGCTCTTTCTGGAGTGCCTATGCACCTCCTAGAAACTGGAAGGTGGAGGCAGGCAGGTCAAGAGATTGTTGATAAAGTTAGATCCACATGGGACAAAGTAAAAGATTTTAAATTTTATTATTATAATGTAGCAGGACATAGTATTGAGAGTATGCTTAATATCATCCGAAGATTTTATTACTCAGAAGTTGGAAGAGGAAACCCAATGATCTTTAGTTTCGACTATATTAAAACAACATACGAGCGCCAGAATGGAGCTAGCAGTTGGGAGACAGTGGGACGCATGGTTGATAAGTTTAAGCAGTTGATTCAAAAAGAGTTATGCTTTAACGGATCGCCGACAGTTGCAATGCTAACAAGTGTCCAAAGTAATCGACTTGGTATAACAAATAACAGAAGCTCTGATAATGTAGTTGATGACGAAAGCATAGTTTCTCTCTCTGACCAAATTACACAGTTTTGCTCTCACTTATTTTTACTTCGACAGAAAACTATGGATGAGATTCAAGAAGAGCCTGATGGCTTTGGAACTCATAAATTAATTTGTTTAAAATATCGCTGGCTTGGACAAGATGTGCATAGGGCATTACAGCCTGTTGAAATGCCCGACGGAAGCAAGCGTAAAAATTACCTCAACCTTCACATGGAAAACTTTAGCATTCAAGAAAGAGGCGATCTTGTTGATATGGTAGAACATATGGACTCGGAGGGGGTTGGTATACTTGAAGATATGCGCGACGAAGTTCCGAATTTATAATTATGAATCCTGAAAAGATTAAAGATTCTCTCACGAGGCTAGGTTACAAGCTGGCTGATAGAGGAGCTTACTGGCAGACCAATGCTATGTTTCGAAATGGAGATAATAAAACTGCGATTCAAATATACAAAAACACAGGCGTCTGGAAAGATCATGTTCAAAACAGTTCATTCTCTCCCTTCAAAAGGTTGGTGGAGATAACATTAGGTACTAACGATAAAAATCAAGTCAAAGACTTTATAGAAGAAGATGATCTTGGAGCAAATTACAACAAATTAACATTCTCAGAAAAATTAGAAATGGAAGAAATATACCCAGAAGCCTGTTTGGACAGGTTATTACCTCATTATAAATTTTATAACGACAAAGGCATCTCAACAGAAACATTAAAGTTACTCAAAGGTGGATACGCTACAACAGGAAAATTAAACAATCGATTCATCTTTCCTATCTATAATGAACACAATCAAATTCATGGCTTCTCTGGACGCGATATGAGTAGCTTGGATGGTCGACCTAAGTGGAAGCATGTGGGACGAAAGAAAGGCTGGATTTACCCCCTCTACGCGAATGCACAGACAGTTGACGCAATCAATGATACTCGAACAATCATTTTTGTAGAAAGTATTGGTGATCTGCTGAACTTAAATGAACAAGGTTATAAAAATGTACTTGTAACATTTGGTCTTGATATATCAACCAAATTAATCTGCGCAACACTATCTTTGAATGTAGATAATCTTGTTATTGGATTAAACAACGACAAAACATCTTCTCGCAATAGAGGATTAGAAGCAAGTATCAAAAACTATTTAAAATTATTAAATTATTATAATCCTGAAAAAATTAAAATATGTTTACCCACACAAAAAGACTTTGGAGATATGGGTGATCAAGATTTTTCCGAATGGTCAAATAAACTAGAATCAATTGATGTAACAAAACAACAAGCAATGATTCTTGGAAAGATAAATGAAATATACAAATCCCTACCTAAAACTTTATTAAAAAATAAAAAAATAATAATCAATGAGTAAAATAACAAAACTTTCAGCGAGTAGAATAAAAACCGCACAAACATGTAGTTGGACTTATTGGTGCAACTATAAATTAAAACTTCCTGACGCAGGAAATGATGGATCAAGTCGAGGAACTATTTGCCACAATATCTTCGAACTACTTGGAGATCATCATCGCGACGAGTTTGATCAAATTGTTAAAGAAGGTACAATTTGGAAATCAGAAGTTGTTGCATCGCAGGTTAAAAAAGAAGCAGAAGAACTTGCCGTGAATGACCCCGAGAATCTTGAACTCATTGATGAAATGATTGTTAACGGATTAAGGTGCGATTTCTTTGGAGACGAAAATGAAAAGCCTGCGATTGCTGAATCAGAACGCTTTTTTGATCTTGAAATTGATCGGCCTGAAGAAGGAATAAAATATGCAGTGCGCGGATACATCGATAAACTATTCGTATACAAAGACAATTCAGTAATCATACGCGATTTCAAAAGCAGTAAATCTGTGTTCAAAGGAAAAGAAATAACTGACAATCTGCAAAATTTAATATACTGCCTAGCCATCAAACATTTAATGCCTGAAACTGAACCGCAAAGTGAATTCTTGTTCTTGAGGTTTGACTTGGAAACCGATCTGCTTGGCAAAACAGGCAAAGGAAGAATGAAGATGGATAAAATCACCAAGGAAGAGCTTGATGGCTTTGAACATCAACTCACACAATTCCAATCGTATCTAGACAACTTCGACGAAGAAGCGGCGAAAAGCAATCTTGCAGCAAAACAAGACTACCCAAGAGATGGTACGTTCGGAGGTCCGCTTGCTTGCGGTAAAGATGGATATAAAATGTCTCGCGGACAACCTGTGCTTGATGATAATGGCGAGCCAATCAAAGCATTCATTTGTCCTTTTAGAAAGCCTAGAGACTATTGGGCTCTTAAAGATGTAGATGGAAACATCAAGAAAACAGCTTTTCCAGAAAACAAACATGAACTTGAGCTTGAAGATGGTGACGAAATTGTTAGTATGAAATATGACGGTTGTCCACATTGGCAAAACAAAAAAGTTATAGATGATTTCCTCGACTAAAGAGTATATTGCTGCAGGAATTGTAGCTCATCTTGGAAACCTTGTGATGCTTGGTCGTCGCAGTAGCAACTGTACTAATTTAGCGGGAAACTGGTCGATGCCGTGCGGAATGATTGATCCTGGAGAAGATCCAGAAACAGCAGCAAAGAGAGAATTTTTTGAAGAAACAGGAGTTCGTGCGCACAAAGAAATAAAGTTTCTTGATGATTTTGAAGTAAAAGACGGTAAATACTTTGCACTATACTCGATGCAAATCGACGACCTTATTTTTCCAAGTAACGATGCAATTGATGCAATCGAACATGACGAATGGGGTTTTTTTAAAATATCAAAAAACTCACTTCCTTTGCCGATGACAAAAGAAACAAGAAATGCAATATTGAAGTTGAAATGAAAGTTTTATTTGTTAGCGATTTTTCACTTGAACACAATATTGGTGGAGCTCAAGTTAGTAATCAATCTATAATAGAACAAGGAACGAAAAACGGACACGAAATAACACTTCATAATTTTGATAGTTCATATACTGATTTTCTTTGTTCCTATGATTGTATTATCAGCTCAAACCTCGAGGTAATATCCAGAAAAAATCCAGACAAATTAAACTTTATAATCAATCATCCTAATCATTTTAGACTTGAACACGACTCCTGCTTATATCTTGATATTGATACCCGTAAACAACTTTTTAGTTCTTCTAAAATAAATTTCTTTTTATCTCAATTCCACATTTCATTCTTTGAATCAATGTATGGAAACATATTTGATAATGTAGAGATTGTTGCAGATCCAATTGATACACAATTATTCAAACCTTCAAACAAAGAGAAAATATATGATATAGTATATTGTGGGTTTCTGCACGAACTAAAAGGATTAAATAATTTAATTAAATTTGCAAAACAAAACAAACACAGAAAAATAGACGTTTTTGGCTGGACGCCCAGAAATTCAATTGATTTCTTTAAGGACTTAGAAAATGTAAAATATCACGGCAAAGTTAATCACGAAAAAACTGCTGAAATATATCAGCAATCACAAGCAATGTTCCATCATCCAATTGTAAATGAGCCTTTTTGTCGTATGACAGCAGAAGCATTATTGTGCGGAGTTGAAGAATTTCATGGAGACGAAAGAAAAATAGGATCACTACAGGAATGCAAAAGATTAGGCCTAAAGGATTTTTCCCAAAACTGCCACAACGCACCAGAAATATTTTGGGATAAAATAAATTCAAAGATATGATTTCAGTTATCGTTTCAGTTTATAATTCAGAGCAATATCTAGCGAAATATTTAGAGCATGCAAACCAACAATTCTTGCAGAGCTTTGAAATAATATTCGTTGATGCAGATTCCTCGGATCAATCATTAAAAATCATACAAGATTTCAAATTCAGAAAAGATATATCAGTTCAGATACTACCTCAAGATTCTCGCATTACAATATATCAAGCTTGGAACATTGCAGTCAGAAACTCAACACAAAACTATATCGTCAACTGGAATACAGACGATATTCTTTTTCCCTCTGCACTGGAAACATATCAATCATATGCTCAATCGCTGCCAGAGGTTGACCTATTTTATGGCCCATGCTTTTTATCAAAAGAACAAGACACAAATAAAATTTCAAACATTTTCATGTGGCCACCTTACAGTCATCAAGAATTATTAAATCGATGTATATGTGGACCATTTCCGTTGGTCAAAAAATCTGCAATTGAAAATGTAGGCTATTTTAGCGAAGATTATCTATCTAGCGGAGACTATGAAATGTGGTTAAAATTATCGAAAAACAATTATACATTCAAGAGAATCCCAGAAATAGTAGGATGCTTTCTTGATAGACCAAACTCTGTGTCTAGGAAAAAAATACAACTCGCCCAGCAGGAAGATAGAAAGA
>Ga0181397_1000951_pt1 | contig 10690 bp, 5 predicted proteins | sample 20SPOviralmetaG_FD_130126 | JGI IMG/M metagenome (GOLD analysis project Ga0181397, IMG submission 130126) | Marine viral communities from the oligotrophic San Pedro Time Series (SPOT) site, San Pedro Channel, CA, USA - 20 SPOT_SRF_2011-02-23 | ecosystem: Environmental > Aquatic > Marine > Strait...
GGGACTAAGTGTACACACGGTGAGTGGGCATCTAAGAATAATTTTAGATGGTTTACGGAGAATACTATAACTAAAATTTTAAAAGAGAAATAATTATGGAAGTAATGGCAAAAGTAACTATACAAACAACTGATGTAACATCGCCAGTTGTCAATACTACTATCTATGAAGTAGAAGATGTTCCTTTAGATAATAAAGAACTTAATAATCTTATTGGGTTTTTATTACAAGCTAAGAATGGTCCTTTTGAAAAGGATGATAAGAAAGCTAAAGAGGTTCCTGAGATAGTTACAGATAGTAAGTCGTAGAAAAATTAAGGTCGCAAATTGGACAATCAATGTCTTTTTGCGACCTTTTTTTTCGCTTGCGGTCAGTAGCCTCTTTGTCGTCTTACTTCAGCTACAGTTCTTTGAGCTTTGGTTCTTAACTCGTTACATTCTTTAATAGGAGTTCCAGATTGTTTATTTAATCTATATTCGTTATTAATCATCCATGAGTTAATCTTAGGAGTCCCTGCAAGTTTCATAGGACCCCCAGCTTCTTTTAACATGTACTCATCTGTGTATCCTTTATGAGCCAATATGTTATGGTCTTTATATTTTTCTTTAGCCATATTAACCTCCTCTTAATACATTTTCCATATTTACCTCATCACCTCTAGTAGAGACCCTTCCTTTAATATCATCACCTTTTGGTGAAAACATATCGTCAAATCCAATATTTTCTATTGGACCACCTTCTCTAGCTAAACTAGTTATATTCTCAGGTTTTGTTCTATCAATAAAATATCCAGATCTAAACCCTTCAATTGCATCTGTAGGATCAGGCATCTTTTCTGCCAAATCAGCCTCTATTCTTTTTATTATAGTTTCGACTGGTATCCCCGTAGCTTCACTAAGAGAGTCAATCATTTCTTTTCTAAGATTATAATTGTTATGCATATCTTTAAAGGTTTTACCAGCTAACTGTCTAAACACATCAATATCTGTAGGTCTAATAAAGAAAGCATCGTGTACTACCATTACAGGTATCCCAATTTTATCAGCTTCTGTTACAAGTTTTTGTAAAAAACCAGCATCCATATTATGAGTAGCATTAGGCGCTAAGGCACCATACATATTTTTCTGATCATCTACACCAAATGGACCTTCTTTTAACATTTTATTGTCAACAGCTAGTAAACCTAAATCTTTAGGAGCCTTACCTTTATCTATAGCTTTTTGGTAAGCATCTCTAGTTTTAACATCATTAGGACCTAAAGCAGTTATTTCAGTATCGGTGTATTGAACATCTTCAAATTCTAATCTGGTTCTAGTTTTACCTTTACCTTTAGACCCTGTTCTGTAAGAACCTTTAGTTTTAATGTCAGGAGTTCTTTTAGGATTAATTTTACCTCTAAGTTGTTCAATAGTTGTGGCGTATATTGTAAAATCAGAAACACCTCCAAATGGAGACTTTACCAATAAAGGCTTCCTAACGACACCGTAATCCATTGGCGCATTTTCGTATATTTTTCCGTAAGCTCTCATCCACTCTCTAAACTCGAATTGAGTTTTAAGACCTTTTCTTAAAGCAGATTCCATAGCTGACCAATGACCGTCCATAAAATCTTTCGGATCAATTCCTAACTCTTTCATTTGTAATCTATTTCTAGAAGTAAGTTGTTCAAAAAGACCAGCTTTTAATCCATTAAAACCAGCACCGTAAGGTATCTTCATTACTATAGGTTTAGTAACCCCTCTGCCTGACTTCATAAAAGTTTTAGTAGCATTTTCAAAAGCTTGAGCTTGATTAGGGTTTGAAATTTTTAAATCTTTTAAGAATTCAGCCCAAAAAGCGTCATAGTCTACAGCAATATCTGCATACAAGTCTGGTGCTCTTGACTCAGGAGGCACACCTGCATGTAAATCTGCTAACTCATCACTATTTAATACTCTTTTAACACCTTCTGTTTCAGTAAAAATACTTGTTTTAAACATAGTACTGGTGTCACCATACTGAGCTGAAATGTGTTGAGAACCAGATTGTGGTGCATCAAATTCTAAAGCAAAAGTAGACTTGTATGCTTGAGTTTTGTCCCCTACAGGACCCCTAGTAGGAAAAACATTAAGTTCTTTTTCACCCGGTATAATACTAGGAGAAAACATTTCCTCTTGCCTATATTTGGAAGGTGTATCATAAGCTCTTCTTATTCTACCAATTTCTAACAATGCAGACATATAGGGACCAGCATCCCCTCTATTTTTTAACCACTTTGCTTTATTTTTGTATTGTCTAAGAACTTCTTTATCATCTCGACCTTTTTCAAAAACATCTAAAAGTTCTTCAGCTCTTTTCAAATACTCTTTTTCGTTCTTTTTCCAATAAGCATGTCTCTCTAATCCAGATGTTTTAGATTTACCTATCTCTTTACCTCCTATTGGAAAATCTTCAAACAATACAAGATCATCTACAATTCTTAAAAATGAAGCATCCCCGTATGTAATATCTACTGCAAGTTCTTTTGGAAATCTAAACATGTGTCTTACAAAACCACCAGTTTGGACATTAGCCCCTGAAGGGTCTATAGAGTAAACCCTACCTCTATAGTCAAACTTATAAAGAGTATGAACTTCAGCATCATTTTGTAAATTAAATCTGCGTTCTATCTCTTTAATTAATCTTTTTCTTACTGATCTTTGAGATTGTTGAACATCCCTAGACACTTTTTGACCCCCATAAATGTCTAAAAGATCTTGAACAATTTCATCTATCTTTCCACCTTTAGTTCCCATTTTTGCATCAGCCGCTGCTTCTTTGTAAGCCTCTGTAATTTCTTTTCTTACTTTATTTGATTTTCCGGGTTTAAAAGCGTTTGTTTCTTCTAATCTAGTTAATGCAGGCTTACCTTCTTTTAACCGTTCTGCATTTTCTCTTGCTATATGTTTTGCTTTCGCACTGGCAATGTCTTTAAAATAATTCATTACCAATCCCATTTCATGATCTTCTAATCCAGATTTTTCTAATGCCGTATTAAATTGAACATTAGTCATACCACTGTCTCTAAAAAACCCTTCGCCAGATAAATACTTCCAACCAGTGTAAAGCTCTTTATCAACACCTACTGCAGTTTTATTTAATATGTTTAACACTTCAGGATCAAACATTGATAATGAATACTTACTTTTGTCCCTTCCTGCAAGAAAATCTTCTGGAAGCAAACCTAGAGGTGTCTCTACAATTTTACCATCTACAACTCTCCATTTCCCGTGAGGTCTTACAGCAGGCAACGTGGGGTCTATTGGACCTTCAAAAAGATCTATCCACCTTTTTCCATTACTTCCTTTTATATTTCTTTTTACAGATGGGGTTCTGTACCAATCATTGTAAAAATCTGAAGTAGTTAACATAACTTCTCTTTTAGTAACACCTTTGTCATTTTTTGTGTAAACTGGTTTTTCTGAAATAAGGCTAGGTCTTCTAAGAATGTTATTTTCACTAATTCCCATTAAAGGTATATCAATAGGTTTGTAAACAATATCATCAGTCATTCTATTTCTAATAGGATTCCTGTTTTGACCAAAATTACCCCTAGCCATAGTTATTAAACCAGAAGCTAATGCAGATTTATCTGTACCTATCATTGTTCTTTTTAAGTCTTGTTTACTGGAACCTTTTGTATTTTCAATCTTATTTTGTATTCTTCTTTCAACAGCGTTGCCTATTTCTTCTTGCAACTTGTTCATATTTTTAGGTGCCAGATATTGCTGGTCCCCTTGTTTAAACACTTGACCTCCTTCCCTTCCCCCAGTGTTATCTTTTAAAACTTTTAAAATATCAACAGCTATACCAGTCATCAAAGGCTCGTCTAATACCGATTCTCCGTTCTCTAAGGTTGTCGCTACTTTTAAAATGTTAGCAGCTCCTGTTCTTTCGATTGGAGGGTAAGTGCCTGAAACTTTAGTTGTATTTGTTGATACCATTTTAGTGTTTGTACTATCATCTACTAACTGTTTTAAGTTGTTTGCAAAACCACCTATTCTTTCTAATACAACATCATCAGCATTTGCAGATAAAGCAACACTAGGAAAGTTAGAAGATTCTCCAGCTAAAACTTTAATCTTAGCATCATTTAAACCAGCCTTTGCCATTGCATTAATTCTTTTATAACCGTCTTTTACAAGACCGTCAGCTCCAAGAATTATAGGCTCAATTACAGTCCTACTCATATCAGCGCTTTGTAAATCTTGATTTTCTGCAGGATTGTTTTTAATGTAAGCTTTTAACTCTGGGTCATAATCGATCAAGTCTTGAATCTTTTCCTTGGACTCTCTAAAATCATTTTCTCTAACGTGCTTTATTGTTTCTGGGTCCCAACCTTTACCACCGTTAACTATTTGATTAGATAATTCATTTTGCTCCATAGTATCAGCAATTTCTTTACCCGGTATAAGTTTGCCTTCTGGAACAGGAGACATTTCACCTTTTTGTATTTTTTCCAAAGCAACAAGATCCCTTTCAAGCCTTTTGGGGTTCCTAAGAACTTTTTCAACTTGTTTTGCAGTCTTTACATCTACAGGGCTTTTTGCCAAAGCCTCAGCCATTGTCTGGCTAAGGTGTTTTATCATTGGAGCTAATAATTTACTTGTCATAAAATTACCTTGTTATTAATGAAGGGTCTTGTTGAAAATTACTAAAAGAATTGTCTTGAAAACCCGGTAAATTTGTTACACCTAATTTTCTAGAAATATCATCTAAATTACTTGCAGATTCAGATCTTTTACTTTCTTGTGTTAAGAAGTCTATTACATCTTTGCCTGTATCTCCAGTAAACTTAATACCACCTCTAATTTTACCATTTAAATCATCAGTGTTAGAAAGAACGTATGCCCAAAGAGATCCTCCAAATATAATGTTTCCTACTTTGTTTACATCGTCTGGAGATAATTGTGGAAATCTTTTTTGAAACCATTCAGTTGTTGCTAAAAGTTGACTTGGGTTTCTTGATGGTTCCTTAGAAAAAGTTTTCATTGCCATTTTTCTAAAGGCAGCAGAGTTTAATAGTTTTTCAACTATCACATAACCTAATCCTGTTGAAAGTGCCGAACCAAGGGGACCACCTACTCCAAAACCATAAGTAGCAGCAACTGCTGTAGTCATAAGTCTCATTGCAAACATACCAATAGTACTTCCAACTTCTGAATTCTTTTGAATTAAAGCTAAAGCATCAACTTCATCTTCAAGGTCAGGGTATATTTGTTTTAATACTTTTACACCATCTTGATTTGAAAGGTACCTTTTAAAAGTTTGTGCAGTTTGACCAGTAAACATAACTTCACTAGTAAGGTCTCTTATAGCATCCATGTGTTTGTCAATAACTGCCTGTGGATCTTTAGAAAATTTAGCAAGTTGTTTTACATTATTAATATGTTCTTTTATTAAAGAAGAATTACCAGCAGATATAGCTGATTTAATTTCTCTTTGTGTATCAGAGACTTTTTCTGTTAATTTTTGAACCTTAGGATTGTTAGTGACTTTTGCAAACTCTGAAAATTCTTTATCTACTTTTGCAGCTTGTTTTGACTTGCCAGCTCTTTTAGCAGAAGCATCAAATAATTTTTTAATTTCAGCATTTGCTTTTGCAAGGTTTATCCTATCAATAGATCTTTTTTGATTAGCTTTATAACTTAAATCTGAAAGTATACTTCTAAACTCTCTAAGTGCAAAAGATGGAGTTGCATTTCCAGCCCTTACATCATTTAAAATACCTTGTAAATCAGGTATCTTTTCTTTAGCTGCAAAATCAGATTGTGGATCATTTAATTTTCTTTTTATCAACTCAAGCTGTCTAGTTAGCAAAGTGTCTTCAGGTCTTTCTAAACTTAAAAACGCATCTTCAGAATCAATCCAACCTTTTTGTTTTCTTACATCATTACCCATAGGGTCTGTTTTAGACTCTAAAGATCCAAGTTCTTCATAATCTTTTTTAAATTTTTGAAATCCTTCGTCTTTAGCTTGTGTTAAATTATCGAATGCATCAGCTGCAGCATCAGCAGATCCTGATGAGTTTGGGTTTTTAAATGCTTTTTGCGCTTCTTCTGCAACCCCTACTCTAGCAGCAGTTTTACCGCCAAAAGATCTAACAATAGGGTCTCTTATAACTCCTAGTGGGTCTGATAGAGTGTCCTTAAGGTTAGGTAAAGCATTTTGTACCATGGACCCCGGTTTTTGCAAAGCCCATGCGGCAAACTTACCAGCAGCAGGAATAGCAGCACCTCCAGCCCCTCCTAATCCAAATGAAGCTGCACTCTGCATATAATTAAATTCTCTATTAGGATCAAGTTGGTTTTGAATACCAGTTTGTAAGCCAAAATCATAACCTCCTGTATAAAGAGCACCAAGACCAGCCGATCTTCTTACAGTTGATTTACCGGCTTGTTTAACAACAGCATTAGCTTCTTCTAAACTTAACCCTTGTTTAAGTAGTTTCTTTTTTAAACTTAGTTTCGATTTATCAGCAATAGCTTTTTGACCTGCAATAAATTTTGCGGCATCGTCTTGAGTTCTTGGACCAGTAAAATTAGCAGTTTTTTTTGCATATTTTTTTAAAGCCTTAGAATCTTTGCGGTCAAAAGGTAAATCTTTAATTTTTTCTTCAATTATATTTTTTTGTTTGTCGTTGTTAACAATAGCTGTTTTTTTACCACTTATGTTTGAAATCCTTTCCGTCCCGTCACTGTTAACTCTTTTAGTCTTTTTAGTAAGAGCAGCCATTATTCCTTTTCTAGTTGCTGCTTTTTGAGCCGGAGCCATTAAAAACTTACCACCCATCCAAGTTGTGGGGTCATAAAGAACGTGCCAAGCATCTTTCATTTGTTCAAAACCATCTCTTGAACCTTCACCGGTTATTTTAGTTTTTTCGTAAGTTTCAAAAAGATTTTTAGCAACATCTTTTTCTTCATCACTCATTTTAGAAAGCTCAAGAGCAGTCTGACCCATTTGTAAAACATTAAGAGTAGTAGCATTCCAATATTCAAAGTTCTTCTCTTTTAAAGCTTTAAGGTCATCTTCACTACCAATCCAATTACCAGATCTATCATACATTGAATCTACATTACCAGTCCTTGGTCTGTTTTCTTCTTTTGAATAATAAGATATAAGATTTTTGTTGTAACTTTCATATTTATTTAAATTATCAAATATTAAATCACCACCTGATAACCCAGTGTCACCAAACTTTGTTTCGTTTTGAATTCTTTTATTAAAATATGCAATTGCTTCTTCATCTTTTTGTTCTATAGCTGCAGATTTTTTTCTAAAAAGAAGTTCTGTGTTTTCAAGATCATTTACTTTTTTTTGAAAATAGTTAATAGCCTCTTCATCTTCTTGATTTTTAGCAGCTTCAAGTTTAGCCCTGTATTGGTCTATTGTGTATTCAGCCATTTTTACTCCTTATGTAACATCTTTAAATCTTTCTTCAATGCTTTCGTCAGTTGAGGAATTATTGTCATCACTAAATGATTTTTTAGTACTATAAGCACCGGCATCTTCCATCATGTTATAAATATTACCCATCATATTTTGCCAAGAGTCGCTTGGTCTATATGTTCCATCCATAACACCAAGCCAATATTGACCACTTCTAGTCATACCAGCTATAGCTTCTAAATCTACTTCTGCACCAGCAAGTTTCATTTCTGTAACGTCAGAGCTTGAGTCTTTGTAGTTTGTATAACGTGTCATAGTATCATACATTTCTTTCATATTATAAGCCGCACCAGTATCACGTCTTAATTTTGAAGTAGTTAACTCCAACATACCCATATAATAAGCTTGTTGAAGTGGGTTAGCACGATACTCTCTTGAAATAAAAGACCTTAATGCGCCATAATCCATTTCATTTCCAGTTGCAATGCTTTCCCATTGTGCTGTCCACTTGTTTACTTGAGCCATAGCTTTTGGGTTTTCTTGAATAGCCTTAAGCTTTGCTAGTCCTCTAGCACCCTCTGCTAATTGATAAGCAGATTTCTTTTCAGCTTCTTTAAATTCTGGAAAAGAAACTACACCTGTATCAGAAACATACGTTGCAAAAGGTATTTTCTTTTTATACAATTCACCTTCAGAGTTTCTATTATTGTTTGCGTTTTGAACTTTAGCTCTTTCGTTAAAAGCATCTTCTTCTGACATTGTACCTGCTTCAACTTTTGAATCAATATCATCAATTAATTTTTCATACTCAGCATCTGTATCAGAATCATATCTTTTTCCGTCCATTTTAAATGGATCAGGTCCGGCATCACTAGCGTTAACTTTACTAGCGTGCAAAATAGACCCAAAACCTTCAGATTTATAATCTTTTAAAGGTACAAATTTACCATTTGGCATTTGGACTTCACGACCATTGGCTCCATCTCTAGCATTAAGAGTTCTTTCATTGCCCATTTCATCTTGAACCCTTATGTCGTATGTAGATTGGGGAGTAGTTGAACCACCAATACCAGCAGATTCCCATTTATTTATTTGATCATCTATAGCTTGGATTAATTCTTTATCTTTAGGGTCTGAAGATGCCATTAATTCTGCTTTCTTATTTTGTAAAAACTCTAAACCTTCATAATATTTTTCAGGGTCAGATTTATCTACACCAGAATAATCAAGCATCTTTTTCATTATCATTTCAGCCTTGTCAAAATCTTTGGCTTTTAAAGCCTGAGAATGTTGAAGTTTATATTCAGACATGTTATCAGCATATTTCTTAGCTTCAGCGCCTTTAGCAGACTCTGTAGCCATATCGGCTTCAATACCTGCCCAAGCAAAAGCCGCAGCTTTACCTGAAGAAAGACCGAACACTCGACCACCTACATATTTTACAAAAGCTCTAAGTAGTGATTTATTATCAACTCCAAATATATCTTTCAAACCTCCAAAAAGTTCTGAAAGTTTAGACTCAGTTTCTTCTTGACTATCACCATTTGCTTGAGATTTATTTATTTCCTCATCTACTATAGCTCTAATAGTAGGATCGTGGCGGTCTAAAGCTTGACTAGCTACTTCAACCTCTGCTTGTTCTTTTTCAATTTTCTGAGGAGTTACTTCGTAGTTTTGCTGCTCATCCATCATTTCTAAAGTTTCTTTAGGAACCTCTGGGTCTCCAGCAGCTATAGCTTGCTCGTCAATTGCAATATCTTGATCTAAAGCTTCAGCCTCTAGTTGGTTATTAAGTTGACCTGAACCTGCCTGCTGGTCTATTAGCGATGCATCTAATTCTTCAGGAGATGGTAGGTTAAAACCTAATTCTCCTGAACCTGCTTGTTGGTCTATTAACGCATCATCTTCTGTAAATCCATATCTATTTTTGTAAATATCATCAAGTATAAGAGCTTCATCATCTTCCGCTACTTTACGAGCATTCACTGCATTAATATCGTGGACACCTTCTGGGTCTAAATTAACACGCTTAAAACCAAATATACCACTATCGCCTCCCTTAGAATATTTTTGAGTATTTTCTGCATTATCAGCAAAACCGATAGTACTCATCATTGGGTCCCAAAAATCAAAAACACCTGTCAAATTGTCATTATTTTTTTGTTTAATATCATCAATTACATCTTGGCTAGAGTAGTCCACATCGGGGTAATATTTTGATGTCATAGCCTGATTAGGATACAATTTTCTTAAATCTTCAAATCTTTGATAATTGTCTGCGTTACCTTTTTCTCTAATTTTTTTAGCTAAATCCATATTACCATCTGCCAGAGCTTCATCATATTCGCTAATTTCTGTTGCAGACATTAATGCATCGTCTTGTCCTTCAAAAGTTTCACCATCTAGCATAGACATAAGAGGATCAAGCTCTGGATCTAATTCTTGATACAAAGCGTTCATTCCTGTTGGCTTTGGTTGTTCAAAACCTGTTTCATGACCAAATCTGTTTTTTGGAGGAACTCTATTTGCCAAGAAATTTGCAGCCTCTGTAGGATTCATACTGAAATAAGCATCTCTTTCTTCAATAGTAGATGTCTCAAGAAACTTTTCTTCTTCAGGAGACTCTACATAATATTCTTCACCGTCCGATATTGGTAAATAATAAGGCTTAAAATTAGCTTTTGCAGAATTTTCTTCGATAAAACTTTTAGTAGCACTTCCTCTAACATTTTTGTTTTTTTCAATAACAGCATTCCAACGTGGTTGCATAGCTGGTTGAGAATCCATTGTTTTGTTTAACGCACTAGCTCCAACCAAACTTGACCCAGAGAAGTCCATGTCTTCTACTTTTATTTTAGGATCTCCAGCTTCTTTATCTCTATTATTTGCTAAATTTACTTTTAAACCTTTATCAGTAGCAAAAGAAAGATTATCTAAGTTATTAGTATCATCTGATATAAATTGACCTAGGCTTCCTAAATTAGATAGAACACCTGTTTTATTTTTAAGATAGTTACTTTTATTTCCAAGAATTCTTCTTTTTTTCTCTCTTAACGTCTCAGCCATATTAGCTCCTTATTTCTTAAAGATAGATTTCAGCGCCATAGCTCCGATTATAACAGGCAACACTGGAGCCATAGCAGCCCCTGCAGCAGCCATTCCACCACCTTTACCAGCAGTAGTAGCAGCTGTAGTAGCAGCTGTAGTTGCACCACCACCTATTGTATTACCGGCTGCAGTTTGTAAATACGCCATTGGTCCTGCTGACATAGCCCCTTGAGTA
>Ga0181397_1000956_pt1 | contig 10664 bp, 20 predicted proteins | sample 20SPOviralmetaG_FD_130126 | JGI IMG/M metagenome (GOLD analysis project Ga0181397, IMG submission 130126) | Marine viral communities from the oligotrophic San Pedro Time Series (SPOT) site, San Pedro Channel, CA, USA - 20 SPOT_SRF_2011-02-23 | ecosystem: Environmental > Aquatic > Marine > Strait...
GCAGCTTAACCCTGCGTCTATCGTGACCTTACAGGGCCATATACAGGAGCATATAGGGCTTATGGCTGAGAAGCAGGCACAGGCACAGGTTATGGAAAGAATACCGCCTGAAGTGCAGCAAAACCCAGAACAAATGCAAATGATGATGCAGCAAATTAAGCCACAAATTGACCAGATAGCTGCGGTTATGATTGCAGACATGGTTGAAAGCATGGCGCAAGCTGTAGAGCCGCCACAGCAGTCTGATCCACTGGTGGACATACGAAATCAGGAGCTTCAGTTAAAAGCGGCTGATATGCAGCGCAAGTCTTCAGAGTTTGAAGCCAAACAAGAATTAGAGCGTGAGAAGGAAAAGAATGACGTTCTGGTAAATCAACAGCGTATTGATGTTTCTGAAGCAGCTTTGGACGATAAGACCAGAATTGCAGAAGACAGAATACGGACGCAGCGTGAAATTGCGGTGATGAATGCAACAAAAGCCAATACAGGATAATATCGTAGATTTTCCTGAAATGACTGAAATAGACAGGCAGTTCTTAGAGTTAGAACGCCAAAAGATTTTGATTGCACAACAACGTAAGCAAATAGAAGATAGGAAATGATATGAGTTCTTCAGTAAGGCAAAAGATGGCAGAGGTTATAAAGGCTGCAAGGCATTCACCTGCAATCACACCAGAGGTTAAAAATGAAGCCAAACAGACTGTTGCGGAAACACCTGAAATTAAAAAAAATTCCAAACCAGCAGTTAAAAAAACCACCAAGAACAAAGCCAAGATATTTAAAAAAGTTTAGTAGAATAGCAAGACCCCAAAGATTTATAGGGGTTTTATAGCTTTTTACTAACAATACTTGCGTATCCCGTATAATTGCATACTATGTGTGCAGGGAGACAAGTATGGACGCTGCACATCTAGCACAATATCTGTTGAAAGAAATACGTGAGCGTGATTCTAGGTTGAAAGACCGAGTTGCGGACGGTTCGGCCTCATCTTGGGATGAGTACCGTTATCTTGTAGGCGAAATACGCGGAATGACCTACTGCGAAGATTTAATTAAAACCGCGATGAAAGGCATAGAGTTAGAAGATGACTAAAAAATTGTATGTTCCTGACCATGTTGCGAAAGCAGCTAGGAAAACAAAACTATCCAAACCGATAGAAAACGCTTTTAAAACGCAAGGGACTGAAGAGGATAATAAAAATGTTGATGATCCATCTAACATTGAGCCTTCCGTACTTGAGCGTTTACCGCAGCCCACTGGGTATAGAATATTAATTATTCCGTATTACCCTAGCGCCAAAACAAAAGGTGGCTTGTATATCCCTGACCAAACTAGAGAGCGTGAGTCATTCGCTACTGTGTCAGCTTATGTAGTTAAGTTAGGCCCGGATGCCTATAAAGACGAACAAAAGTTCCCAAGTGGCTCTTATTGTCAGGAGAAAAACTGGGTTCTTATAGGAAGATATGCTGGGAATAGGTTTAAAGTGGATGGTCTTGAGGTCAGAATCATAAATGACGACAATATTATAGCCACAATACTTGACCCAACAGATGTTTCGTATGTATAGAAAGTTAGGGAGCTAAGGAAATGTCTATGGCTGAAGAAAGCATGGAAAACGAAGAGTTCAACGGCACTACCATTGAACTTGAAGAGGACAATCAGGAATCATCTGCTGTTGAAGCCGCTGATTCAGACAGTAATTCTGATGAAACCCGAACAAAAGTTCGTAAATCATCAGATGGCGATGACGAACTTGAAAGCTATAGTGAAGGCGTAAAGAAGCGCATTAACCAGCTAACTGCACGGCGTAAAGCTGCAACAGAAGAGGCTGAAGCTGCAGTTCAATACGCACAGCAAGTTCACCAAGAAAACCAGCAAATGAAAGCTAGGCTTCAGCAGTTAGACCAAGGGTATAGGTCTGAGTATGAGGGCCGTGTTGTATCTCAGGAACAGCAAGCCAAACGCGCTTTGACAGAAGCGCATGAAGCTGGTGATTATGAAAAGGTTGCTGAAGCGCAGTCAGCTTTATCGCAAGTTGCTATCGAAAAGGAACGCATTCGACTGCAAACTGCCAAGGCTAAACGCGAAGATCAGCAGCGCCAGTATGAGGCAGAGCAACAGCAGCAACGACAGCAACAACCACAACAGCAGCAAAGACAAGCGGCTGACCCTAAGTTGGAAAAGTGGTTGTCTAAAAACGATTGGTTTGAAAAAGACAACGTTATGAAAGCTGCGGCTACAGCCATACACAATCAGATTGTTGGTGAGGAAGGGTTCGACCCTACTACTGATGAATATTATTCTGAAATAGACAAGCGTATCCGCAAGGAAATGCCTCACAAGTTTCAGGCCAAACAACAGAACGCCCAAGTTGTTACGCCTGCGTCTGGTAACGGACGGTCATTAAAATCTGGGCGGAAAAGATCGGTGGAGCTAACACCGGGGCAAGTCGCATTTGCTAATAAAATGCGGATACCTCTTGAAGTTTATGCGAAAGAGGTTGTGAAACTAGAAAGTAGGAGTGATTAAATGGGAACTAGGTCAGCGCGTGATTCAAATTCACGGGAAAGCGCAGAGCGCATTCAGCAATGGCGTCCGGGTTCTGCTTTAGACGCCCCAGAGCCACCTCTAGGATATAAGCATAGATGGATTCGTGAATCTGTCATGGAATATGATGATAAGACTAACGTTCATAAGAAACGGCAAGAGGGATGGGAACTTGTTCGCGCTGAAGAGTACCCTGATTATGTTGGCCCCGTCATTGACGAAGGAAGAAACGCAGGCACCATTGGTGTCGGTGGATTGGTTTTGGCCCGAATCCCTACCGAATTGGTAAACCAGCGGAATCAACACTTTGCACAAGTGGCTAGTAATCAAATGGACGCTGTTGACCGCGATTGGATGCGGGAAAACAACGCCCTTATGCCAAAACTGGCACCACAACGTAAATCTTCTGTTAGCTTCGGCTCACGGAATAAATCTGAAGGATAAGTAAGATGGCGAATCAAGACGCCCCTTTCGGCCTTCGTCCAGTAAAAACGAGTTTGTCTTCACAAAGACAAAACCGTTATCGTATTGCTTCTGGCTACAACACGAACATTTTCCAAGGTGACTTAGTTACAGTCAACACAAATGGAACAATTACTCGCGTTGCAGCAGGCGGTACTAACCTATGCTTGGGCGTATTTAACGGCTGTGAATATGTAGATTCAAATGGTGATGTGAAATTCTCAAACCATTGGCCTGCAGACGCAACTGGAACAAACATTTTTGCGAATGTTATTGATGATCCAAGTGCGACCTTTGAAATTCAAGCGAATGCAGCAATGCCTGTAGCCGACTTGTTTGGCAACTTTGATATTGTAGACAACAGCCCTGTTGGACGAACCGCAAGCGGTGTTTCCAGCATGGAACTTGCAGTATCAACAGGCGCTACCACTGCAGGTTTGGCTCTAAAAGCTATCGACATTTCTCAAGACCCTGAGAATGACGATGTATCGTCGGCTAATACAAATGTAATAGTCAAAATCAACAACCACCTGTTCAGTGCTGGCACTGCAGGTCTGGCATAAGAAAGGAGATAAGTTATGGCTATTTCTCGTTCACAACTTGTCAAAGAGCTTGAGCCGGGCCTAAATGCTTTGTTCGGCATGGAGTACAACCGCTACGACAATGAGCATGCAGAAATTTTCGACACAGAATCGTCAGATCGTGCGTTCGAAGAAGAAGTTATGCTTTCAGGTTTTGGAAATGCTCCTACTAAAAGTGAAGGATCAGGGGTATCGTTTGATGATGCTAACGAAGCGTACACCGCTCGTTACACCCATGAAACGGTTGCGCTGGCATTCGCTTTGACTGAAGAGGCGATTGAAGACAATCTGTATGATCGTCTTGGCGCTCGTTACACCAAGGCACTTGCCCGTTCTATGGCGCATTCTAAGCAAGTTAAGGCTGCTGCAGTTCTTAACAACGCTTTCAACGCGGCGTTCACAGGCGGTGACGGTGTAGAGCTTTGTTCTGCGGTTCACCCGTTGGCTCAAGGCGGTACATTCCGTAACGAACCAGCTACTGCTGCTGACCTCAATGAAACTTCGCTTGAAAATGCTTTGATTGACATTTCAGGCTTTGTTGATGAGCGGAATATGATTATTGCCCTTCGTGGCACTAAGCTCATTATTCCACCACAGCTTCAGTTCATTGCAGATCGTCTGCTGGAATCGACTTTGCGTCCCGGCACTGCTGACAATGACATTAACGCGACAAAGAACATGGGTATGGTGCCAGAGGGTTATACAATTAACCACTTCCTCACCGATACTGATGCGTTCTTTATCAAAACTGACGCGCCAAATGGCTTCAAGCACTTTGAGCGTTCTCCCATGCGTACAAACATGGAAGCAGATTTTGATACAGGCAACATGCGCTTTAAAGCGCGTGAGCGTTATTCATTTGGTTTCTCGGACCCACGTTGCGTATTTGGTTCACCCGGAGCGTAACCCGAACAAATGTTTGGTTTTGATTGGGGGCAGTTCATCTGCCCCCTTTCTTTTTTTGGATTGTTGTGTATTATTTGCTTATCCCTGACAGGCGCAAATAGCGTCTGACTTAACCCACGACAGGAGATAGACATGGGTACAACTACTTTTTCCGGGCCAATTCTGGCAGGAACAATCAAAGATACTACTGGCACAACCGTAGGCTCTGATATTAAAAACACAGGCCAAGTTGTCATGGCACAGTCCTTTACTACTGGCTCTCTTGCAGGCGGCGCTTCTGCTGCAAACGTCACTGACGTAGTTATTCCTGCGAAGTCTCAAATCATTGATATTGTGCTAGATTGCCCAACAGCTATGGGTAATGCTACTGCGGTTTTCAGCGTTGGCGATACTGCTGGTGGAAACGGCACATTTATCAACGGGTTTTCGATTACCGTAGCTTCTGGCGCAGGACGCAAGTACCCTACCACTGAAGCTGGTGGTGCATTGTCTTGGGCTGAAACATCTAACACAACAGATGTTCGCCTTACTTGGACTACCACAGGTGCTACTAACGCAGGTGAAATCAGAGCGACTGTTCTGTATCAGCAAGCCAGCAATCTTGTAGCATAAGGAGTAGGTAAATGGCTGGCCCAGTAACAGGATACAATGTAGCTCAAGGTGATGCTGCGGCCCTTATTGGGCCTTCTAGGTCTAGGCTTAGAACTGTTAATATCTATGCTGAAGCAGCAGGTTCATTTACTCTGACCAATGGGAATGGTGGCGCTACTATGATAGTGCAGAAATTTCCAGTAGGCATGAATGAGCTTTATATACCTGATGATGGAATGATATTCACTGATGGTGTGTTTGTTTCGGCGTTTACAGGTTCGAACAATGAGCTAACAATCTTTTTATCTTAAATGTAGTAGGGGGCGATGCCCCCTATTATACAGCAGGTGAGAAATGCCGCGTAAAAAAGAAAATCCAATACGGAAAACTACTGGTAAAGGCGGTAATTACCGCAAAACAAAATCAGGCGCTGGCATGACTAAAAAGGGTGTTGCCGCGTACAAACGCAAAAATCCCGGCTCTAAATTAAAAACAGCCGTTACAGGAAAAGTAAAAGCGGGAAGTAAAGCCGCCAATCGCAGAAAGTCATACTGCGCACGTTCTGCAGGGCAAATGAAGAAATTCCCCAAGGCTGCAAAAGACCCTAACAGTCGTTTGCGTCAAGCACGTAAAAGATGGAAGTGTTAATATGCCTAAAGACGCTTGTTATAAAAAAGTAAAGGCTAGGTACAAAGTTTTTCCTAGCGCATATGCCAGTGGTGCTATTGCAAAATGCCGGAAGGTAGGCGCTAAAAACTGGGGTAATAGTAAAAAAAAGCCTGTTAAAAAAGCGATGGGTGGCGCAGTTGAGCCGAATAATAATTTTAGAAAAAGACCTGTACGCAGAATGATGAAGGGTGGCGAGGCTATAGCCAATGGGTGCGGCAAAGTCATGGGCAATCGCCGTAAGGTAACAAGGATGACCTAATGGCTGTTCGCAAAACAAAAAAAGGTGCTGCCTTAAAACGTTGGTTTAAAGAGGATTGGAAAGACGTTAGGACAGGTAAGGCTTGTGGGCGCAAAAAAGGTGAAAAGCGTGGCACACCATACTGCCGACCTAGCAAAAAAGTTAGTTCGAAAACGCCAAAAACAGCGTCAGAAATGACAGCAGCGGAAAAAAGAAGTAGAATTTCTCAAAAGAAACGCATTGGACAACCTGCCGGAAAGCCACGTAGGGTTAAATCCCTGAAAAGGAATAAGAAATGACTGTATCAGGTTCGAAAGACTTTGAATTAGACGTAGCTGATTACATCGAAGAGGCTTTTGAGCGTTGTGGTCTTGAGGCCCAAACAGGTTATGATCTGCGGACAGCAAAACGTTCTTTAAATCTCTTGTTCGCTGATTGGGCAAATCGAGGTTTAAATCAATGGACTATTGCGCAAAGGAGTTTCACAGTTACAGAGGGTGATGGTGAGACTAGCCTTGGTGCGGACGTTATAGATATATTGTCCCTAGTTGTTCGCAGAAGCGGTACAGATTATGCGCTAAACAGAATTAGCCGCGACACATACTTAAATATTCCAACAAAATCTACAAAAGGCAGGGCTACGCAGTATTTTGTAGATAGGCAAATAAATCCGAACCTAAAAGTGTGGCCTTTGCCAGATAACAGCACAGATGTTATTTTGTATGATGCCCTTATTCGCATGGATGATGCAGATACATATGTAAACACTGCGCAAATACCATTTAGGTTTTATCCAGCACTAGCTGCAGGATTAGCTTATTATATTGCCATAAAAAAAGCCCCTGACCGCATTTCTCTTCTAAAGCCTATTTATGACGAAGAGTTAAACCGTGCGATGGATGAGGACAGAGACAGAGCCTCATTCAAAGTATCGCCAGACTTGAGAAATTACCGATATGTCTAAATACGCTACAGGAAAATGGGCGTATGGAATATCTGATCGTTCTGGCTTCAGATATAGATTGCGTGATATGCGCAAAGAATGGAACGGTCTTTTAGTAGGCAAGGATGAGTGGGAAGCAAAGCAACCACAACTTGAGCCACTACGGGCGAGGCCAGACCCGCAAGCATTAAAAGACCCACGACCAGAACACGATATAAGTTCTATGAACAATATTCAGTGGGGCTGGAATCCTGTAGGTTATACAGGTGATAAATATGGCTTCACAGGAAACAATTTAGTTGCCAATGCTTATGTTGGAGTTGTCACAACTTCTGTTACTCAAGGTATTGACACTTCTGTTTCTGCTGTAGGAACTTCAGCTTCTGGCGCGGTTGGGACCGCTACAAACGGAAGTGTAACAGTATCTCCTGCAGGTATTAATGGCACAGGGCAAGCAGGTTCTGTATCTGTAACTGTAAATACTAATTTTGCTTCGCCTTCTGGTGTTTTGGGTACGGGTTATCCCGGCTCTACAACAGTTACTACAAACATATTTGCGGTGACAGTAGCCAGCGGAACGAATCCATATGGTACAGGTAATAAGTTTTATTTAGACGGCGCGGTAAGCCCGACAATTAGTATTGCAGAGGGTTCTACCTTTCGCTTCGATCAATCTGCAAGTTCTAATAGTAGCCACCCATTGAGGTTTAGCACTACAGCTAATGGTACGCATGCAGGGGGGAGCGAATACACGACAGGCGTAACAACATCAGGAACTGCGGGACAGGCTGGTGCATATGTTCAGATAACTGTCGCAAATTCTGCACCAACCCTCTATTATTACTGCAGCAACCATAGCGGTATGGGCGGGACGGCGAACACACCATGAGGGTAAGCCAATGAATTATACAGAATTAACGTCTGCTATAAAAGAATATACAGAAAATGAAGAAACAACATTTGTTTCTTTAATACCTACGTTTATTCAACAGGCAGAACAGCGAATATTTAGAACCGTAACTATTCCTGAAGTAAGGTCAAACAGCACAGGCACACTTACGCAAGGCAATCAATATTTGCAAAGACCAGATGATTTTTTAGCTGTTTTTTCTTTGGCAATTATTGACCCTACAACCGCAGCTTACACCTACTTGCTTGAAAAAGATGTTAACTTTATGCGTGAGGCGTTTCCTGTAGCTGCTACACAAGGCGTTCCAAAGTATTATGGACAGTTTGACGGTGATGCTATTGCGGCAAATACATTTGGTCATTTTATTATAGGCCCAACACCTAACGCTACATATACTGTTGAACTGCATTACTATTTTTTACCTAAGTCTATAGTAACCACAAACACATCATGGCTTGGTGAAAATGCCGAATCTGTTTTATTGTATGGTTCATTAGTTGAAGCATACAATTTTATGAAAGGCGAAGCTGATATTATGCAACAATATAAAGAAAGATATGAAACAGCGTTGCGTGAGCTTTCTATTATTGATGCAGCGAACAAGGGAGATAGTTATAGAAGATGAACATGCCGTTTGAAATGACAGTGGGAAGTGTTGAAGTTAGAACCACTAACAATCGTGGTTTTACGCCAGAGGAAGTAGCAGAACTTTGCGCTGATCGTCTTATGTCTGTGGCTGATGACGCCCCACCAGCAATAAGGGATCAAGCCTTAGCGTACAAACAACAGATGGCGGCTGTAATCGCAGTCTACATGAAACAGGCTATCCAAAGCGACAGAACTACTGTATATAATGCAATCAGTGATGCTGGTTATAAAAAACTAGCTGAATATATAAGGAAAATGTAAATGGCATTCTCAGGAAACTTTATGTGTACCTCGTTCAAAACAGAGCTTTTGAAAGGTGTGCATAATTTTACGGCGGCATCTAACGTATTTAAGTTGGCAATGTATACAAACAGTGCAAGTTTTAATGCGGCTACCACAGCTTATACTTCTAGCAACGAAGTCAGTGGCACAAATTATACCGCTAAAGGTAATGCGATAACCACAGTAACGCCTACATCTAGTAGCACTACAGCTTTTGTAGATATGGACAATGTAGTTTTTACGAATGTAACACTTACAGGAGTTCGTGGCGCATTAATTTTTAACGAAGCAGCTTCGGGTGATCCAACGGTTTGTGTTCTTGATTTTGGTGGTGATAAGGCTGCAAGTGCAGGTGACTTTACAGTAGTGATGCCAACTGCAGACGCGAGTAACGCTATTATCCGTATCGCCTAATTGGGGGATAACCCATGCCACTTCCTTATTCTGGCTGGGGCCGAGGTGGTTGGGGTTCTGGCTCTTGGAATAGCCTATCTGTAGGCGTATCCGTTACAGGTGTAGCGGGTACTGCTTCTGTTGGCAGTGTAACAACTACTAGCGGCGTAACGCAGCCCGTTACAGGCATAGCCGCTACAGGTTCGGTTGGTAGTGTAACTACCACTAGCGCGGCAAATATTTCCGTTACAGGGGTTTCATCAACAGCAAGTGTTGGTTCTGTAACAGCGACAGGTGCCGCGAATACAATAGCGACAGGTTTATCATCTACGGGAAGTGTTGGCTCTGTAACGACTACAGGCGCGGCAAACACTTCTGTTACGGGTCTATCTGCTACTGGTGGCGTTGGCACTGTAACAGTTACAGGGATAGCGAACACAACAACAGCGGGTGTATCAGCTACGGGCAGTGCTGGCTCTGTATCTGTTATTGGTACAGCAAGTGTATCGGCTACAGGTGTGTCAGGAACATCTGCGGTAAACACAGTTGTAACAGAAGCAGACGGAATCTTAACTGTTTTAGGTTTAAACTCCGTTGGCTCTGTGGGTTCTACGACAGTTTCTGGAAAAGCTAATGTGCCTGTTTCTGGTGTTATTGGTACATCTTCTATTGGGTCAGTCGATGCCCGTGTGGGCAAAAACATTCCTGTTACGGGAGTATCCACAACAGGTAATGTGGGCAGCGTAAGTGTTGAGTTTGACAACAACATATCTGTAACAGGTGTGACTTCTACTGGTGGTGTAGGCTCTGTAACAGTAGATGCTGACGCGAATATATCCGCTACAGGTGTGACAGGAACAAGTAGTGTGGGTTCTGTCAGCGTTGAAGCTGTTGGTCAAGGTTCTGCGACAGGTGTATCTGCTACAGGCTCTTCAGGAGCAGTAACAGTAAAATTCAGTGCATCTATTGCGGTAACGGGTGTTAGTGGTTCGTCTGGTGTTGGAAGCGTAACAACCAAAGTAGATGCGAATATATCTGCTACAGGCGTTGCAGGAACAGGCGCAGTTGGGGACGTAACTGTCAACATACCTATCGGAGTATCCGTTACAGGCGTGTCAGCTACAGGAAGCGTTGGGTCTGTTACTGTAGCATTTGGTTATGCGGTTGCAGGGGTGTCAGCCACAGGGCGTGATCCTTTCCCTGTTTCAATAGGAATAGGCCAGTATGTATACCCAGAAGGTGTTTCCGCTACTATGGAGTTGGGAACAGCATTTGTTTGGAATAATATAACGCCTATACATAACGCGAATTGGAATCCTATAACTCCTGCCCCGCCGGGCGATTGGACCCCAATATCTCCGGGTTCTTCACCAAATTGGAAAAAGATTGCGTCTTAATGATATGCGCGATATAAATATGTCAGCTTACAGTGTTTAGGAAACTTACATGGCTAGTGTTTACACAAACGATCTAAGATTAGAAGAGATAGGAAC
>Ga0181397_1000957_pt1 | contig 10662 bp, 8 predicted proteins | sample 20SPOviralmetaG_FD_130126 | JGI IMG/M metagenome (GOLD analysis project Ga0181397, IMG submission 130126) | Marine viral communities from the oligotrophic San Pedro Time Series (SPOT) site, San Pedro Channel, CA, USA - 20 SPOT_SRF_2011-02-23 | ecosystem: Environmental > Aquatic > Marine > Strait...
CTATTGTGTAGTCAGGAATATTATCCATTAGAACCCCATACCAGATTGAAATTTGAGAAAGTCAATACTATTTTTTACTTGATAGCCTCTATTGTGAATCATCTTTAGAATATCTTCCAAGAAGGAAATCATCACATCATAGTAATCCATTTTAAGCTTGATTTTTGCTAGCTTATCATCAGCATTCAAATGCATAGTCATTGACTCTTTATCCCTTACTTTATATGGGAAAGGTTCCTCAACATATACTTCGGCTGCTGCCTTACCACTGTAGTAGTTATATCTCTCTAACCTAGTTTTAGCCAGAGTATCATTACATTTAGCTCTTAGAAGTTTGATTGTAGTATACAGTGTGTAATACTTTTGGTGTAGCTGTGGTATTTTTAGAGATTCGTCATGAAGATTATCTATATCAATCTTAGAATCTGCTTCCCACATTTCTTGGATGTTTTCTAAATTCATTAAAACCTTGGAGAATCGACATAATCAGGTGACAAAATTTTACCATCTTTACCTAATATTTGCATGTATGTAAATGCAAATGTCGCATTGGCAGTAAAGTAATTAACATCAGTATCTGTGGCAGTAAAGTCCATAGAAGATAATGAGGTTGGAAAAATATCCCAAAATTTAATTTGAGAAATTACATTGTAATTGCTGTTGAGTATTTGTAGTGACGCATCACTATACTGTAACTCCATATCCCTACCACCGTCTCTACCGGTAGTTACGTCTATAAACTGCTGGCAAGATTTTGGGAAACCCAAACCAGTAATCCAATTATGAATTAGTGTGTAATTTATCATATCCTCATCAATGAGGAATTGTATAGGCAACTCACCATACTCAACTCTATCGCCAGGTTGAGCTAATGCCTTTAAATAATTTGATTGATTCGCAATACCCAAGCTAATTTGGGGCAATGAGGCAGTATTCGCAAAGAAGCTTACTTTGGGAAACCTAGCAATAGAAAAATCAAATCCAAGAGGACTCATGTAATTTCTATTCTCTAGCTGCTTATAATAAATGTCAGCCACAGGCAAATAATATAATAAACCGTGTACTATTTAGAGGCATAAAAAAGGAGCCCCTTTCGGAGCCCCCTTATTACTGCAAAGTTTAACTCGTCGGAGTTTAACTCACATTAGGTTCTTCACCTGTACACGGCGGTAGTAGACGTTCGTGTTAACAGCGAGACGACCTAGACCTTGATCAAGTCCTTCTGCGAAGGGGTTAGCGACCATGCCGTAGCGGGTCTTGAAGCCGATACGAGGCTGGAAGCTGTCCTGACCAACTGCACGAACCATCTGGAGAGGCACGTAAGGGCAGTAGAAGAGTCCTGCGTCATAAGGTGAACTACCTTTGTAGCCCATGACGTAGTACTGCTGGGAGGAAACGTTAGCAGCATAAGGATCAATATAGACCTTGTACTTACCTTGTAGAACACCAGCGAATAGGTTGCCTGTGTCGTCAACGTTAAGGTTGGCGTTAAGAGCAGGGGTGTAATCAAGTACACCAGCCATTGTTAGAGCGGAAGCAACGTCTGCAGAACAGATGATGATATTGCCCTTCCCACGACGTGTCTGCTCGGCGATTGCGTTAGCGTCTCTTTCGATTTGGAAGATAAGTCCTTTGAACTTCTCAACAGACCAACGACCGTTGGAGTCAACGTCAAGGTCAAATACGCCAGCTTGAGCAACGTTAGCTTGAGCACCAGGAACAGCAGTTTTGTATACTGTACGGATGACTTCTCTGTTGATTTCAGCCAAGATCTCTGAAGAGAGGATGTTGGCTAGCTCAGCTTCAGCATTTAGACCGTGGATAGCCTTGAGGTCTTGTGCTAGCTCCATGCTGTACTGAGCCTTGAGTGCGCGACTCTTAGCAGTAACAGTTAGCTTCTCGATTGAGAAACCCATTTCGCGGAAAGCAGGACCGCCATCGGTTCCAAGTGCTTCAGCTTCGTTGGTAGCCATGCCCTGACCCACGTTGTAACCGACTTGATCGCCGGGTAGTGGGTTAAGGATTGCTGGGTTAGTTCCACTCTGTGAAGTGGTTCCTAGACCAACAGCAGGACCTTCATCGCCTGCGTTGTACTTACCCTGGAGGTTAGAAGGCTGACCAGAGTAGGCAGAGTTTGCTTCATCGTAGAAGGCTTCAGGACCAGCTTGACCTTCGTAGCGTGAACGCATTGCGAAGATAAGTCCAGTAGGACCGTTCATTGGCTGAACGCCGCAAATGTCGTATGCCATCAAGTTAGGCATGGAACGACGGATGAGGCTGACTAGTACTGGATCGAAACCAGCAACAGCGCCACTAGCGTTTGCGTTACCAGAGAAACCTGCAGTATCTGCACCAGCACCAGGAGGCGCTAGGGGGTTATTGGACTGGGTTGTAATTGGATTTTCGGAGAGGAAAGTACGCTCTTCTTGAAGGGCGATTGCTTGGTTCTCTAGGAGTTGTGCGGTTACGGCACGCTTGTGAGCGTCCTGGATACCTTCTCCGTGCTCTAGAACAGGAGCCCACTTCTCCATGAGCTGTTCTGCGTTAGCATTGTTATACATTAGTTAAAACCTTTGTTTGGTAAAGAATTGTTAGTTTGATCTTAATAATTTAAAAATCACTTAGAAAATCTGTCGAGCTGTTCTACTAGTGAAGCCATTTGAGCGGATAGCTCAGGTGCGGATTCATAAGTACCAACTGATTCATTTAGATCCTCGACGCTGTTTCTTGCGGTCACACTAGCAGTGCTCAAAGAGAAATAGCTCTCTTTTAGTGACTCTAGTTTTTCGCGATAACCTGTTTCACTATCAAACTCAACGTTCTCAGCCAAGGCTGCGAGTTTATCTTTTTGGGTCTCAGCGAGACCTTCAGATACGTCAGAGAGAATAGTCTCAGAAACAGCTTCACTTAAGCGGCTGTTTAGAGATACATTACGCTCAATCTGCTCATTGAGGTTTGATTCCATTTCATCAAGTCTTTCAACCATGGACTCAACAACATCGAAACGATCCTCGGGGATTGAGACATAATGCTCAGTGATCAAGGTGTGAAAGCCTTGAATAAAGCTTTCAGTCATTTCGGTGCGTAGACCATGTTCGACGGCAATGGCGTTTTCAGCCATCCACTCGTCAGCTACGTACTCTAGGTAAGCGTCTACACGCTCACTTAGGCTAGTGCGAATAGTAGCTAACTCTTCAGTTAGCTTCTCTTCATATGCATCCTGTAGCTCTTCTTTGACAATAGCAACCTTGTTACGGATGGCAGCTTCAAAGATGACGCGAGCTTTGCTCTGGAACTCTTCAGAGAGTTCTTCGCCATTTAGAAGTGCATTAACGTCTTCTTCAATATCTAGTTCAGCCATAGCGATATCACTAGAAGTGATTTCTTCTACAACCTCACCTTCAGTTTCGATCTCTTCCTTGCGGGTTTGACCGGGAACTACAGAAGCGGGTACTTTTTCGGCTTGTGAACCTGCGGGGTGAGCATCAGTAGTACCACCAGAATTGCTTCCGGGAACTACGTCAGCGTCTACCTTTTCCATGCCTTGAGCTGGTTTAGCGCCTTTATTTACCACATCCTTAACTTGCTTAAGGGGTAAAGAGGCATCTTTGAGCTTGGCAGGACCATCTGGCTCATTAGTATAGTTCTCGGGGGTTGGACCACCGAGATCTTCGATTGTTTGTCCGGGAACTACGCTGGTCGGAACCTTTTCCATTGGTTCAGCAGCCTTAGCACCTTTCGTTACTACGTTTTCCATGTCTTGTAAAAAATTAGTTGCTACCGACGAGTAAATTGATTTAACAGTATAAATCTATATTTATTTATAAGATTTATAGATTGGAGAAAAACTCAGTGAAAAGACTTAATTTCTTTTCTTGGAGTTCTCTTGATGTCACTAGTTTATTTATAGTAGATCTAGTGTCATCTACTTGCTGTTCTTTGAGGATTCCTCCACACATAACCCATTCCTTTCCTTCCATAATTCCCTGTACAAAGGCATCAGGGGCACTAGGATCAGCTACAATATCAGCAGCAGTGGAGAGCATAAAGTCTTCTCCAACTAACTTGTAACCTTCCTTGGTTTCGGTTAGTGATCCAATACCACGAGAAGAAACACCCAAGGTTACACCTTCACCGACCAAACTTTTAGCAATCTTACCCATAGGGGTTTCGAGTAACTTTGCTTTACCGATAAAGTTATTTCCCTCTTGGGTAAGTGAAACAATTTTATGTGAAACACGATCTAGGTTTACAGTAGGTCCATCAGGATGACCTAGTTCTCCTAGAGCACGCCCATTATTTACATACTGTTCGTTATAGCGAGCAACTTCACGCGCTAAGGTATCGGTCTTATAGACGCGACCATTGCGGTTCTTTTGGTTGCCTTGAAGGAAAATACCCTCGATGAACATAGATTTTTTACCGTTGATTTCCTCAACGATAAAGTTAACTGAGTTAATTTCTTCTGTAATTAGTTTCATCTTAGTAGTGCTTTCTCTAGTTATGTGTAATTGCTGACAATATCAGCCTTGATCTTCACCTCCCTCTTCCCCTTGAAATAGGTTAGAGGCAGCGACTTGACGGAAATCATCAATTCTTTCACTACTTTTTGCAAAAAGAATATCTTTGATTTCTTGGGTTACTTCAGAAGGCGAAGAGCCTGATGCAATAGCATCAATGATATTTGAGGACATAATAAAAAAAACCAAGTTAAAGTTATTTAGTAAGATTAAAATTCACCTTCACCTGATTTAGGTTTTAGGATTACGTTTGGATCTGTAGGTACAATGCCAGCGGCACCATCAATTGCAGTTTGATCCATAGTAGCTGCTCCTTCATCAGCCATAGGTTCTCCGCTAGCAGCAGGTAGTGGCTCACCTGTGATTGGATCTAGAGTTGATGGATCTGGGATAGTACCATCAGCAATCTCTTTCTCAATGAGTTTATCCTGCTCTTCCATCTCACCATCAGTCTGGCGAAGAATTTTATTGCGAACAAATTCTTGTGAATAATACTTACCAATATAAGGTTCTGCTTGAGCTAGTAGATTTAGACGCTCTTGGAAGAGTTCTGTTTCTTTTAGTTCAGCAAAGTGATTGTCATATAAGAAATCATACTGAATATTATCCTTGATACCTTCCCAATCATCTGGGGTAATAACATTTTTTAGGATAAGTTGAGTTTTTAGTATATCACTGAATAAACCAGCAAAACGCTTGCGAAGGCGAGCAACGAACTTGGAAAATTTTACCTCGTCTCGTAAAATCTCACTAGAACGTCCCATATTGAAACCTTCATTACCGCCTGGTTGGCGTGAAGCAGGAACTCCAAGAGCTGCGTATAATTTGTTACGGAAATACTCTAGGTCAGTGATCTCACCTAGGTTTTGACCCCCAGGTAGAGTTGAAATTTCTGTTCCACGACCACCTTCACGGCGAGGGAGCCAGAAATCTTCCAACATTGACATCACTTTCTTATCATTCTTCATCTCACCAGTCTGTGCGTTATAAGTTAGTTTATTCCTATAACGACTCATTACTTGCTGTAGATATTGTTCTGCCTTTACTTTCGGCAAGTTACCTACATCAATATAAAAAATACGACGTTCTGGTGCGCGAGATAAACGATAGATTACAATCGCATCCTCAATCATTTTTAGCTGATTTACTGCTTTAATTGCTTTATGTAACCAAGATAGAACTGTTTGATCATTTCTATTGACCAGACCCGAATTGCAGTAAGCAATAGAATCTTTAGCAATTTTTATTGATGAGGTTGAACCACTCCCATAACCTGTTATGGTATTAGCTCCAGGTGTATAAACATAATACTCATCAATATCTTGACTGAAAATATTATTACGCCCTAATGGATTTCGACCACCAATATTATTTTTGGTTAGGACTTGGGAAGCCAACTCGTTAGTTGCTGCTTTATCACTAAGTTTGCGAACAAACTTGATCTTCATAGGATCAACATAACGCAAATCCATAATCCCATCTTGTGGCTTCTCAAAGTCAATAACCTTGAGAAAATGCATTCTCCCATCAATGTACCAATTACGAAAAATTTCGTGGGATCGCTTATCAAAGTCTAATAGTTCTTTGATATACTTAAACTCCTCACGTATAATATTTTTTACTTTTTCGCTTGCATTTACATTGCTTAATTCAACTTGAACAGGTGATTCATATAGATCACTAACAATTGCTTCATTAACAATGTCTTCAATAGCACTATCCACTTCTGGATACAATGCCATCTCTCTGTATCGGCGAATTAATTCATATTCTGTCCTATAGACACCCTCAATATCAACATATGATCCCCCAAAACCACCGGAAGCAAAATATTCAACCCCATCAGAGTTGTTATCTGGAACGGGGCTGATAGATCCAGGACGTTGGACATCAGTATCTTCAATTGAAAAACCAAATAGCTTTCCCATAATAATAAAAAGTGGGTGTATACCGTCTTACACTTATATTTAGCGCATAAAAAAAGGACCCCTTTCGGGATCCCGTTTGATAATTGTGAGTGAATCAGAAGATGTCCTGACCACCTGCGTTGGGTCCAATACCCTTAATGGCTTCCCACCACTGAACTTGCATCTCTACGGTGAACTCTTGAATGGTATCAATAGTATCGTAGTTAAGTTCGATGGTTGAGATGTTCGTTGGGAACACGTCGTGGAAGCGATAGGTGCGTAGAGTAGAACCGTCGCGGTCTAGCTGATCGACATAAGCATCAGATTGATACTCTGCGGGATCCTGTGTACCTGTAGCGTCTTCCATGCGATTCATCGTATTCATCCAGTTCTCGAAGGCAGAACGGATAGCGAAGTCGGTGTCGTTTAGGACTGTGATTGTCCAGGTATCGAAGGTTCTGTCGCCAGCAATCTTCAATGTACGACCACGGAAGGGAACATCAATAGGGGTGATGTTTGAAGCGGGAAGTGCTGCTGCCTTAACTAGGAAGCGCGACTTTTGTAGTGTATCGGTGTCGGTAGGCGCCGAGAGTGGGAACTGTAGAACAACTTCAAATAGATTGGGGCGAGCACCGCCACCAGTCATTTTTGCTTTGAAGTCGCTGATAGTCCTCAATACTGGGGATTCTACCTGAACTCTTGTACTTGCCATTTGTGATTCTCCTTTTAGTTAGGTAGTAATAATTAAACAGTGCCAACAATTTCTTCAAAACTAACGCCCGTGCGAGTAGCAACGAAGGTTAGACCAATGAAGTTAATTGAACGTGTAGGCTTGACAAAGATATCCGCAACAAACTCATTACGATCTACGACCGCAGGTGTGTTGTTAGTCTCGTCACAAACTACTAGGAAGTCTGTAATACCACGCTTCGACTTAATATCGCGAAGGAATGGCTCAACAGTATTAACGAAGTTGGTACGTGTGACCTCATCGTTAAATTCAAATAGCTGGTTGTTAGCAGCAGCAGAGATAGCATCTTCAATGTAGATAAACAAACGGCGAACGTTGATTCTATCAAATGAGGAGCTATTTGCTAGTCCAGTCTTATCACCAAATAGGGTGATACCACCAACATCATTGGAGAAAATTACTGGGTTAATGCGAGCAGAGTATAATCTGTCACGTTGGATTTGAGTTGGGTTGTATGCTAGGCGGGTTCCATTGAGGATAGCGCCACGAGTTGTACCAGCAGGAGAGAACCAAGGGAACGCAATCTGGTCAGTACGAGCACAGCATCCAGCGATGTCACCATTAAGAGGAACATAGCGGAACTTATCTGCGAAACGATCATACATGTACTTGTATCCTGTATCGAATACAACGAATGAGGATGAAGCAACTGTACTATAGAAACTGATTATATTACTAGTAATGATTTCAGAATCAATACTCACTTGTGCGCCAGAGGAACTATCTGTGATTTGAGAAGAGCGATATGGGCTAATGAAAGCCATTGCATCTTTGCGTTGCTCGGCGATAGAAACAAGCTTATTTGCTAGTGACTGTGCCTCAGCTTCACCATATGCGGCTGATCCCATTAGTAGGAAGTCAACATTGGTTTCGTCATTAGACTCAAAGTTGTCATATCCTGCCGCAATGTCACCAACACTAACTTGTAGTGCTCCAACTTGCTCAATGTCAATTCCACCGTCGTAGTTTTTGCCGTTCTCTAGGATTAGCTGTAGATTTCCGCAGCTAAGGAACTTGGTGTTACGAACTTGGCTATCCCAAGCACCACCAACATCAGGGATGAATGTACCATCAACGAAAGCAGTAGGTACAGTTTGGGCGGGTTGAGAACCACCGAAAATATAACGGGAGGTGTTTACTAGGAACTTTCTCCAATAAGAAGGAGTGCCTACAGAGAATTCTGCGTCTCTACCTTTAGAAATACCGATACTCTTCTCAAGAATAGTTCCAGCGTTTCCAGTTACTTCTCCAGTAGCATCAAAGATAACAATATGCATCTCATCAAAACGAGAGTTGCGACTACGTGCATACTCTGTTGTGGTGGGACGATTTGTTAGTGTGTTCCAGGGAAGTTCTATTCTTCCACTCTGCAATGATACGGTCTGATCATCAAACCAATCTCTTGGAATGATTGAGTTGCTAAGAGTAGTAACAACTCCTACTTGGTCGCGGATAGTAAAATCGCTGCCAACATAAGACCAAGTACCACCTTGCTGATACTCAACTTCTACCTCTGATCCACCCGTTGGGGTGAATGATAGAATTTTTACTTCTAAGCTGTAGTCGGTGGCGGTTGAGGTTATGCCAGTGATAATACCCTTAAGCTCACCATCAACCAAGCTAGTTGTTCCTGCGCCAGCAGCAACTTTAGTAATTTGTTGAGTAAGTCCTTGACCTTGAACTAGTGTAGCTCCATTGATAGTGGAAATTCCAGTAAAAGTCTGGTCTGCTCTACCATCAATAAAAGCAACCTTTACACCGTTAGCCCAAGAACCTGGGTTTCTAGCAACGACGGTGTATCCAGGTATAGTATTTTCATCATACCCAAGAGCCTCATAATCTTCTAGACTCTTAATTTTGATATCAGTTGTAGCTACACCTGCGTAGCTATTTTCAATTTTTGCGTTGTCAGAACGCACAACCTGCATAATACCACCATATGAAAGGTATGACGCAATTGTTAGCCAACCTTCATACTGTCTATCAGTAGAAGATGGTTGACCGAAAACATCAAGTAGTTCATTTTCGCTGGCAATTAATACAGGCTCATCAACAGGTCCCCTGGCGAAGGGGGCAACAATTGCGCCGGTTTTATCAGATGAAGTTTGTACTTGACCTAGAGTTAGGTCAACTTCTCTGACTAAAACACCGGGCGATGCTAAGTTTACAGGCATCTTTGGGGTCTCCCTATGAAAGTCCGAAATAATCTAAAAATATTTATAAAAAAACACATTTAGACCCCCCTTTTCTAGCTATAGTCCCACATGTAACTCATACTTCCATACTCATCAACGGTGTTCCACCTTTCCCCTTGAGCATCAACAAAACTATCATTATCATCCATAGAACTAATGAACCCAAATGGTGCCATATCTTGCTCAATTTGGTTTTCCTTATCATTATATATTTCTTTACGGACATCATTATCCGTCATCTCTCTAAAGTAATCTTGAGCAACACACCAAGCAAAAATAACCATACACATAGCAAGGTCATCATTACATCCATCTTCAGCCGCAAATGAGTTATTCCTAGCAATAAATGTAGTAAGTTCCTGAACAATATTAAAATCACAGAACTCTAATTTCTTTTCTTCCACCAGAGCCTTCAGATTAGAGCAGCCGAGCTTCTTCGTGGCTACGCTCATCTTTACGCCTAATTGTGTTTTAGAGCCGCTGAAGCCCGCTCCAAGCTGCTGTCCTGCTCTTCCACGCATCGCACACATCATTACGTTGGGGTATTCCAAGTCATAGTTCAGAATAGAGGCAACTTGGTCACCAATATCATTGACCTCAATCAGAACATGAGCTCTGTTATATGATTTAGCAACTCTCTCAATAATACTTGGGAATACCATAGGTTTGATTTCATTGTCCCTGTATTTCGCAACAACCTTATATGGGAAAGCTGATGTATCAAAAACAACAAACGCCGAGAAATCTTTACCGACACCACGAGCAACGTCAGCTGTTAGTACATATGTGTGATCATCTTCTGGGTCTTCAAAAATATCTAATCCTTTATTTTTTGTAATGGGCTCTCTATATTCCATAGCTCTTAAAGCCATGGGAGAGATTAGTGTATCAACAGAACCAATGAACTCACACTCAAACTCAACCTTGAACTGCTCCTCGCTCGTATTCTTAATAGTCGTCTCTTTCCATACTTCATCCCTACCAGGAACTTGCGACCAGTGAACTTCAATGGGATTGTAATCATTCCTTCCCCTTTCAGCATCGTGCCACATTCGGTAGAAGTGGTTCATACCGTGAGGAGTAGAAACGATAATAACCTTTGTAGATTTACCAGAAGTAATTGTTGGATATACAGACGCGAAGAACTGGTCAGCAATGTTGTTTTGAACGAACGCAAATTCGTCCAAGAAAATAATGTTGAAGGACATACCACGAACAGCAGATGCTGATGTGGAAGCAGCTAGGATAGTGGAACCATTCTCAAGTTCAACAGAACCTTTGTTCCAAGA
>Ga0181397_1000960_pt1 | contig 10656 bp, 6 predicted proteins | sample 20SPOviralmetaG_FD_130126 | JGI IMG/M metagenome (GOLD analysis project Ga0181397, IMG submission 130126) | Marine viral communities from the oligotrophic San Pedro Time Series (SPOT) site, San Pedro Channel, CA, USA - 20 SPOT_SRF_2011-02-23 | ecosystem: Environmental > Aquatic > Marine > Strait...
GCTGGTCAGGTATTAGTATTCCCATCTAACTGGTGTTTCCCACATGAATGTGAAGTGGTCACCAAAGGAACTAAAGTCGCAGCAGTTACTTGGTATCACTCACATTATAACTTTGATTAATGAATGTAACTAACCCCCAAACAGTTCACGAGGCGCATCTAGCGTCATTTAGTGGACGATTGAATATGGTAGCTGCCGCAGCACATTGTGGTCTAACATTGAGAGAGTTTAAGATGACATTTAGAGAGTTTCTTAAATATAATCCACCATCATTTTCATCAGAAACATCAACTCAGTTACTTCTATTTTAGGTTGCTAAATAAGGTACGAATACACTATTTGTTATTGGTTGATTATTATGCCCTTAAACAAGTTAGAAAACTTTATTAAGAATACTGATGGTCGCACCATATATGTCAACCCCAATGACATCAATGCGACTGACGCTATTTCAAATCAAGGTACATCCTTAACAGAGCCTTTTCGCACTGTACAAAGAGCTTTAATTGAATCAGCCAGATTTTCATATGTTCGTGGAAATGATAATGATCTAATTGAGAAAACTACTATTGTTCTTTATCCTGGAAATCATACTATTGATAATAGACCAGGATATGGAATCAAGACTAATAATATTGGAGCTGCTGTAGCTGTTTCTCCAACTGGTGAAGAAGTAGCTCCTGCTACAGTATTTAACCTAAAAAGTGATACTAACTTTGACATTGAGTCAACTAATAACATTCTATGGCATTTTAACTCAATCTATGGTGGTGTTATAGTACCTCGTGGTACATCCATCGTAGGTATGGATCTACGTAAGACAAAGATTCGTCCCAAGTATGTACCTAACCCAACCGATCCATCAGTACCTGGATCAGCCATCTTCCGTGTAACTGGATCATGTTACTTCTGGCAGTTTACTATTTTTGATGGACCTGAAAATGGTCTTGTATATACTGACCCTAAAGACTTTTCATTAAATAATCAGTCACGTCCATCATTCTCTCACCACAAACTAACCGGCTTTGAATATGCCGATGGTGTCAATCCAATTGAACGTTTTGGTGAATTAACTGATCTGCAGATGTATTATGATAAGCTATCAAATGCTTATAATGAAGCATCTGGTCGTAATATTGACGAGAAATTCCCAGAAGATCCAGAAGGGTTCGCACCAATGCTCCCCGAGTATCAGATTGTTGGTGCATTTGCTACTGATCCTATTCGTATTGCTTCACTAATTTCAGGTGATGGATTTACTCCCGATTCTGTTATTACAGTAGAGACTGTGATTCCTCATGGACTGTCAACTGGAACTCCAATTAAAATTCGTGGTGTTGCTGTATCTGATTATAATATCTCAACTAAAGTTGCGGTTATTATTAGTCCCACTAGCTTTACATATCCTCTTGCCTTCGTAAGACCTGAACTCCCAGCACGTCCATCAGTATCCTCTGCAACTGTAACCGTTGAGACTGATACTGTTACTGGTGCATCTCCCTACATTTTTAACGTATCCATGAGATCCGTCTGGGGGATAAATGGGATGCTGGCGGATGGCGCCAAGGCGACCGGGTTCCGCTCTATGGTCGTTGCACAGTTCACCGCGATTTCACTTCAAAAAGATGATCGTGCGTTTGTTAAGTATAACGATCAGTCACGTAGATATAATGGTATTAATGTCAGCACAACTGTTCGTGGTGCTGAACTGGCAGCTGAATCTTCATCAACAAATAGTGCTACTGTTTATCACTTGGATCCTAGGGCAGTTTATCGCCCAGAATGGGAGACTACTCACATTAAAATGAGTAACGACGCTGTTATTCAGATCGTTTCTGTGTTTGCTATTGGCTTTAATCAACATTTTGCTGCTGTTAATGGTGCTGACGCATCGATTACAAACTCAAACTCCAACTTTGGACAATTTGCTCTTCTATCCATTGGATTCAAGAATGATGCATTTGCAAAGGATGATAGGGGATTTGTTACACAAGTCATTACACCCAAAACCGCATATAATCCATCCGAAGATGAAATTTCTCGTATTGGTTGGGTTAATATTGACTTTGATATAACACGTACTCAAGCTATTCCTGCTCAGCTATATCTACTCGGATATACTAATAAAGAGGATAGACCTCCTTTCATTAATCAGGGCTTCCGTTTAGGTGCAAATAACCAAGAAGTCTTATATCAGGAGACCGCAGCCTCTGGAGACAAGCAAGCAAGCATCTTCATGGTAGATAATCTTATTAGTGGTGCTAATAGGGCAGCTTTTGGAACTAATATTGCTGTTAAGTCTTATCCCGTACTGGCTGGTCCAGGTCAAGGACCCACATCAGGTTCAACATTGACCCTACCACCACATGGATTATTGAATGGTGAGACTATTAGAGTATTTTCAGCTAATGCTGACCTACCAGAAAATGTGGAAGAGGGTCAGCTATATTATGCTAACGTTGTTGACACTGAAAATATTAGAATCTCAACATCAGAGTCAAACGCACTAAATGATATCTTCCTAGAAATATTTGGTGGTACAGAACTACGTGTTGAGTCTCGTGTAAATGATAAGTCTGCTGGTGAGCCAGGTCACCCAATGCAGTTTGATGACATTGTAGGTAATTGGTTTGTTCATACTGATAGCAACAGTGAGTTGTATCAATACATTGTCTCAAATCCAACTTCACAAGAAGGATTTGACTTTGTTTCATACTATCTTAGAGCAAGTGACAATAGAAGTCTAGATGATAAATTGTATCGTTTGCGTTATGTCATACCAAAAGAAACTTCTAATGCCAAGCCCCCAACTGCTGGATATGTTATTCAGTCATCATCAACTACTGGAGCTAGAAATAATGATGATTTTGATTTAACAACTCTAACGTTTAGAGATTATGAGTATGATAGAAATCCAAGATACATTGTAGATTGTAGTTATATTCCCATTACAGCAGAAATTGAGGTTAGGAGTCAAATTCCACACCAACTATCTGTTGGGGATAAAATTAATACAATAAATATTACATCTACAAAAAATCCAGACGCAGTAGATGGTAGAGGTTATGACGGAGAGTTCCTCGTAACTCGTGTTGATAATGCGAGGGTATTTAGATATTCTTCTACTGATGTTAAGGGATTCACTAGGGATTTAATTGGTGACTTATTTACCAATGACACCAACGATAGAAATATTCTATTGCCACGTTTCCAGCGTAAAGATAACCAGACTGATGTATTCGTATATCGTATTGAGGAGATTGTTGCATTCACTGAAGGTGTTCGTGATGGCATCTATCACTTATTCTGTGTTAATGGTTCTAATACTGTAACAGAGACATTTACTAAAAGAAATTATAATCAACCAATTGAGGATTTGTACCCCCAGTTAGATACTGATAATATTAATAATAATCCAGCTTCTTCTGTTACTTTTGCTGCTAGAGCACCTCTTGGTAAAGTTTCAATTGATAATAAGCAGACATCTATTACTAGAGAAACTCTTGACAAATTAACCAAGAGTCAAAATGAAAATGTCATTGAACTAGTTACTGAAGGGGCATCCGAAACTGTAATTGAATTTCAGCGTGAGCACGAATACAATGGCGTATATAACTACACAACTTTAAATGGTGGTAGTGGATATACTGATGGCACTTACTATAATGTAAAGCTTCTAACGGATGGTATTTTTTGGGATGGTGCTAGTGCTGAAGTTACTGTTATCGCAGGCTCAGTAACTGAGTTGGTAATTATGGATCCAGGTTCTGGATATAAGGCTGGCGACACACTATTTCTTGACCCCTCAGGTTTAGGTCCTGGGGGTGGTGCAACTGTTTCTATTAGTGCTAGTGACATTGAAAGTTCTATTGGATTCATCGCACAATTTACTGGTGGGGGAGTACTAAATCCAGATTCTTTTGCTCCTATTATTGATGTACCTTCGTCATCATCCATTACGGTTCATAATGAGTCTATCGGTGGTGTTACTACATCAATGTATGTTCTAACAACCGACAGTGGTACAGATATTACATCCACACAATTTGATGCCTCAAGTGGAATAACTACATTTACGACCAATTCAACAACTGGATTTGGTTTACAAAGGGGTAATAGTTTCGTTGTTTTTGACGTAGATGGTAAAAACCTAGGTAAGTATTATGTCTCTGCCGTACCTGTACCATCTACAGTTACCGCTGTAACAAATGCCGATGTCAGTAGTGCTGTTACATTGGGTAAATGTGGTTATGATGATAACGATGCAAATACTGGACCAGGTGGAGAAAATATTGGAGTACGTGGTGTCGCAGCATTTGATCTTGGTATATTCTATCTAGTAGATAGTTCAGGAACTAACAATCAAATAACATTATCTGCCAATGATGGTGGAGTTACTGGTAGTGTTGCTCAAAAACTTCCTCTAGGAAGATACTTACAAATTGGTTCAGAAATTGTGCGTATTGCTAGCACAAACTTTGATGGACTAAATCTCAATATAGTTACTGTCATTCGTGGTGCTCTTGGAACTAGCGTTATTAACCATCCAGCAGGTACAAAGGTACGTGCGATCAAACCCCTAGCTATTGAGCTTCGCCGTCCATCTATCCTCCGTGCTTCAGGTCATACTTTTGAGTATCTAGGATATGGTCCTGGTAACTACTCTACAGCACTACCACAGCTACAGGTTCGTCAGTTACCTGATGACGAAGTATATCTAGTGCAGGCGCAGGAGTTATCTTGTGGTCAGGTTGTATATACTGGTATGTCTGATAATGGAGATTTCTACATCGGTAATACCAAGTATTCTGCAACTTCTGGAACACAGATTACATTTGACGTTCCTATTCCAACTATTGCTGGACAAAACGCATCCAACAACAACGTTGTGTTTGACGAAGTTATCATCAACCGCCGCTTATTCGTTGCGGGTGGAGATGCTAATGAGGTTCTATCACAATTTGATGGTCCTGTTAAGTTTACAGAAACAGTCAATCTAGAGTCATCATTAGGAGTTACTGGTAATACTTCATTAAATACTCTAAGTATTCTTTCAACATTGAACTCAGTATCACTTGATAATGGTGGAGCTCTAACCGTTCGCGGTGGCACTGCTATTGCTAAAGACTTATATGTTGGTGGGAATGTTGAACTAACTGATCTCACAGTAAATGGCAACCTAGATGTATTAGGTAACGCAGACTTTGCTGAGGATGTTAATATTATCGGTGCTGTTGATATTGGTGAAACATTAACAGTGGGTGGTAATTTTACTGGCAATGGTGCCACCAATCAATTTAATGGCACTCTAGGTGTAACGGGCGATGCTGATTTTGGCAGCGATGTCAATATTGATGGTTCTGTTGACATTGGTAATGATCTAGATGTAGATGGAAACTTGGTTGTTAATGGATCTACTAACGCTATTAATGGTAATTTAACCGTAACAGGTAATATTACAATGACCAGGACAGACAGAGATCTCTACACTAATGGGATTATTGCTGTTAGTGGTAGTTCTCAAATGGACCTTTGGAGAAACCAGGTTAATAATTCTGCTGATATCAGTATTGGTGGTTCTGGTAATCAAGCTAAAGTAATTTTTAATACTACTAAGCTTGGTACAGGTGAGGGTGGTAGTGATGGAATCGCTTCATCCGATGGTGGTGTTGACATTAAAGGCTCTCTAGTTGTCCGCGATAAGGTTATTGCTAAAGAGTTTGTTGGTGATGGATTGGGTAAGCCCGGTTCAATTATTATGTGGGGCGGAAACGCAACTGAAAATAATGAGCAAACTCCAGGTAGTATTCCAAAAGGATATCTACTATGTAATGGTAGATCATTGTCCAAAAATGCGTATCCTAAATTGTATAGAGCTATCAGAGGTACTCATGGAGAAACTTCTACCACGTTCAGAATCCCTGATTTGCGTGAAAGATTTATTGTTGGTGCTGGTGGAAATAATCCCAATGTAACTCAGGTCAATGGATATAACATTGCTGGTACTGGTGGTGGAAATTTTGTCCAATTAACAACAGCTCAAATTCCTTCTCATAACCATGGGATCAATCAACGATCTGTTGCTCACACCCATGATGTTAGTGGTACCACTACCCAATATAATTGGAGACACTCTCACTCAGGAACTGCCAATACCAATGGTGCCCACACTCACAGTCTCCAGAGTCAGGGAGATCATACTCACCCCCAGGATTTCCAACCCAACGGTACTCACGGGCATAGTTACACTCGCACGAGCCTAAGTTTCGGTGGCAGAGAAAATGGAGACAACAATACGGTTTCAGGTTCAAACAACTTTAATTCGGGAACCAGTAACGATGGTAATCACGCTCACCCTCTTACGATTTTTCCAAACGGAAGACATTCGCATACTGTGAATAGTGGCAATGGAAACCACCAACACCCAGTTAGTACGGATCAGAGAGGAGAACAGCACAGTCACCAATGGAGTGGTACAAGTACTTCTAACCCCATTACGCATAATCACACTGCTAATAATACTGGAGGTAGTCAGACACACGAGAATCGCCCCCCTTATATGGCTCTCTGCTATATTATCCAATACAAGTGATACTTTAGCCCCCTTAAAAAGGGGGCTTTTTTTGTATATAAATAATACCAAGGCATTCTAACCATCTTATACGTAATGGCGAATTTTAATAAGGCATTTAACTTCCGTGGGGGGTTTCAGGTTGATACTGACGTTTTTATTGTAAGGGGTCAGAACGTTGGTATTGGGTCAACTATTCCAAATGATCGCCTAGTTGTTGATGGGACTATTAAAGCCAAATCAGTTGGTGTAGATAGTATTACAGTAGAGAGAACTAATGTTGGCATCCTCACCGTAACTGATACTTTAGATATTGGGGTTGAGAAGGGTAGTAATGAGCCGTTTCCATTAGGTTCTCCGCAAGTAAGAATAACTACGGGTATTATTACCTCAGCAAATCCTGCTATTGGATTTGTTACTTATTATGGTGATGGTAGTAACTTATTGAACATACCTACATCACAGTGGATTGATACTGATGTTGGTCTTGGTTTTACTAGCATTTACGCTGCAGGAAATGTGGGTGTGGGTACCACAGACCCAAGATTTACCTTCCAGGTCGGTTCTACACCCGTAACTGGATTGTCTGGGTTTAATAGTGCCCCTGGGGTTGGCATTGATAGTGGGAGTATTTGGGCAACAAATGATATAAGAATTGGTGGGGATGTTGAGATTGGTGGTGATGTTGAGATTGATGGTAATATTGAGATTGATGGTGGAATTACTATTGGTGGAACCTTCCCATCATCAATTGATGGAAATTTAAGTATTGGTGGTTTTGTTTCTGTTGGTAGTACGCTTTTTGTCTCTGGCATTGTCACAGCGCAGGAATTGGCTGGTATTGGTAGTCTAATTACATTAATCAATGCTGATAATATTGCTATTGGATCCATTGGTTCAATGCGATATGGTGATATAATTACTACAAAGGAAGTATATGCTGATAGGTTTATTGGAACAGCAACATCAGCAGAAAATTTAACTCCAGACGCACAGATTACCATTGATACTATAGTAGCTAATACTGTTACTGCTAATAGTTTTATTGGAACAGCAACATCAGCAGAAGATTTAACTCCAGACGCACAAATCTCAATTGATAGTATAGAAGCTAATACTATTGATGCTATAGACCGATTCACTACTGTTGATGGTAATATTGCTGTTGGACACACCGATACTGGAACAATTGGTGATATTGATGTTCGTAAAACGTCTAGTGACTCTACAATATACTCACTAACTTCAACCGATTATACTGGTAGAATGTTTGTAGGTCACGAAAGGGAAGTAGCAGCTAATAATGGCTTTGGTGGTATTAGGTTTGGTGGAAATATTCCTGGATCACCAATTAGTGGTCCTAATGATTTAGATCTTGTCAACTATGATGTTGGTAATTTAAATTATTATCTACATGATGGCAGTTCAGCTGGAGGAACTTTAGGTAACTTTAGATGGATTAATGGACAATTGGATATTGTCTTAATGGAATTGACTAGTGGTGGGGGACTTGTATTAGCTGGAAATGGAGATACAAGTCAACCGACACTAGAAGTAACCACTGGCTTCTCAACCTTCAAAGGTGCTGCTACTTTTGATAGTACAGTGGATATTCTCGGAAATACGACATTTGCCAATGATGTTTCTGTGGCTGGTGAACTAAGTTTTGGAAGTATTGTATTTACTGGTGCTATTGAAGTACCATCTTTGCTAGCTTCTACTGAAGTTATTGTGGGTTCTGACCCCTCACTTGGTGGAACGGGTGTTAAGCTTGAATCTAGTGGAGGTATTACTGCATCTAACTCTCTCAATATTGGCTCTAGTGTAATTACTAGTTCTGGAGTGAACGCAACAACTGTAAATGCAACTACATCAAGCATCACTGGAGCTCTATCTGCTAATGCTGTAAGTGCAAATAGTCTCAGCACCCCTGGATGTAGTATTAATGCTGCTGGTGATGCTGGGTTTAATATCTTAACTGCCAATTCTCTCAGCGTAGGTAGTTTGTCTCTTCCGAGTGCAAATATTGATAACTTAACATCACAATCTATAACTGCAGACATTGCTACTATTACTAATTTAACCAGCACTAGCATAGGAGTTAGTACTATAACCAGTGCTACTATGATCACAACCAGCGGGGAAATTGCGCAACTCGAAGTTGGTGTCATTTCTCCTATTGTTCCTGGGTCAGCAATCACAATAAATAATCTTAATTCTAATACCGCAACTCTTAATACTCTCACTTCAGATAACATCAATGTCTCTAGTACTGTTGCTGCTGATATTTTAACTGCTACTACTTCTGTTACTGCTAATACAATTATTGGTAGTCTTATAAGTGGTGATGATGGTCTGAGTTTCATAGACTTTGTTGTTGATGGCGTGAATGAGGAACTAGTTATTAGTGTATACACTTCTGGTCCATCTCTTCGTGGTTCTATAACATTACCATATGTGCCTATCCCATAGCTAGAACTTTTATGCTATAATATCCCTATATAATGCAAGACCAATGCTCAAGCCTCTTCTCGCAGCAATTATATTCTCTACGATGCCAGTTACTACACTGGCACAGGAACAAGAACCATACGATTACACTGGTGCTACACTTAGACAGCAGCAGTATCAGATCTATGAGCTAAACCGTCGCCTTCAGGTTCAAGGAAACCAGAGGGAGATTCAACAGCTTCAAGACCGTGTGGCGAATGGTGGTCAGCCAACTCAAGTTATAGTTGAGCAAAGAACTAACCCCCTAGTGCCTATTTTGGGCGCTGCTATACTTGGTGGAGCTATTATCTACGGTGCTAACCAAAACAACCGCAGTTATCACTACCATCACGAAAATCGCAGACGCAATCAATATTACCGAGATGGTAAGAGATACCGTATTTGTAGAGACCACAAACGTCGTTATTATTGTTAATTTATGGATTCCGTAGCACTATTCCTTTCTAGGGACTATACAATAAGTATCATTCAAGCATTACGTGAAGCAAAGGAGAGATGTGAAGGAGATGGGCGTAGGATTATGGCTAAACAATATGAAGAAGTTGAGACCATTATGCGTGCTCAACACGATATTGCCCAAAGCATTAGGGAAAATATGGATCGGAACGGCGGCGACTACTCAATCTGAACCACTTACTAAATCCCTTGCGGTTCTGCCCTTGAGGGATGTATGCTACAATGAAATTATCTGACTTATTACTATGAATCACAATCTTATCTTGGGTGAGTGCTTAGATGAGATGTCTAAGCTAGATGCTGATTGCGTTGACATGATCCTAACGGATTTACCATATGGAACAACTGCATGTAAGTGGGATAGTATTATTCCCCTAGATGAGATGTGGGAACAATTCAACAGAATCTGCAAGCAAGATGGTGCCATGGTATTCACTGCCCAGCAGCCATTCACCACCACATTAGCAGCATCAAACCTGAAGAACTTTAGGTATGAGTGGATATGGGAGAAGCCACAAGGTACTAACCCAATGAATGCTAAGGTTATGCCTTTGAAGTCACACGAGAATATTTTAGTCTTCTATCGTAAGAAGCCCGTATATAATCCACAGATGGAGCAGGGCACACCTTATGGTGGTTTCAGCTCTGATACTGCTAAGATTGGTGAGGTATACGGTAGTGCCAAGAGTAAGCATAGGGACAACCCAGAAGGCACAAGATACCCAAAGACAGTTCTCAGGCATAAGCAAGAGAAGGGCTTCCATCCAACACAGAAGCCAACTACATTGATGGAGTATCTAATAAGAACATACACCAACGAAGGTGATACTGTACTAGATGCAACTATGGGTTCTGGTACTACCGGTGTTGCGTGTAATAACACAGATAGAAACTTTATTGGTATTGAAAAGGATGAAGAGTATTATAAGATATGTCAGGAACGCATTCAGGTGGCTAGGCTCCCCTTCTGACCAGTCAACAAAGTGTCACACTCAACCTCCCACGGACCCCGTGGGGGGTTATACTAGTTGTATCAACAGAGCAGAGAGCTACGTGATCCAACTTCGTCCCCATCAGCAAGAAGCACTTAACAAGCTGACCGTGGCGAGCCGTGGTCA
>Ga0181397_1000961_pt1 | contig 10652 bp, 16 predicted proteins | sample 20SPOviralmetaG_FD_130126 | JGI IMG/M metagenome (GOLD analysis project Ga0181397, IMG submission 130126) | Marine viral communities from the oligotrophic San Pedro Time Series (SPOT) site, San Pedro Channel, CA, USA - 20 SPOT_SRF_2011-02-23 | ecosystem: Environmental > Aquatic > Marine > Strait...
TCGTTGTTCTTGAATTTAGGAATAAGTTGGTCATAATAGTTCTGTCCTACTGCAACATCTGACTGTGTAAACAGTCTTAGAATGTTGGTGATATATTCTTTCTCAACTTCACTAACCTTACCAGACTTCCAATCTGCAACGTCCTCTGATAAATCTAATTCATCTTCAATCCAATGTACCTTCTCGTGTCTTGTTGTAATCTCAACAGCCCAAGGATAATGAAATGGTTTGTAGGTTTCTGAGAACTTCATCAGTCCACCAGAACTTCTCTTCTTCAAGAGCTCAGGAGCCATTTTCATCAACTCATCATATCCACCGATACGTTTACCATCAATAAAAATCTGTGGTACTGAATTTACTCTACGAACTCTATCTGACTTTCCTACAATTTCATTGACTCCATTTGTCAATGATTGATAGAATGCAAGTCTTTCTTCTTCATTATCCATCAAATTTTCTTCATATGGGAATCCATGATCTTCAAACCATGTTTTTGCCATTTTGCAAAAAGGACAATCTGACTTACTTACTACTCTTATTTCCATTTTTTCTTTCTCCTAAACTGCGAAACTTTCACCACAACCACACGATGCAGTTGCGTTTGGGTTAATTACTTTTAAATAAGAACCACCTAGTTCTTCTACATAGTCTACGGTACAACCAAACACAAACATCTCTGCCATGGGGTCTAACCATAAATTTTCTATTGTGGGGGATTTATCTGTCACCCCCCACTCATATTGGAATCCAGAACAACCACCACCCTTTACAGATAGTGATACGTTTGGAGTGCCTACTTTTTTAAGATATTCTTTTGCACGTTCTGTTAATACTATCCCTGACAAGCCACACATTCCTCTTGCGATAGAGCCTGTGTTTCGTAGTCTTTGAGAGCATCTCTTGAAACTTTCTCTGTTACATTTTCTGCACGTTGTGAAGTTTCAGTTCTGAGATAGTATAACCCTTTGCAACCCAATTTCCATGCTGCAAAGTGAGCCCTGTGCAATTCTTTCTTCTCTGCACCAGCAGGGAAAAATAGATTTAGGGATTGTCCTTGACAGAGGTATTCTTGTCTGTCTGCGGCTTGTTCAACCAGAACCAGTTGATCGAGTTCAATCGCCGTCTTAAAGACAGCCTTGAGTTCTTCCGATAGGAAGTCGAGGTGCTGGACAGATCCGCCATTTGTGATAATACTTGACCAAACATCTTGTGTATTCCTCTTTGCCTTTATTAGTACTTCTTCAAGGTATTTATTCTTCACCAAATGTGAACCGGCACGAGTTCTATGTGTATATGCATTTGCCTTTGCTGGTTCAATTGATGGTGATGTAGAAACAATAATAGAACTGTTTGCGTTAGGAGCGATTGCAAGTAGGTGTGCATTACGTCTACCAGTACCTTGCATATCTGGAGCCTCACCTCTTTCAAATCCCATCATGTTAGATTCTTTTACTGATTCTAGTTTGATATGTTTAAACACTTCACGATTTAGTTCTCTTGCCTGTGGCGAATCAAATGCAATTCTTTTCTGGTGCAAAAGAGAATGCCAACCCATTGCACCTAGTCCAAGACTACGTTCCTGTGTTGCAGAATATCTTGCACGAGAAATCTCATCACCAGCATTGTCGATAAAGAACTGAAGTACATTGTCCAAGAAACGAGTCAAGTCACGAATCATTTGTGTGTCTTTCCATTCGTCATACTTTTCCAAATTGACTGAAGAAAGGCAGCATACAGCAGTCCTATCGTCTGAAGTAGGAAGATGAATTTCGTTACATAGGTTTGAACCATGAATCTTTAATCCTTTCGCCTTCATTGTATGAGGCAGAGCTGCGTTTGCAGTGTCGATGAAGTTTAGATATGGTTCACCTGTTCTATATCTTACTTCAAGAATTTGTTGCCATAACGTCCTTGCAGGCGTTGATTCACGAACCGTGTTGTCGTTAGGATCTTTCAAATCCCACATCTCACCACGTTCTACTGCTCGCATAAACGAATCAGTAATGTTAATCGCATGGTGCAAGTTAAGGTTCTTACGGTTCACATCACCAGTGGGTACTCTCATATTCAAGAACTCAATGATGTCTGGATGTGATACATCCATATATGCGGCGTAAGAACCTTTCCTTGTCTTACCCTGACGGTATGCAGTCATATCTGCATCTACGGTATGAAGAAATGGCATCGGGCCTGGTGCTTTGTCAGAGATTGCTCTGATATCGCTCCAGTGTCCACCGACACCACCACCCTTGACTGACAACCAACGCAACTCTGCTGAGTGGTCAATAAGTCCTTCAAGTGAATCTGGTACATAAGTTAAAAAGCACGAAATAGGAAGGGCTCTTGCTTTCTGCCCAGGCATTGGTGCATTCGATAATACTGGTGATGCAAACATAAACCAACCTTTGGATACTGCATCATAAATTCTTTGTGCAAGTTCTAAATCACCATCACAGTAAGCAACTGCCGCTCGTGCATATGCCTCTTGTGGTGAATTTTCATTTTCGTTACAATAATAGTCCTTGAGTAGTTTGTATGCTTGTTCTGATAAATCTTTGTCTCGTCTTTTGTCAATTGTAATGCCAAGGTGTGAAAGACCACTTTCCTCAGCACTTGGGAATGTTACTACGTTCTCAAGGGCCATTTTTGTATCTCCTAATGTTTCTATATCCGTTTCCACGAACTGAAAACGGTTTGTGCTTGTAAGTCTTTATGGGTGTTATTATGTATAAGTTCTTGAATCTCTGCTGACGTATATCCAGCAATAATCATATCATTTATATCTTTTTCTTTTACCCCATGTGGCCAGAGTGCAACACTGTATCCATCTTCAATACACTGTTCTACTTGTCTACAGACTTGTTTGTTTCTTGGTTCGTTATCAGGGATAAGAACCGCCTTATCTTTGTATTGAGGGACTCGCAAATCACTCTGAGCGACAGCAATACAGTTCTCAATAAAAAGACTATCAAAAGGGCCTTCAACGACATGAATACTCCTAGAAGTGTCCACCCTATCAAGCCCAAATATCTTCGGACATTCTTTGTCCAAAATGATAGTAATATACTTTTGAGGTTCTTTACCAAACGCCCTTCCTTGATAAGCAAATATAGTTCCATCTTCTTTTCTAAAAGGAATAATCATACGAGGATGATCGCCATTCAGTGAAGGAAACTTATTTGGAACATAACGATTAGTAAACTCAAAAAACTTTGGACAGAAATATATATCGTTCCAAGAATCTCTAGGAAGCATTCTATCCAATAAAAATTTGACAGCCGGATGTGTATCATCCAATTCTGCAAAACTACTTAGTCCGTCAAAGGTTTTGAACACAGGACTTTCAAAAATGAAATCTGGTTCTGGTGTTTTATATGCACCCTTGTATGGTGTACCGTTACTACCCTCTTTGTATCTCTCCATCACATATTCTTTATGTGTATTTGGATCTACATACTCAATGAGTTTAGATAGATTAGTACCATGAGCACAGTTGTGACATTTATAGAACAAGTCACTCTTTGTTCTATAAACAAAACCCCTGGCCTTCTTCTTATTCCTCTGAGAATCACCACAGAATGGACAAGAAAAGTTCCACAAGAAGTCACCCTTCTTTGTGAAGTTTCTTAGTCTGTGTGATATCAGTGAAATATATTTTGTGTCAATGTAATTCATAAGTCATAATATACACGTTTTCATCTCACTTGTCAATAGATTTTACATAAAGATTGGTAGTATCTCTGTAAGTGCAAATCCTATGACGATAGAGCCGCCTATGATTAGGTATCTCCATTTTTCCAGTATGCCTACTCTGGTTGATAATTCTTCACGCAACCGTATGAACTGTTCTGTTTCTTTACGATTGTGTTCATTCATTGCATCATGTAGACGGCGTTCCATTTCCCCCATCTGCGTTGATGTTTCTTTTGCATTGGTCGTAATTCTACTATGCAGTTCTTGAACGCTATCTCTGAACTCCTTTTCCTGTCCTTCCAATGCTTCTTCCTGTCTAATTAATTTCTCTTCATGCACTGCCATGATAGTATGTAAAGACGTTGAAACGTCTGCAATCTTTTCGATAGCAGAATCCAACCTCACATGAATTTGCTTCATGTCAGCAACTTCTCTTTTTAGAAGTTCAACTTCCGTTTCAATCGTCTTTACTGTAGCCATTGCAATATCTATTCCATTCTACTTTTTCTTGTCGTTTTTTCTATGGCCGTTCCATGCAACGAAGCCACCAATTCTTAACGCCCAATATGCAAGATAGTTTAGAAAGTGAAAACCATTCTGTTCTATATTTATGTCACGAAAGATTTGGTCTGCCTCTTTCTGATTCATCTTACCCCATGTGCCGCCATCTTTTCCTCTGAGTGTTGCATACTTGTATGCATAGTCGTGAACAAGACCACCCATCAGCAGTACTCCTGTGGGGGATAGCCAGGTATGTAGGAACTTAGGTATGGATGCTCCGTCAAACATAAATCCTTTTGGAATTACATAGTCAACTTCATCAATTGTGTAGTGAAAGTCTTTTGACACTACCCAATGTCTTGAACCCATCAACCACATCCAGATTGCACTCCAAAAACCTTTTCCGGCTGTTGGGATTGCTATTGGTTGCATATGTGGCATTTCCTTGTATTCAAATCCAAGTCTTTTGTCTTTGTTATCTACACCAAACATATTGATGATAAAACCTATAATGATGAGAATACCTACTACAGTAAACTGCCACCATGTCATTGCCAAGTCGATAATCATATCAATCATCTTCTTTCTCCTTTGGTTCTTCTGTCACCGCTTTCTCATAATATATGATTATTTCTTTTTGTTGTTCTAAGTACCGTTTGATATCTGCAATGTTCAATGCAAGATTTTGATAGTCCTTCATTGACAAAGCAACAAACGCAAGTTCGCCATAAGTCTCTGTGAACTCTTTGACAAACTCTTCATAGTTATCTTTGTTTACTACAAATACTCTAGTATCATTCAGTTGGAGTGGCTTCGGTTGTGCTACCACTGGTATCTGAACTTTCTCCACCTTGGTTACTACTTTGATCTCCGGCTCCTGTCGGAGATTGCTGCAACCAGTTAGGAAGAGGACGCTCAGAATTACCGCCAGTGTCACCCATGAAGTCACGCCACAAATTCGCTGTAGCACCATTCATCTTTCCTTCTAAACTTTTTGAATTCTTTAATGCTTCCACAACAAGGTCAAGTTTACTTAGTTTCGATCTAAGTTCATCCCCATATGCTTCTGCCTTCTGTAAGTCTTGTTGCAATCCTTTATTCAAGGTTGCAAGTTTTACCATATCACCCTGTAGCGTTTCTACACTATTCTGTGCAGTGTCAACTGCAACTTCTAGCTTTGCATTATTGTCACGCAATTGTGCAATAGTATTTTGGGTGGTGTCGTAATAGTATTTTGCACCATAACCTACACCACCCAAGATTGCTATGAGAGCGATTGCCCCATATAGTTTAATCACTTTTTTGATTCCTCACATTTACATTCTGTGCAGATATCGTTTGTACAATTAGGACATTCTTGTGAATAACAGTGACATCTGCATTTACAAGATTCACAATATCTTTCTGGCCCAATCATTCTGATTTCCAAATTGTCCAAACTCCCCATGCAATTGCAAGTCCTGCTGCAATCTTGGCAAGAGGTGCCATGAATAGAATCATAACTCCTAGTCCGATACATACTGCACCATCCCAAGATGTTCTTTCTGCGATTCGTGATTTAATCCAATTTTTCATTTTAGTCTCCTTTATGCGGCGAGAGGTTGTTCTGGATTTACACCCAGCATATCACCCCATGCACCATAGTAATGTCTCATACCCACTTCATCGTGGATAGTTCCATTCTCATGTCTACCGTGTAGGATATTTCGTGCTTCTGTTCCTTCACGCATAGTCGTTCCCTGTCCAGCAACTCCAATCAAATCTTCATGGAGATTTCTACCAAACGGGCCCCAGATAGAATTATGATGTTTAATTCTAGTCTGTCTTTCTTCTTTTGTGTCTTTTCTTAATCCATATCCACGAAATTCTATAAGAACTTCATTCGGGCCCAGAGGCGTAACACTATCGCTTCTATAAGCACTCCCTCTAAGATTAAAGTTAAAGCCAGGAAATAAGTCAACCATGTACCATTGATTAGGGGGGAGGTTAGGGAAACTAAGTTCGCCTCTATCCTCAAACCCATCGTACTCTTCGTAGTTGACTGTAAATGAACTAACATTAACGTGGCCATTGTCGAAAGGGATATTTTTTCTAGCAAAATACTCATCATTGAATCCAGACACACGATTAAAGTAGTGCATAAAGTCGTGGTAGAACTCAGAGTTAGTATCGTGCCATAACTTGTAGTTTGTATTTATAATGGCTTTGTGGTAGTGGAATACTTCCATCTCTTCTGTGTCAATTGCTTCTGCAATACAATCAAATGCACCAGCAGTCCATTCATCCACACTCTGTGTTGGATTAGGGTCTAGTGTAACCCAAACCATACCACCATGTTTTATTTCACAATGTAGTTCTCTACCAAAGGTATCATCATTCCACAGTTTACCAGAAGGCATCTGAGGCCCATTATTGATAAATGCTCTTGCACCAAGTTCCCCTGTATTATATGCAATAACATTTTGTCCTGCTATTTGCGTTGTTCTATAGTTTCCCTTTTCATACATCTCACTGATGTGACACATAGGAATCCAAACTTTACTGAAGATTAGTTCTTGTTCTTGTTGGAATATGCTGTTGTTATTATAACATTCACTTGAAATGTATTCTACGTTTGGAACTGATTTCCACTGTTTGTGATTTCTAGGCGCCATCAATTTCTTCCTTTATATATTTACCATAGTTATCTTTGTTCATAACTAGGAACATTTTTTCTGCAAGTAAATTGCCAGCGACATAATCTGCAAGATAATGAAATCCTGCTTTCACTCTACCAAGTCCACATTCTTTTGCGGCCCTGATTATACCATCCTCATGTTCTGGAAACTTTGCAGAAACGTACAACCCAACTAACATTGATTGAGTTGCGTGTCCACTTGGATAGGCTCTAGTCTTGTTTGTAGTACTAGACATTGGTTTGATAGACGGATCAACTTCGTGAGGTCTATCAATATTGAAATGTTCTTTAAAATATTTGATTGTGGGTTTTGCTTGCATCACGATATCTTTCATCTCACTATCGTGAAATAATAACCCATGTTCTTCACAATATTTGTCAATAGCGTAAAATGAATTCTCATCGTGAATACGAATAGACTGTTCATCTTCTGGAGTCCTATTCGCAATAATCTGTTTTACTTTGTCTGCTTCTTTTTGTAAATCTGTAGGGGGTTCAGGAAGCACAATTCTTTCATGTAAGTTTTCAGGAAAGAATTCAAATTCTTCAAAACTTAACTTTGGATTCGTTGTTCCAAAGTTTCTCTTTCTCATTACTGTCTTTGCAATTAAGTCTAACTCTTTACCATCCCATTTGAGAACAAAGGGCATATTGATATCTGTTTGCATATCATTTAATACCGCCTCTGCATCAGGGCCAAGTTTCGCAATCTTCTTACCAAACTTTTTATAAGACTGTTTAAACATACGAATAAGTTCTGCCACAGTAATCTGTTTCTTGTTACGACTGTCATTTACTCTGTCAAGAAAATGTCTGGTAAACTCAACGTCAATACCAGCGGCCGCATACAATCTATCTGCATACTTTTCGACTCCATCTAAGTCAGATTTAGACAGAGTTTGTTCTGTAATATAGTTTGCAAAGTTCTTCATTTAACCTTTGAAAGTGCAAAGTTGGCAATCTTCATAAACTCTGCCTTCTTACCATTCAACATTTTATCCATCTTCTGTTGGTTGGAACGATTAACTTTGTCATATACTTGTGTTACTGCTGATGCAGTGAACAAGTCCACTTTCATATTCCCATCTTTAAATTTGACATTTTGGTGTTGTTTGTCTTTTACAATCTTTTTCAACACATCAAGATTACTCTCTGCAAAATAACTTGCCTGTTCAATAGTATTCTCTTGAACTTTCTTTGCAAGCCTAGATTCTCTTCTTGCACGAAGCGTTTCCATTCTCTTATAGAACTGTCTTGCTTCTTTAGTTCTACCATCATATGGATTTTTCTTTTTCTTCTTCATTGCCGCATCAGGTGGCATAGAGACTGCACCACTACCAGCATTGTTGGTAGGAGCATCTTCAGTCTTGATACCTAGTGATGGGTCATCATAGAATTTTTTCATAATGTCATCGAATTTTAGACTCATAATAGATCCCCTATATCTACTTCCTTAATATCTTCAGCAGAAACAAATATCTTCTGCTTTGTTTTTATATGAATTACTGGAAAAACATCAACGCCCAAAATAGTATCTGCGGCTGGTGTATCTTCAAATACCTCAACCTCATCACCTTCCAATGCCTCAATTTCTTCCTCATCTTCTGTTGCAACAACATCCTGTGTGAGAGTATAGATACCCTTTGATAGTTTACCGTTGTCCAGAGTTACTTCCTCTGCAATAGTATCATCAAGTTCTATATTGTTCTCCTCTAGATATTTAAGAAACTCTTTCTCAAACATCTTTGGGTCTTCAACGTGTTCTTTGAAAGTATCTTTCAGTAAGAATAGGGCAGCAGCGTATGTACCAACCTTAGTTCTAAGGCCAGGCACTTTTTGAAATAGTTTCTTGATATTGAATACAAGTTTATGCAATACAGTATATGCATTGCGTTCATCAATCTTATACAGTTTCTTCGGCAACCTATTGCCGTTCTTATCAATAATACCCATCTTAAACGCATCTGTTTTTTCAAACGGCGTAGTCAGCAGTCTGATGAAACGGTACGTTACAAATAAATCAATCGCTCTTCCCATTATAGTTTCTCTAATACTTTCTCGACTTCAGTGTTTAATTCTACTTCTGCAATTTCACCATCTGGTAGCATATTTAAAAACACCATAAATGTTTTTAGAATACTCCAATGCTCAGGTTCAATCTTAAACAGAAGCAATGTAGAACCAGCATCTGCACCGAACACGTTAAAGATAACAATTAAGTGATTTAATATCAGTCGTTCTTTTAATTCGCCCGAGTCTTGATATTTTCTCAACAAACGCTTTACATACTTAAAGCGTTTCATGTCATCATGGAATTCGGCTTCACCTTCACACTGTGGATTATCATAATGTTTAATTGCAAACATTGTGATGTTATCATTAGTTAATTTTTCAAACATATTTGCCTTCGTCTATTAAACGATTCTGGCTTTAATAAAATGTGTTCCTGCTCCAGTTTTTTCATGCATGATTTCAATTGACAAACCGCCCTCAACTTTGTGAGAGATACCATCGTCATCAATCTTTTCAGCATTATCATCCATTCCTGAACGACCACCAAATTGAGTAAGTGGCAGGGAGATTTTACCCCCTGCCTCATTCAAGTCAACATCACCGAAAGAAATTGCTAGTCTACCTAGTCTTTCTTTAATTTTGTTAATTGCGTGTTCTGGAACAAGATATTCTATCTTACTCATTGCACCAAGAAACGAATTAATTCTTTCGATATTTTCTGGTTTTGCAAGGTCGTTAGAAAATGAATCTGTATCTACTGGATAACCACCATCTACAGCCTTTTCGTTTAAATGATTCTTAAAGGTTTTCATTTTTCTATCCTTTTTCTAATTAAGTAATTGTTGGGCCGCCGGCACTAATGCCACCAGTTCCTACAACTGCCCATCCTTGAGCGCCTGTCCACATAAGTGTTACAGAGTCACCAATTCTTGTTAGAACAATTGTTGCAATACCTACACCAGTTGTTACTGTAAGTGTAGAAGTATTTGAGTTTGATCCAGCAATCTTTACGATATGCTTAATTTGACCCTGTTTAACTGAAGTCTCAGAAATAGTTCCTGTATGCGCTCCAGAGGTTGAGTCAATAGTGGTGATTGTTGTAGTAATATTTGGTGCAGTGGTAGCTGCAGTAATTGCCTGTGGTGTTCCACCAAGTGCAACAATAGATGGAATATTACCAAAAACATCAGTTACAGACACACGTTTATTAACAGGGTTGCCTGATGGGTCATCAATCACATGAAGTAGATCTTCGCCAGCAATACCTGCTCCAAGATCTGATAGTGCAGTAATTTTCTTATCTGCCATTTTTCTTTCTCCTTAGTTTAATTTGAACCCTCAAGACATCACAGCATTTATTGCTGGATTTGCCTCTTGAGAGGGAATGCTACTGTCGGGACTCGACTCACCTAATTGTTGCAGAAAAGCATCACATTGTTGGATTGCACCATTGATGGCGTTACCTTGTGCTGTCAACTGAACTCTCATATTATCTATTTTTTGAATCTGAGCATGAACCTGTTCAAGCTCAGTATTCAAATTTGTTTTACGTTTTTCAATATCATCGACACTAAGTTGTGCCTTATCATTCTTTGCCATTATATACTCCGTTTATTATATTACTACTTATGCGACTACAGTTAGTGTCTCTTGAGCAGCACCAGTTGTTGCAAGTGCAGCAGCAGTACCTACTAGAGATACAGTTGCTTGTTGTTCAAGTCCTGTACCAGCAAGTAGAATATCTGGAGCGGCAGAATAACCAGCACCA
>Ga0181397_1000966_pt1 | contig 10616 bp, 5 predicted proteins | sample 20SPOviralmetaG_FD_130126 | JGI IMG/M metagenome (GOLD analysis project Ga0181397, IMG submission 130126) | Marine viral communities from the oligotrophic San Pedro Time Series (SPOT) site, San Pedro Channel, CA, USA - 20 SPOT_SRF_2011-02-23 | ecosystem: Environmental > Aquatic > Marine > Strait...
AGCTTGTAATGTTGGTACTGAACCAAATAGGATAAAAGATGAAAGTATTATTTTAATTAAATTTTTCATTTTAATCTCCGTTAACAATTACAACACTTACATTCACATGAAGTACCACAATCACATTGTTTACAATTACACATTTTATTTCTCCCGTTACTTATAAGTATGTTAATAATCTAATCTTAATAAAAATTTCATTGATATAACTTGACTCTTTGGTATCGGTTTTGATAATTTAGCATATCCCACCAAACTATTTTGGTCGTCATATAATCCAATCTCTGATATATAAGTTGGGAAATTACTACCTGTCAAATTATCTTTTAACTGACCTAATCCATTTGAATGAAAAGTGGTCATATTAGTTGTATTATTTAATTCATTTGGTTTAGTATCACAAGTCCATTCATAAGTATTAACAACAGTTGTTCCCTTATATGTAATAGTGTAATTACCACTCGTTACATCTGTATAATCATTTGAGCCATCAAATGAAGCAGTTTCAGTAAGAGTAACAACTCCTACATCATAAAAAATGTTTCCTACATAATTATCAGATGATGATAAAGCTGATATTGATTGAGAAAATGTAGCGTTTGTAGAATAAAGATTACCATTTGAATCATCTACGATAATAGCACTTGTCTCATTATCTATTAATTGAAAAGTTCCTCTTTTTATTCCTACATCAAATTTATTCTGCGGTATAAAAACTATTGAGCCAGTATCATAAAACTTTGTTAGAAAAGTATCTCTGCCAGAACCATCATTTCCTATATTAAATCCACTACCATAGTTATCAGTTGTAGAACCACTAAGATAAAAATTTATACGAGCAAAGTCATAGTAACTTTTAGATACTTCATTTAAAGAGTTATTTAAAAACTGATGTCGTGTGACATCTGCTTGACTTAAAGTAAAAGACTTATGTGCTTTATACTCGTAAGTGTTCTGATTTTCAGATTTAAATTGCTTATACATCCCATGACATTAGTAAGTCAAACGAACTTTGACGATTGCTTCAGAACTAAAGTTTTTATTTATCGGAGAACTTAATCTACCAACAGCAACTAAAGATTTTTGATTATCATATAAACCAACTTCACTAATATAAACTTGTGGGTTGGTTACCATATCACTATGTCTGATAGCATAATCCGAACCACTCCAAAAAGTTAAATTTTGTGAAAGATTAAACTCACTTGATTTAGCTCTACAAAAGTAATCATAAACATATTGTTGTTCTTCAGAACGAAGAGTTACAGAACCTTCTTGTAATCCTCTTACCATTTTCCAAGCATTATCAGCAGCAGCAACTACTCGTGTATCAGAAGCAAATCCATTACCAACAGTAGCAGTTCCCCCAGCAGCTGTTTTAAAACTTGGAATGCCAGGTAAACTTGATGAAAGAGCATTAGCACTTAACACCATTAAACCAGCATCAGGATAAAAGAATCCATAAGTTTTAGTTGTATAAGCAGTTTGAACCGAACCAGCAGAACCAGATACAATATTATATCTTGGACCAAATGGAGCAGATTCAGCATCTACAGTTTTACTATCGTCTGTTAATTCTATATTTGTACCAGTGCCAGCTGCAGTTAAAGAACCAGAAAGAGTTACAGTCCAAGTACCAGGATTTAATCTGTCTTTCATTTGAAGTCGCTCTGATGTTAAAATAAACACATCATTTTGTGTTACAACATTAGAACCATCAGTTCCATCAATCATTGACCAGCCAGAACCATCTCTTATTTTAGAAGAGTCTGTCTCTGTAAAATTATAAAATTGTTTATAAATAGCTTGAGTTGTTCCTTCTGTAGAAGCATCTTCTACGGCACTACCACTACCACCAATGTGACCATAAGTAACACTAAAATGGTCTTTAGAACTATATTGAATGTTATAATAATAAGATTTTTGTGTAGTAGACAACGAAGATGTTGTAAAGTTAGAACCAGCAAGTGTTCCAACACCACCATCAAAAAATCCATTAGTCACAGTAATCTGTGTTGTTATAGTATCATTTGGTATATCAAATATTTTCATCATGGTTTATATCCTACGCTGTTGTGTTATTAGCTTCAATTGTTACGGTTACAAATGCTGGAGCGGCACCATCTCTTATTATCTCAACTCCGATTGACCTCTGTGAAGTTATTTGTTGTGGAGCGGCATTTATTTCTAAATTACCTGCACCAATAATATTGGCTATAACAGGATTTGGGTGGTCGAATGGTGGTAAGTTATTAGCATTAAAATCACCACCTATTTGAACTTCTCCATCTGTTACGGCAACTAACCCTCTCATATCTAAAATTTTGTAATCATATTTAGCATTTTGAACGGTTGGGAAAACTCTAGGAATTATTGTAATAGGATTACTTTCAGTCTCTCCAGCAATCTTGGATATAGTTACCGAAGTACCACTAGTAGCAGTAATAAAAGAAAAGTTCTGTACATTTCTTTCACCTTCTCCGTAAAGTTTAAATCTTAAAAATACATTATCATCAGGTACTGCTTCCAACATTGGAAGTGAAGTTATAGCACTTCCGTAAGCACTTGAACCACTTGGGTGGTCAGCGTTATAAAGTGTATAATCAACTCCTGTATCTCCAAAGGCATATTGTGAAACGCCCAATGGTTGTCCATTTGCCAGTTTCTGTCTACCTACTATTGTTAGAATAGCATCAACTATTACTGTATCATTATCTAAAATTCCCATAATTCTGTCCTTATGTTATAATATTACTATCTATAAATATATCCAAAAAATATTTTACCTTATTACTTTTAACTTCTTAGTAGTATCTGAACCACCTACGTTAATTACATACGCTGGTATTGTTGGTAAAACATCTAATTCAGGATCAAATTGTGGTGGATTACTACCATCATTTTGTGTTCCTTTGTAAATAAGATTTGTTAAACCATCTTTACTTGTTCCGACTTTAAAGTAATGATTGATTGGATATGTGATGTTTCCATCTGTATCTGTTTTAAAGAAAAGTGTTCTACCTACCATCCTACCATCTTCAGTAGCATCATCACTACCAAAGAAAGAATTATAAGTATACCCCTCTCCGGCATCTACAAAATAACGATTTCCAAAATGTCTAAAGTTATCATGATGATTAAAAGGTTGTTTGGCATTTGTACCAGTTCTATTTTCGTATGAACCACTTGTTGGAAAAAACTCTTCAGTATCCCCTATACTCCTAAAGAAAAATCTATCTTCATATTTGTAAGTATTGTAGTTTCCATCGTTACCAGGATTACCAGATTTAAAAAATGTATTATTTACACTAGTTCCACTATTTTTATAAAACTCGTTTTTAGAACCCAATAACAAATCAGTAAAATTATCTGGCTCTACATTAAAAATTGTTTGATTGGAAGAATCTGATAAATCAATAATATCCAATGGAGTAGATTCGTTTGTATGAACTTTATCATTAACAGTAGATGTTATATTTACTTCATCTGCAAGAACATTGATAGCTTTTTCATATTTGTTTTGATTTAATAATCCACTTATACTAACTTCATCTGTAAAAACATTAATATTTTTTTCGTGTTTGTTTTCATTGAAATTAATACTAACTGATGGTTCTACTAAACTAGCCGAACCTATTGCTTGATTTGGATTTAGTTGTGTTTGTAAAGAAGCTCTTTTAATTCTAGCTCTAAATAAAGTATCGTTTTTTACTTCATAAGAAAATTCTAATTTTGTTCTTGCCGGTAATACCTCTTCTAAAGATTCAATAAACTCAGGATTATTTACTCTTGATTCTACTGAAGATAAATTATTAGCTACATCTACCGAAATAAATCTATCATCTATAAGTTGTTTTCTTAATGTAATTAAATCATCATAAATTCCATTGTTATCATAATCATCTATAAAATCATCTAATACAAAATCTGACATAGCATTTATTACGAGAGCATCAATGGCATCTACATAAGAATAAGACTTTCCTATTTTATTTATTACCTCTTGATTATCTTGTGGATTATAAGGTAATCCCAACGTTTTAGTATCAGGACTCAATTCACCCAAATATCTCATACCAGAACCAACATAGTATTGTTTATCACTTTTTATAGCATCAGTTCCTCTAACTTGAAATGAATAGTTCTTTACAGTTGTTACACTTGAGGTTACCGCATTTAAACTAGGTTGTGTAGATATAGGTTTATCGTAATTTTTAACTTTTTTTGGTGATGAAATATCTTTAATGACGGTAGCATTTTTTCCTTCGTCCAATGGATAATGATATATTAAATTATCTTTTGCTGAAGTAGCGGTGTTGCCAACAACACTTTTATAATTAAGAGTGTGTTGTTTAAATTTAGACATACTAATAGCAGTATCCCAAGCTCTAACTTCGGCAATAGAACCTGTCATTTCATCACCAACAATAAAATTATTTTCAGTCTGACCAGATGCCGTCATGAAGTTTGTATTCGCAACAGTATCAAAACTTGACATACTAATATGTTGAACATCTTTTATTTTATCATCGTCTTTTCTTGCTACAAATAAACTATAAGATTGTGTAACTTCGGCTGATTCTGTTACTACATCTTTTTGTAATGTCACATTAAAAAACTTGTTATCATTAATGTTATCTATATAATCAGTAGACATAGTTACTGCATTATTATTAATAGCGCCAGCTAACCCAACACTATTATTTAATCTAAATTCTATTTTACCTACAGTATCAGAAGAACCAGATGGTATTACTTTTAAATCCCAAGCACTTTCTGAACCACTTGATTTTAATAATGTCTGTTCATTTTCTGTTCGAGTGGTCTTAAACATAAACTCTACACCATTTGGTTTAGTATCATTGGTGTGCCAGTCTAATGTTAATTTATTTTCTTTTTTTGAAAGATTTAACGATTTCATCGTCTCTTTTTTTTCACGAAAAGATACATTTCCTTTTTTATTTTTTAAACCATTTTTTAAATCATCAGTAGCATTGTTTGTCACTACACTTGGATTGTGTTCTTCTCTCGAACCACCATATTCAGTTAAGGTAAAAGATGTAGGATCGTAACCGTATAAACTTAATAAGGTGTTAATACCTTCTTGTGTTCCTTTTGTTTTATAAACATAAATTAGATTGTTTAATATTTTTGTCCAAAGAGAAGCAATAGCTTTTTTATCACCAACCTCATCACCACTAGTTGATTCTAAATAATTTTCTAAACTACCAGAAAGTGGGTTTCTTAAATCAAAACCAAGTGAGTTACCAATAATAGGTAAAAGATTATCTGGCATAGCATTTGGATTTTTATATCCTAACTTATATATGTTATGATAATTGTCAATGTAACTTCTTAACAAGTCAAATTGTTCACCTAACATATTTACAAAGTCACGAAGTGTTTTATGTTCGTCACCAGTTCTTAAAAATTCAGGTAAATTATTTATAAGAGAATTGATATTTTCATTATCATAATCTTCAGCAATAGTCTCCATTGTATTATACCAACTATTCCATTCTGATGAACCAGCATAACTTCCACTCGGTGGTCTATATACCTTTGAAAACGGATGAATATTAGTTGGGTTATTTTTTGATACAACTACATTTGTAAAAAAAGCTTCTTTGTTCCCACTAGCTTGAGTAAACAATGGAAACAAATCTCCTTGTGGAAGAATAGAACCAGTAATGAAATCATCCATACTTAATGTACCATCTTCTTGAATTTGTGATGGGAACATAAATGGATTATACACACCAGTTAAATCATACATCCCATATGCAAACCCATCTCCAATACCACCGATTGTAGATGCAGATATAGGATTTGAACCAGAAAGTATTTCCCAAGATGTAGAAGTACTACTATAATCTTCAAGCCCATTTATTAAACTAAAGTTTCCATTTTTAACTGGTCTAAAAAAATGTTGTTTGGCTTTAAAAATATATCTTTGATAATTAGAACCTGTAGTTTCTGGATTTGCTAATGTTGAACCACTCCAAGCGTTAAATGGTATTTGTCTATCGTTAAAGTAACCATAATTTCCTACTTCACCACCACCCGATTGGTCATATCTCTCATTAGCAAAACCACCCGAAGCAAAGTTTAAATTGTATTCACTATCTGCCCCGCCACCTCGTAAAATAAAAGATAAATAAAAGTTATCATCTGAACTATAAAAGGGTGGTTGTTCTACATTATAAACATCTGTAAAAAGATGTATAGTTCCGTTTTCTGTTTTTTTATAAACCCTATCAAAACCCTCGTGGTCTTGTATTTTACTAAAATCATTATCAACTAAATTTGTATATGTTGCTCCAGCTAAATTATTACTAACACCAGGTGCAGATGAAGTAGAGTAACTTTGACCATCATGATACATAAAATGTTCATAATGAGTAAAATCATCTTCTACCTTTCTTACTTCTTTAAATAAATGTTTTCTTCTTTCTACTATTTTTAAACTACTCGAAAACGCAAGTGATGAACTTAATTCAGAATATAATCCTTCTAACTTTACAACTTTATTTTTAAATCCTTGAAGTTTAGATTTTGCTGAACCAAAGAATACATGGTTATTAAATTTTTCATAATCTATATTTAGATTAAGATCTTTTTGCTGACGAGTTATCTCTTCTACGAGATTTTCACTAACAGAAGATGTTATAGAATTATAATTAGAATAAGAATCGTCTACCGCAGTAGGTGTTGTTGAGTAACTTTGATCTATCTCTAATCCTAATCCACTTACAGCAAGACCTTCTCGGTCAATAAAAAATATAGTTTCAGTTTGTGAAGATAAAAACTTATTTGATATATTAAAGTCTGTAGATAAAACTTCTATATTAGTTGGTAAAGATTCATTTAATTTTAAAATTAAAGTTCTTTTGTTAGCAGTTATTTCGTCAAAAGCAAATCCGTTAATTGGAATTAGACGACCTTGTGATAATTCTAAGTTAGAATTAAATTGATACTCTCCACTAACCCCTTGCATAAATTCAATAATAATATCTCTAGTATTATTATCCACTTCGCCATTAACTATATTTAATCTTATCTCTTTTCTACTCGGAGATATTTCAGATATATTAAAGTTACTAGTATCTAACCTATTTAAAAAATCATATTGTAAATTATAATTTGATTCAGAAAAACCATTTCTATCTAAATACTCATTTGGTTTTATAAAGAAATCATTATCCCTTACATAAAAATCTATATCTTGTTGTAAATCTTCACCATCTAAATAAGAACCGATATCGGAAAATACAGATAGTTTTATTACCCCATTAATTAAATCATTAGAATCAAATTGATATTCTTCTGTATCTGAAATTAATTGTAAAGTTGTTTTGTTATATGGTTGTAGTATTTCCATTAAAATGCTTGTCTATCCTTAACTTTATCTAATACGGCAGTTTTCATACTTCCTTCTTTAATGACACTTGTCCCTTCTGATTGATTTACTTTGTAATCCCCTACTAATATACCCTTAGCAATACCAGACTTATTTTCTAATACAGAGTAATTAGAGTTGGCGACATTTAAATCTACTATACAATCAGTATCATCTATAAATATATCAGTAGCTAAACTATTGATGGGTAAACTTCCAGATCCTTGATTTATCCACTCTAATTTATTTCCACCAATAAAACTATAGATATCTCTTGGTTTCTTAAAAAGTCTAGTATTTCCTAAATTTAATTGACCTGGATTTTCTCCTAATATCTTATCATTAAATTTATCTATATAATCTTTTGATGATATTCTATCTAAATAATCTTCTTTTAAAAACTGGTCATCTTTTACTATTTTTTCTATGGAATTATTATAATCGGAATCTTCATCAAATCCACCTATAATTGCCTGATTATCAGTAACAGGTAATAGTGTAAAATCACTAGCACCAAATATAGCAAAATCTTGTGATTTCAATACGCCGTCATTAACAACTATATTTTTTGTAACCAAGTAAGTTTGTAAAATAAATGCGGTATTTGGTGTATATCGATATACAATAATTTTTATAGTTTTTATACCAGGAGTATTGTAAGAATGATTAGAGATATCATCTATTGATTTTGCCTCTACCAATTGAGACTGTTGATATTTTCTATAATAAAAATCATCTATTGTTGGATACCCTTCAGTATCATAAAAACTAAAAAAGTATGAGTTTTCTATTTGTTCATTAGTTAATAATTGTTTTTCATCACCCCACTGTATAACATGATACTTATAATAACATTTATCTGGTTCAGAGGCATATGTCGGTATACCAATTACATTATTTAAATAATTTATAGCTGCGTCTTCACCACCAGCAATAGCAGCAAGTATTTCGTTTTCATTATAATCTTCTTTATTATTGTCAAAATTTTCATAATCAAATAATTCTAAATTTAAATTGACTAACAAAGGATATGATGTATTATTATAAGATTCTATTTGATTTTCTGAATCATAATATAACAACTCTTTTTCTGTAATAGAGTCCTTGATATTAACCGCAAAATTTAAAGGTGTGTTAAATGTACTTAATGATTCAACATAAGATGGATTTTCTATTGCTATCTCTAATTTAAAATTTGGATATCCTATAAAATCAAAATGTTCTTGCCATTTTTCAACAGCATCATTTCGTCCTATCGATTGTAATTCATCACGAACAGGTTCACTATAATAACCTGGCATTTGTGATAATAAATCATAGTTACCCATTCGTATAGTTGATCCATGTAAAAACTTAAGTGTTTGTGGCCAAAAATCTTCTCCTGATTTTATATCAACATTGTAACCTGGATTCCAATCTACCGCTCCTATGTTTGCTCCAAAATCAGATTCAGAATGATAGTAACCATAACCACCGTTATAAGGTTCATCTTGAAAGAAATTTCTTCCTTCAGGTTTACTACCCCAATTAGGATTTTTAGCTACAAAGGGATGAGCTGTTCTACCACCATCTGGACCTCTAAGGATTCTATACTCTAATCCTCTGAGAGTTATAGCATCAGCTGATTCTTTAGGGTATCTGTCCAAGTATGCATTAACATCTTTATTTTCATTTTCATCTAAGGTAAAAAAAGTATTTGCTATACCATTACCAAGTCCATGCTTATCATCATTTTGATCCCACCCATCAACTCTATATTTTATTTTTTGCATATTTTCAGAAGTTGGTGTTAAAAAATCCCAAGTAGTGTTTTTATAATCATCTAAAGTTTCATCATCTATAGTAAATGCTTGAATATCAAAATCTACATATGCTATAAGTTCATGAGTAAACTGACTATCCTTTCCTCTATCAGATGCACCATCACCCCATCTATCTTTTTCTTCTTCTGTAATTTCTCTTTCAAATACATGGTGGTTTTCTAATTTACCTCGATTTGTAGAATCTAATACCAATGAGATTTCATCATCTTCACCTTCTCTTTCAAGTATAAAACCATGACCATTATCAAATGTCATCACCCTATCGGTTCGTAAACCACCCTTATTTGTTGAATCAAGAAAATCTGGTGGTTGAAAAACTATTTCTTTAAAGTCCTCATAATCATCAAGATTGGCATCCCCCACATTACGATAAAATTTATGGTAAACATCTTTTGTTCTTAAAAATCTACTAAGTTTTGCTCCGTTAATATCACTATTGTTTGTTGAACCTACATCTTCTTTATCACTAAGATGCTCCCAAATAGGACCTTGAGCTAGTATAATTCTATTTTGTTGACTACCAGCTTCTAAATTTCTTCGGTATCTCCAAACAGCAATTCTACTTCCATTTTTTGGTGGAGAAGTTCTAACCTTTACTTTTATACCAACTGTATCTTTTACTTTTTCTAATAAGTCACCCGATAACAATAACTTATTTCCTCTATAAAGTGAGTTCCAATTACCTAAAGAAAATTGCTCTAAATCATCATTGTTTAATCCTAATTGTTTATCCGTAGCATTAGGATAAACTCCAGGAGTTTTTAAACTTGGATAATTATCTTTTTTATTAGCCATTAGAATGCCTGTTCTAAATTATTTGTTTCTATAGGATCGGATATGATATTAGTTTTTGTAAATACTCTTAAATTTTTATCCAATCCTAACTCAAAATCTTGATTATAATCTACTTTAGTTATACCAGTTTTATCTATTATACCATCAGTATCTGATTGATTCAAATCTAAATTAAATATTAAATTATCATCATCTTCATTTAAATTTGTAATTGGAGGATTTTCTCCACCATATAAAGTTACATCAACTTCTTCATCAAATGTACCAAATTTGTTTAATGGTGGTAGAACAGGATAATAATGATTATTATCCCAAACTTGTTCTACATCTTCATCTATAAATATTTCACTATAAGATTCTCTAGTTGTTTTAGCTCCAGTTGATACCCCAACATCACTATCTGTTTCTACTTCTCTTACTTCTACACCAGATAAATTAAAATAGTTATAATCAGATGGTATATAATTTTTCCAATAAATTTGTTCATCAGGTTTATCAAAATTAGAATTAACAAAACCTAAATGTTCAAACATTGGTTTGACACCTTTATATACTTTAGTAGTAGCTAAATCAAAATCATTTAAACCAGTATCTTTAAA
>Ga0181397_1000969_pt1 | contig 10598 bp, 9 predicted proteins | sample 20SPOviralmetaG_FD_130126 | JGI IMG/M metagenome (GOLD analysis project Ga0181397, IMG submission 130126) | Marine viral communities from the oligotrophic San Pedro Time Series (SPOT) site, San Pedro Channel, CA, USA - 20 SPOT_SRF_2011-02-23 | ecosystem: Environmental > Aquatic > Marine > Strait...
AATCACCCCTCCTTAATAGGGTAGGTTCTACTCTATTAGTCCACGCTGAGTAGTTATCCGTAGTAGGTGCTTCCACTGAATTCTGCTGACTTGCCTCTATTATAAAAGTTTGTTGTGCTTCCATTATATAGTTTTAATACTATAATATTGCTACAAAAAATATGGAGAAAATAAATTTTAAAAAAATCGTGAAAATAAAAAATTACTATACGATTATTATTTTCACGAGAAATTGATTTTAGTTGTTATACATATTAAAAATTGTTAAACATAACGCCGTTCTTAATAACGAGAATGCGTTCGAGGCACGTGAAAATACGTTGATTGATATTTACGGCGTTATCCGCTCCAGCAGTAAATTTTCTGCGGTAAAGCAATTCTACAGGGGTATTACCGACTTGAATAGTATTACCCGCTGTGCCATTAACTTTTGTAAAACTGAAATTAATACCGAGTAGGTTAGCACTACCCCGTAATCCAGCATTTTCACCAGCACCGAATAAGTTACCAGTGGTAATAAGGTCTGCTACGGAGGTAGTAAATTGTGACATATTGACATTTAGGGGGGTCATCATACAATCATTAACCTCTTTGTAAAGTTCCTTTGTTGGGACGTCCTCATTGTAATAATTGACGTTGTTAATACGGACATTGATTAATTGCCCGTCAGTATCGGGACTCAAACTATCTTGTGATGACCCTACTTTACCACCTATTAATTGCCCTGCCGTTTGATTGGCGGATTGTTGCTGATTATGGAGTAGCATATGTTTAACCCGTAATCCAGCATAACCTACATTACGGCGGTAAGTGGATTGTTGTTCTGCCCCAGGTGCGGGTAAAAGATTATTAACTACGGAGTAATTACCATAAACTAGTGATATACCCTTAGATGTTCCGCCCATTTGACGAAGCATATTCATTGTTGGTTCTGTATAAATAATGTGGTCGGTCAAAAGTTTTACCCCCGTAGTATCGATTGTTGGTAATCCTACCCCACCTACACCATTATTACCTACGGAGGTAAGAAATGGGTCACTTTCAAAATCTACCTCTAATACGAGGTAATCATTAAGGAGGAATACTGGAATAGTCCAGGGGTATAACTGGGGGAAAAGCATTGATAAACGGACTTGATACTCCGTAGGGTATGCTTGTCCTACTCTAAATTCTGCTTTAATATCATCATTGCCGTTGGATTGTGCTACCCCTAATTTAGCACTTTCAGCGAATTTTAGGGAGTTATATACCCCTCTTTCTATAATATAACGACGATTGACTACCTCATCATCCTTAAAATGATTATACATACTCATTAAATACCCGCTGTCATTTTGCTCGCAGATTATTTTTCCCGATGAGGTCTTCATAACCGCACGGGATATCATTGGGAGGCATCCTTGATACATACCGAGGCGGGAAGTCCCATTTGGCATTGATAGGGGTAAAATTAACGCTGATGATGTATCTAATACCCCTTCTCTCTTAATATGAAAAACTGCCCGTGATGCCGTAATAGTTTGTGGGTCATTAACTTCTGTTGCGATACGGCGAATAGCGGTTGGATTTTTTAGATTTTTCTTTTGTAATAAATTGCCTACGATATTGATTTGTTCGTCCATATTGTTTGTATTTTTTATAATATAAAATAAATAGATAAAAAAAATATCATAAAACATATTTAACTGACTTGATTTGCTCCGCTTGGATTTGTTTGGAGCATTCTATTACTTAATGTGAATACATGGACGTTATTAGGTGTCCCATCTTGTAATTCACTACCTACCCGTAACGCAAACATACTATTTTGAAATGATACAGATGCCGAATTACGTAATCTATCATAATTAATACCTATACCCGTATAAGCACGACCATCTGCTACATCGAATCCGTGTTTGCTCTGTCGGTGTGATTTAGTCCCTTGTGTGGTTGTAGATTGGAGGGTATTTGTAATACTTGTGAAACCTTGGAAACACGATAAAAATTCTCTATTTTTCAATGCTTCATAAACTCCGTTAGAAACGGCATCTCGTTCATTCAAAATGTAATCGAGTGGGAATTTTACGGAGTCCTTGTAGAAAATCAATTCTTTTACCTTTTGGTCGGCATCAGCACCATCAGCGAGTCGATTAGTGGTGAAAGCATTTGTTAGAAAGTTATTTAGATTAGCACTCTTAATGGTAGTGGAAAATACACTACGGACTTGATTTTGTGCGAATACTAAACTCAATTGGTCGTTAGATGATGAAATAACGGAACTAAATGATGTGTATAACGGGTAAGCGACTTGGTATTGGTTAGATGAAATCGGTGATGCGAGATTTACATAATTAAACGTGATGTTTGGATTAGTGATTTGGTAATAAAATGAACTGGCGTTTGCTCCGTGTAAAACTTGACTTAAACTATTCATAACTAATTCAATACGCAAACCCCCTAATGCTTGAAGATTCCATAAACTTTGGGACGAACATAAACCAGTCCGTAAAATCAATGATACGGGTAATGCTTGACTTAAACTTTCTGCTTGGCACGCATCACGACCGCACGCTCCGTAAAGGTTTGTAATATACTTTTTATAATTATTAAGTGATACTCCTGAAGGCATTGTTGCTGACGCCATAAACCCGTAATTACGTGTCTCCTCTAATACGTCATTAGTGGTCTGTTGTCTAATACGGATTAAATCCCATATACTATTAATCCCGATACGACTATCTAAATTAACATCCTCTCCAGCGGATAAATCACCTGCGGGAAACGCATTACCAGCGGTCTTTCTTACCTCTAATTCAAAATTTAAACGGAGTGTGCGTGGGTCAATCATCTTATCCGCTTGTGGAGCAATCTCAAAATTTAAGACGCTGTTATTTCTATAAGGGGAGTATGATGCTTGATTGTTAAGGGGGTGGACTTTTGCTTTGGATATTCCTACGACATTTACTTTACTCATTGTTGTATATTTTTTATAATATAAAATAAATAGATAAAAAAAATAGAAAGCATTACTCCGTAAATTGCTCTACCTTTGTTAAAACTTTTCTAAAGTTTATTCTAATACTTTTGCTCCATTAGGGTTAATCAAAATTGTTTTATCATAACAGACGAAGTTGTGATGAAGAAGATTTTTTGTATTAGTGGTAAATTGTAAATCCATTCTTAACTCTCCTTGTAAATCGGCGAGTGAGTATGTATTAGGGAATCGAGTTAATGCTCTACCTATCAGCATATCAGTATCTACATTTTGTAAATCCCTTACTTTAAATCCGCATTCTTTAAGTGCTTGGACTACCTCCCTTACCGCTTGTGCCGACCACCATCCAGCAGAGGTTCTTACCCGTTGGACGTTTGTTAGGGAGATAGCACGGGAGGGCGTCTGGAGTCCGTCTAATTTATAAACATACTGCTTGGGTGCTACCGATGTGTTATTAGGGGTTCTTAAATTATCTAAATAATATGTGCTACCATCGCTGACATTTTCCCAGAAACTCAATACCGCCTTAACCTTATCTAATTTACAATTAATTAGATTTGATATAACCAGTGCGTTCGCTGGACTATTTACGGGGTAATCATACCACGATTGACAGACCATTCCCATACCCTCACCACTACCTATTGCGGACTCGTATTTACTAATCATACCAGCGTCGGGTTTTACAATACCACAGACCATCTCGACATTAGTGATATTCAATGCTGGAGTAGAGTTAGGGTCAGCGACGTAAACCATACCTCTACTTGCTCCCCCCGATTGACCTCCATCGGCACTAATATTCACGGAGGCGTGGAGTTCTAATACTAAATTAGTCCCCGCTACGGATACTTTCTTAATTTTACCATCTATCTCTGCTGGTTGTAATCCTGTCGATGTTGCTCCTATATAGTTAAATTTAACTGATTGACCCGCGTAAAATGGGAATTCATCGAGGGTGGATTGACCCGCTGTTGCCCCCGCCGTAGTATTAACCGCACCAGTGGTAATAGTAGTGAATGCTCCTACTACTACTCCCCCTACCACAGCGTTATTAAGGACTATATTAACTCGGTCAGCGTCACTCGCACCCCCCGTAAATTCGGCGATATTGTATGACATCGCTTGACTATAACCTACGGATTTAGAGTAATTATCTCTATCTCCATAATAGACGGCAGTTGTTTCACCTTGACTCCCTTCTGCTCCCTGTGCTCTTACGCATTTATAAGCATCGTGTTCTAATTCAATTTGGACTTCTAACGGACACGCAAAACACGGGAAAAGATTTGCCTTATCCCCTAACAATCCCGATAATGATAATTTCATAAAACACTCTATTTCTTGATTATCTTGTGTAGTATGGTCTGCTGGCACTGATGCCCTGTGTGTAAGGGTATTATTTTGTCTAACCTCTGCGGAATCTGCCCCGTAATACAATTTCTTCATTTCCTCTATACTTTCATTTTGAGTATAAGACCCGATTTTTTTACATAAGAGGTTATAATCCGTAATTTCTTCTAAAACACTACCATCTTTACGACTAACAATACGAACACTACGGACTAAACTCTCACTCGCACATTCCGTATCCATAAACCATGGTGCCCAGTGAGCGACGTCTGTTTCACCCGTAGCGGATGAGTCCGCAGTGCCTTTTGCTCCTACGGATAAGAAAAATCTAAAAAATGTCTCTTTAGGGTTTAGTAGCATAAGATTTTCGTTTAAATGGAATCTTAATACATCTGCGTTGGTATAACTGCTGTTTCTAATTTCATTGACGATTACTGATGAGTTATTCATACTGCTTCTTATTTTTTATAATATAAAATAGATAGATAAAAAAAATATTTGAATTTGTCATAATTAAAAAAATCGTGAAAATAAAAATCGTATAGTAATATTTAATTTTCACGATAAATTGAATTCGGTTATTATACATATTAAACTGCGTATTTACCCGCGATATTTCCTAAACCTCCCGTAGTTGCTTGCTTTAATTGATTTTGTGCGTCGGTTGTTTGCGATGATTGATTATTACTTGCTTCTACTTCCCCCGTAATTCCCGCCGCCATAGTCCCCCCTAATACTAAACCACCTATAATATTAAGGATAAGACCGATTGGAGCACCTACCCCCGTAGCGTCGAGTGCCGTTCCCGCCGCCTCTAAACCAGTTGCCCCCGCTACCTCTCCAGCGACCGCCCCCGCATCTACAGCACCCGCTACCGCCCCTGTAGTCGCATCTACCGCACCACTTACGGCACTACTCGTAGCATCTATCGCACCACTTACGGCACTACCTACTGCGGATGTCGCATTACCTACCGCTTGTGTCGCACTACTTAAAATACCTCCTATTGTGCTTCCTACGGCGTCTAAACCACTACTCGCCACTGCTTCGGTTGCGTCTGCCCCTAATTCTAAACCTTCTTCTCCCACTGCCTCAAATCCTTCCTCTGCGGGTTGTGCGACTTCTGCCCCAGTGGGGTCTAATATTCCTCCAGTGCCTTCTGCTCCCATATCCCCTAACCCTTCCTCGGGACCAGGTGCTAAATCAGTATCTTCTGCTTCCATAGGGGTATCATCATCAAAATCACCCCCCCTATCCGCATTAACATTATCACCAGCGGTCGCTACATCATCACCAGCGGTCGTATAAGGGGTTGATGTTGTTGTGCCTGTCATTTCTATCTCAGTGCCACCTTCACCTACACCCTCTTCTCCGCCCGCTTCATCTTCAGCGTCATCATCACCACCTTCTTTCTTACTATTATTACCCGATATTTTTGACCTTAACTTTTGATAATTGTCATAAACTCCTTTACCTAATGCTCCTACTGCCGTAATAGATGCTCCGCCCTTTTGAATTGAACCCATAAGTGTATCTGTATCGCTCGTTTGTGTATTGATATTATCTATCATTTCGTTAAATTTAGTTTCCGCAGATGCCTTATTAGCATTGCGTAAATCCGTAATCGCACTACCGCTACTATATGATGATACTATATCCATTATTCTTCTTCGTATTCTATATTATTATTCGCAGAAAATTTATCCGTAATATCTTCCTCAAAATTTCTAAAATATCGTGGTGCGTCTTTACCCTCTAATTTAACCATTAAAAATGAATAAGGTTGTTTTGTAGCGTAGTCAAATGTTTTCAAAAATTGCGGTTTTTTGTATTTTAATGCCCCGTAATAGTCATATAAATCCTCCCTTTCTTTATTACTACGGGTCTTAAATAAAAATACGGCAGTCGCATTATTCCTATAAATTGCCTTTGCGGTCTTTAATTTTTGGACGCAGGTCGCCATACTGATATTATTGTGCCTACTACGGGTGCTTAGCAAATCGAATTCATTATATACGTGTGAGTTTTTTTGGACGGCATCATCGTAATATATTAGGGTGTGAGGTCGCTCATCTTCGCTAAAACTTTGCTGATACTTCAATACATCTGCTATTATACTATTAATCGCTTTCGGGTTACTATATACATTACCCTCATATCTTTCTCTTAGGGGTTTTAAGGTCTTATCCTGTAATACATTAGGGGATACTAAAAATACTTCATCTAAACAATCGCATATCCCCCAGTCGAGACGCATACATAAATTAACCATTAAATTCGACTTTCCCACGTTCCTACTCCCTACCATAAGTATTACTTGCGGGGTATTAAAATCGGGCAGATTAGGGTGTAATGGTTTATTCTTTTTATTTTTTTCATCTTTCTTTACGGATAATACCTTTAAATCTACATTACCGATTTGTGGTTGTTCCGTAGTATTTTCTCCTTCATCATCACTCATAATACTTTACTTTATAATAATATTAGAAATTAAATGGATTATTTAAATGCGTGAATGGGTTGCTTTGAATAGGGTTGTAATAGTTAATTTTAGGTTTAGATGGTTCTTTCTTTTTATTTTGTGCGTTTGCTTGTGAAAATACCCCGTATAATTGTGTTAGTTCTTCGGGTGTTAGTTGTTGTATCCGTGATTTAGGGGGTTTTGTTACAGGTGCTTTACGGGTTTTCTTTTTCTTTTTTACATACACTATCTCTTCTTCACTACTTTCACTTTCACTTACTTCTACATATTTTACCCGCTTCTGTTTTTTTTGTTTTACGGGTTTTACAGGTTTCATATCCTTAAATGGGTCTTTTTTAGGTATCGCTTTAGGTTCAGTTTTCTTACGGGGTTTGCGTGTTTTTTGCGACATTTGTTTTAATTTTTCTTTTTGTGCGTTCATGTCTTCTCTCTGCTTTTTTAATTTTGCTCTTTCTTCTCTTACCCGTAATCTTGCGTGTTGTTTATTTAACTTCTCCCTTTGTTTCTTTATCTTTTCCATACTTTTCTTACTTGCCGTATCAAAAATATCACTCATATCGCTTTTTAGGGGTATATTACTGATTTTATCGGCATCTTTATTCTCTATTTCCTCACTTACCTCAATGAGTTCCTCCTTCATTTCTTCACTACTCTTTACGGGTATTTCATTAGCGGGTTTTATACTTAAATCCATTATACTCTGTATGTAATAATACAATATAAAAAATAAATTTTAAATTAACATTAAACTCATTTTTGCTTTTTCTTCCATTCTTTATATAATCTCATTTGCTGTCTCTCTACTTTCTTGTTACTTTTTCTCCTTACTCTTTCTTGTTGTTTGTCCGTTAAACTATCCCATTCTCTTCCTGGATATAAATCATCCATTACTTCCATACCTATCTGTTCCTCATCTTCTTCCGCCATTGGGTTTTTACGACTATCCACCCACTCCTCAAATGGCATTATTGTCCCTCCTTTCACGGGGTGGTTATAATCTACTACCCTATCTACTTCATTTATTATATATTCTAATGAGGTTGCTTTCTTACTCAAACGGGTATTGTTCCAGTATCTCGGGAGTTGGTCTGCGGATTTTTTCAAACGTATTGTTTTTTGTAACGCCCATTTTTTCCCTTCGGGTGTTTTTATAAATTGATTATATGTCGGTTGTGTAGGTTTCTGTTTCTTTGCTGGTTTCTTTGCTGGTTTCTTTGCTACGGGTTTTGCTACGGGTTTTGCTACGGGTTTCTTCTTCTTTCTATTCCGTAATCTCTGTAGTAATTTTGCTTTTGCCTTTTTTTTCATTTGATTTTCTAAAATCTTGTCAGTTTTCGCATCTTTTTTAAATCGACTTTGTATGGAGGTTGCTTTCTTTGCTACGGATTTCTTTTTCCCTTTACCGCACCCTTTACTACGGGCACAGGCGTGATATGCCCTTACCCCACTTGCTATTTTTGCTTTATGCGATGCTGATTGAGGCATTTTATTTTGACTTTTATATGTATAATAACGAATATAAAAAATCGTGAAAATAAAAAACGACTATAAGAATATTATTTTCACGATAAACTGATTACAGGTTTTATAATGTATATCCTATTTCTTTACTGAATGCTTCTTCGAATTCTTTACGGGTATTAAACTTTTTCTTTTTCACTCTGTTAAATATTTTTCTTGTGAATCTAAATGCGTGTCCGCTCGATTGTTCCATTAATTTCACTAATCTGTCCTCACCCCGTTTTTCGTTGTCGTAATATGCTCGTCTTTCTTGATATTTTTCATCTCTATACCCCTCGTCCTCTGCCTCGTAATAATCCTTAAGAAAGTTTTTGTAGTTGTTTCTTTTCTCTTCTTCGTCATATGTTCCAGGTTTGAATGATGCTTTTTTACCCCCTCCTCCGCTACGCTTGTCCTCCCTACCCATTGCTCTTGCCTCCGCTACTTCTTTCTTTGTCCGTCGCTTTCGACGAGGTTTCTTTGCTACTTTCTTTTTCAATTCCATAATCTCCTCCCCTTGTTTTTCATTAGTTCTATCACTTGTCCCTTGCTTCTTAAATCTACTACGAGCGACGCCCATTGCCTTACGGGTTCTCTCTTTATCTTTTATATTTTTTAATCTTCGTGTAGGGGGTAATCTCAATAACTCTCGTTTTGTCTTACCCTCTAATTGTCTGCCTGTATATCCATTCCTACGGAGTAATCCTTTTAATTCGGTAGTTGTTAATCTTGCTCTTGCCGTTTTTAACTCCCTTGGTTTTTTAGGTTGCGTCCCTTTACGACTACTCGTTTTTACTTTATTATCATCATAATTCTTTTTTGCTCCTTTACTACCTTGACATACGACTTTACCAGCACTTTTACCGCCTTTTAGGGTGAAACACTTTACCATTTTTTTTTTATAAGATTTATTTATATATATATGTTAGAAAAAATAATGTTAGGGTGGTTACTTTGGAATCTCTTTGGTGTAGGTCGTCATTGCCTCTCCTATGCTATGCCCCATACTTTCGGCGACTACCTTTTTCTTGTCATACTCCTTCTTAAATTCAGCATCTTTGGATGAATGGAATGCTTTACGGAGTATGTTAGTGGATATTTTCTTATTAGGGTATAGTTTTTGATATGTAGTAATCAAATACTTTGTCAGTGAGTTTCGGTTCATTCGTCCCCCTTTCTTATTTACAAATAGGGGTTGATGTAACCAGTTCGCATAATTTAATTCATACCATTTATCTAATACTTGATACAATGATTTACACGTCCCAGCGGGGTATAACTCACTACTCTTTTTACTATTACCTATCTCTAACATTACTTTACCATTCCTGAAAATACTAAATTCTCTGCTCCCTAATGACTTATTACTCTTATGTTGATTAATGATAAGTTTAAATGAGTTCGTCCCGAAAGCATCTCTTACTAAATAATTTGTATCTCTTGGTAAGTTTTTTATATCATAATTCGCACCAGGAACTTCGACTACTAATCCATAGACGACTCCGTCATCATCACGCTTCCCACATTCTAAAGTAGCGTATTCGTTTCTTGCGGGGGGTAAAAATGAGTATAGGGAGGTTAATACCCATCTTTGTAGTAAATCAAATTCACTACCCGTAAGTTTAGTCCCTTGCTTTGCTTTGTCGAGTCCCGCTTTCTTTGCCATTTCATTATACAGGTTAAACCCCGCTTGGACTTGTTCGTAAGATATCATATTCTCTCTCTCTCTATCCGTAAGACCATCTTTGAGTTTTGCCTTTGCTTCATCGATTTTCTTCCGTAGGTCATAAATAGCACCCCTATATTTAGTGATTGCGTTTTCACGTCTTTTACCCTTACATAACTTCCCATTATATTTATAACACGTCATTACATTCATAATAGCACTCAAATAGTTTTTACGGGTATTATCACTTACTCCTTTCATTTTATATATCTCCTTGATAATCGCCATTGGTCTCATATAATAATGCTTCATATATCTACCCGATACCCCGTGGAATTTACCGAATGATGCTATATAATTATCAATCGACGACTTTTTAAGGGTAGGTTTTGCCTCTTGTATGTCTTTTGCTAATTGTAATTTTATTGCCTCCGTTGCGAGTGCTTGGTTGGTCTTATATATTATATTATTCATCTCTTTCTCTGCGATACTTTGTTCGATTTCTCCCGATAATCCTATACCCGACATTTTGATTTGTTTTTATTCTTTGTTTTAATAATATAATATATAATGTTTTCTTTAAGTTGTTTTCTGCTTTGTTTTAATTATTTGTTTTAATA
>Ga0181397_1000970_pt1 | contig 10585 bp, 18 predicted proteins | sample 20SPOviralmetaG_FD_130126 | JGI IMG/M metagenome (GOLD analysis project Ga0181397, IMG submission 130126) | Marine viral communities from the oligotrophic San Pedro Time Series (SPOT) site, San Pedro Channel, CA, USA - 20 SPOT_SRF_2011-02-23 | ecosystem: Environmental > Aquatic > Marine > Strait...
GAAGATTTATATGGTTTAGATATGGATTTCCTCTATCTCGCTGCGGCCGTAATGTGGATGTATACGTATGAAAGAAAAAGTCGCTATGGGAATGACAAAGTTCTTCCGATTTTTTGCCGATATGTTTTTTAGAAAGCGATACGGTCATAGAGCAGTAGTATTAGAAACAATTGCAGGTGTTCCTGGAATGGTAGCTGGAATGTGGATCCATTTAAGAAGCTTAAGACAAATGAAAACTGGTTACGGACCAATGATTAGAGAGTTGCTTGCCGAAGCTGAAAATGAAAGAATGCATTTGATGTTCTTTATTGAAATAGCTAAACCTAATTGGTTTGAACGGTTATTAATACTAGCGGCACAAGGAATCTTTTGGAATTTTTATTTTATTTTATATGTGTTCTTTCCAAGTACCGCGCATTTAATGGTTCATTATTTCGAAAAGGAAGCAGTAAGATCATATACAGATTACCTACATGAAATAGAAATTGGTAATTTAGAAAATGTACCTTGCCCAAAGCTTGCTAGGGATTATTATGGTCTTGATAGAAAGGCTAGATTATCTGATATGATTAAATGTGTAAGAGATGACGAGAGAAAACACGCTTCTAAAAATATTGCCTTTTCTAAAAAAGTATGAAATATATAACATCAATATGGACAACAGTATTGCTTTTTATCGCACTTTTATCGGTGCGATTAATTGACCCTTCCTTTATTGAACAACTAAGATTAAACACATTTGATAGCTATATTAAAACAATTCCAGCAAAAGAATCCAACGTTGTATTATTAAATATCGGTGAGGATGCTCTGGCCGCGTATGGTCAATATCCATTTCCACGTCAACAATACGCACAACTAATATCAGATTTAAGAAACGCTAATGCAGGCATGATAGGTTTCACTATTATGTTTCCGGAAAAAGATAGGTTTGATGGTGATGAAGTATTTGCCTCATGGGTAAAAGATAATGGAATCATTGTAGCGCAAGATGCAGATCCTAACGGAAAAAGTAAATCAGCGCCTTATGTAGGTACGGCAACATTTGGTACTGGTGATCCATTAGATTGGTTAGTGAGATATAATGGTTTAGTGACTAATATACCGGAGATTGAATCAGGAGCATGGGGACATGGACTGATTAATGCTATGCCTGAAGTTGATGGATTAGTAAGAAGGATTCCTTTGGTATCACAGATAAACGATCAACTATACCCGTCATTTGCATTAGAAACAATACGAGTATTGCAGAATAAGATATCATATACAATTAAAGTAAATGAGGTTGGAGTAGAAGAGATAATATTAAGGCCATTTAGAATATCGTCTGATCCAAACGGTTCTTTTTGGATTAATACTAATTATGAGTTTCAGGAAATAGAGTACGGGTCCAGTGAGTTACCTGATCTTCAGGGCCAAACGGTTGTGATTGGTTTGACTGCGAAGGGTCTTGCTTCTCAGATACCAACTCCTTCTGGTTTACGATCTGCTCACCATATACAAGCTTCTTCCATTCAATCCATAATGGATGATCTTTCGATCTCAAGACCGATATGGGCTGAAGCTTTAGAAATAGGTTTGATGTTTGTTCTTGGATTAGTGATTGTGTTGGCGGCTTATCATGCACCGATACTTGTTGGTGCTGCTGTTTTCGTCGGTTCGACCGTTGCTTATGGAACCGGCGTTTTCTATTTTTGGACACAGTCCCAGATACTCCTCGATCTTAGCTACCCACTAATATTATATATACTTTTGTTTACTTCAACAAGCTTTAACAATTTCTACAAGCAATTTGTATTACGTCAACAAATTAAAAAGCAATTCGAAACTTATTTAGATCCAAGACAAGTTATGTTACTTCAAAAAGATCCATCGCTGTTAAGGCTTGGTGGTGAGAGGAAAGAGATGTCTTTCTTGTTTATGGATATTGTAGGTTTCACTCCTATATCTGAGCATTATAAGAACAATAATGATCCAGAAGGACTAGTAGAAATTATAAATAGTTATTTAGATACTATGACTAAAGTGATATTAAAGAACGGTGGTACGGTTGACAAATATATGGGTGACTGCATCATGGCATTCTGGAATGCGCCACTTGCTTGTGAAAATCACGCGGATATGGCAGTAAAAACAGCAGCGGAGATAGTAGATGCAGCAGATATACTCATTAGAGAGTTGGAAGAAAAAGGTTTACCACGCATTGATGTGGGTATTGGTATTAATACCGGGGACTGCATTGTCGGAAACATGGGATCAGAATCTCGATTTGACTATTCCGTCATTGGAGATGCCGTCAACCTTGCTGCTAGACTCGAAGGCCAAACAAGAAATTATGATGGGGTTCGAGTGTTGCTATCACAGTTCACTGCGGAAAAGTGTTCTGAGAGAAGCTTCACTCAAGTCGATAACATTAAAGTCAAAGGTAAAACTGAACGGGTTACGATTCTCACCATATGATGAACGTAAAATAAAAACCTATTATTATATTATTAATACTTTAGATGTAGCCACAACATATCGTGGATTAAAACATCCTAACGTGAAAGAGGCAAATCCCATACTAGGAGAAAATCCGTCATTAGGAGAAATGCTAGCACTCAAGCTTATTGTAAGTGCTCTTTTATTTGATCTGTCAAAGGACAGTCCAGAAGATCTTTTAATTCCTAATACGATAGTAACATTAGCTGTAATAAACAACGTTTATGTCTTACATCAAGTAGGCATTATAGACTAGTAAAGTCGGAGCTTATATCAAAAAGTTATAACCTTATAACAAAATAATCTAAAAAAACCTAAAAAAAGTGTGTACAAATGCCAAAATACTTCGTATAATATACCCATAAACTGATGCAAGGAATGAAGTTATGATTTTGATTGAAAACATTAATGAGTTTGAAGGTTCTATTCCAAGTGGTCACGATCTAATCGTGTTCGAGAAAGGTGATGAAAGCTTTGATTCTGCCCTTTCGCTAATGGGATTTGACGAAATCGGCATGTTTGACAATATGTTTGTTAATCCTCAGTATGGTTTTTTGGAGATTGTGTAATGCCACACGTTGTCATTAACGGAAGAATTAAGAACAAAGTAAAAATCGAGAGTTATGTCCATGCTTTGTCAAAGGAGCTGGGCATTCATCGAATGTATTCAAAGGTTATCTTCTTGACGTTTAAAACATCTCTTGAAGATGATAGTCAAGGATTGTGTTGGGGAGATCCAGCAGATGGTTATTGTGATATAAGCATTGCTCGTACTTCTGAAGGTAAAGAGTTGACATTTGAAGAAATGATGCGTACTCTTGCTCATGAGATGGTTCATTGCAAACAATATTTTCGTAATGAATTAAATGGTTGGAGTGGTTCTTGGAAAGGTACAAAGCCACGTAACTACAAATATGACAATGCTCCGTGGGAGAAAGAAGCTTATAAACGCGAAAATGAGTTATATGAAAAGTGTTTTATATAACAAATACGTATAGAAACTATATACTATTTTTCAAAAAAAGGTGTACAAACACTAAAAAGCATGGTATAATATACCCATAAACAAAATTGATAAGGAATATACATTATGAAAAAATCTACACTAAACGCAATCAACGCACTAAACACTGAAAAAGAAATTAGAGAAGCGGTTGATTTACTTAAACTTAAATTTAACCAAATAAGAGAAATTCAAGCTCATAGTGTTAAATCACTGCTTTCAGTCGGTGCACAGGTTAAAGTCAATAGTAAAAAAGGTCCTGAATTTGGTGAAGTCACTAAGATTAACAGAACAAAAGCTGTTGTGAGAATTGACGGTAAACTTTGGAACTGTCCTCTCGGAATGTTGGAGGTAGCGTAATGCTGAGTACTAAAGAAAAATGTCAAGCTCTCGGTGGCGGTCTCTTTGCGGGACTGCTGTTCGGATCTTTCATCGCTGGAATTGGTTGGGCAATGGACATTCCTGATGTCTATGTCAGCCATTCGACTGGTGAATGTGTTCAAGTTTTAAATTATGTGGAAGATGACGTATACACTTGTGACAATCTTCCTTCAAAATACAACAAAGTGTGGGTGAAATAATATGGCAATTTTATGCAAAAAAACAAGTCCTGTAACAGGGTTAACTAACATCATGAGTATCGATGCTACTCCTGAGCAATTTGCTCTATGGATAGATAGCGATACGCTTATTCAGGATGCGATGCCTGATGCATCCGTGGATCAGAGGGAGTTTCTCATCTCTGGTTGTACTCCATCTTGCTGGAACTCTATGTTCGAAGCTGGAGAGGAGGACGCAGCATGAGTTTAGCTTATTGTGATTATATTGCACATACAATTATTGTGCCAGGTTTAACTGAAGAAATCAAAAGCGAAACTGGCCTTATTGTTGAAGCAAGTAAAGTAAAGATGGACTTGCACAAAGAAGGTTGGATGCAATCGACTCGAAAGACTATTATGTGTAAAGACACTAATGGTAAAGAGTATAAAATAACTGTTGAAGAAATTTAAAATAACTGTGTACATTTGTTGTATACTGTGTTATAATATATCTATTAATTAGAAGGAGTACATTATGGATAGATTAGCAATAATCAAAGCGGCGGCTGAAAAACGCAATGCAGAAAAAGAATTCAAAGCTACTGTAAAAAAGGTTTATTCAAGACCTAAATACAAAGCACCAAAGCTAACTGCTTCAATGAAGAAAGCAGCGCATCAAGCTCCAGGTAATCTGGATTGCTTTAAAGAAGAAAACATGTACTATTCAGATAAGGAGACTCAAGACTATATTGCAAACTCTTCTTACATGGATGTGTACAACGAGATGAAGAATGACTGGGATTAGTCGAATAATGCGTAGAGTATTCGCTCTACGAAGAGCTAGAGATAATGCTCAAAACCCAGAGTTTAAAAAGTTGTGGGATCAAAAGTTACAAGAGCTAATTAAGTTAGCAGAAGAAGGTAGGAGTTCGTATGACACAATACACTGATGTGGTAGAATATCAAAAACGAAAAATGGCTGTTGAAAAGTGGGCAAAACAATGCACGTATATCTTAGGTGAAAAAGGATATATAGAGACAGCTTTTAATTCAGGACTCGTTACGCGTAAGTATCGCGATGGTAAGTTTGAAGTTGTAACCGAAGAAATGCCATTGTCGCAGTTGCTTATTGAAGCACCCGGAGATTTGGAAATCGAATGAATTACATAGGCTCAATTAGATACGATCAACATGGTCGTAAACGTAAAACAAAGGCACTTGCGCCAAGGCGTAAGGTCAAACAAGAATTTAAACCGTTAAAGGTCCAAAAGACCTTTGCACAGGAAAAGATGGAAGACTTTAATAAAAAGTATCCATCTTACACAGGAAGCACTCAATACGAGACTCCTGTAGATCACTCTTGGAAAGCAGAAGAATCCAAGAACTTTACAGTCGCACCCGCGTATAACAAAGGTGCATATCAAGTCATCCCACGCAAAGACGTGGAACATATAGGAAAATAATTATGGAAACTGAAATTAGTTTTATTGGAGGATTTGTACTATTAGCATTTGCAGGCTTTTTCGCAATCGGATCAGCAGAAGCTGTAGCAAATTCAAAAGGTCAATCTTTGTTCGATAAGGATAAATCTTTGTTCGATAAGGATAAAGTAAAATATAAAGACGGAGATAACACATGAACGATTACATGTTGCTCACCGAATTTAGCGGAGATGCTAAGTTTAGTAATCGTAAAGCCGAAGTTCTAAGGAAGTTTGGTGGCAATCCAGCTTACGGCATACGCATGTATATCGATGGAGAATCGCTCGGCATTGAATGGTATGAAGATCATAGTGAAACTTATGCAGAAAGCGCAGCAGAAAACTATGTCCTTGGTATCAAGAATTACGAAAGGGTTGAGATCGATTAAGTTTATGGCGGGGCACACTTTTATCTACTCCTTATCAATTGAAAAAAAGTGTGTCCTGCCTGTTTACAAATGCAAAAAAGTGTGTTATAATATTGGGTATATTATTAAGGAGTAAATTATGGCAGAAAATAAAGTAAGAACAAATATGAGGAAAAACAGAGTCACCATTGACGATAAGTATATGGGACCTGAACCTATATTTCAACCAGGTGAAACAAAAGATAGCGATGACAGAATGGTTAAATGGTCAAAGGCTGCACACTGGTATAATTATTTTTACAAAGCCAAAGACTATACCCCTACAGTTTTGCAATTTGCTGAAGATGTTTTCGGCTATGATAAAGATAAAATCAAGGCTCTTAAAAAATTAAAAGATTGGGAGCTAACTCAAAAGTTAGGCAAAGCGGCAAAGATTCATTATAGAGGCTTTGAATATAACGAAGAAGAATTAGCTAAATATAAATCTGTATTGGATGATCTTTACGAAACAGCAAAAGAAGTTGTAGAAGAAATTCAAGAGAAAGTAGCAGCTAAACCTGTTGTTACAATTCAACAAAGACAAAAGGCAAAAATACTTGATACAATTATGGATGACTGGGATACTGTTGTCGACGGTTGGATGGAAGGTGATTTCAAACAAAAGTTTGATGCCTATAAATTATTTAAACATTACGGTCTAAAAGGTACAACTCTAAATATGTTTAGAGATATGGTCATGGATGAGTATACTCCTGTACAAGACGCGTATAATAAAACATGTGATCAAGCAGTAGAAGCGTTTTCTCATGTTAAAAAGTCTGATCTTAAAAAGATGATGGTACTCATGGAGACTGTATTCGAAGATTTAGATAAATTAAAAGCGGCTAATAAAGCTGCAAGAGTTCCAAGGGTCAAGAAGCCTAAAGCTTCTGATGTTCAAGTAAAGAACCTTAAGTACAAGGTAGAAGACATTGATGCTAAGTTAATGTCTATCAATCCTGTCATGATCCCTGGCAAAGAGGTTTTATACATGTATAATACTAAGACAAGAAAGCTTACTCAGTATAATACAAATTCAACCAAAGGGTTTGAGGTCAGCGGTACTACCATCAAAAATGTCTGTGAAAAAACAAGTAGAGTTTGCACTCTAAGAAAACCAGATGATATACTTCCACTAATCTTAAGTAAAACAATTAAACAAATCGACAAACAAGTATGGGATACTTTAACTACTAAAGTAGGTGTTCCAAATGGTAGAGTTAATGCCGATTGTATATTACTTAGGACACTATGAATATTGATATAGATCAAAAGATTATGACACGTAAACGGTTTTCAACTGCCGTAGAACAATTAGTTGCAAAGGGAAATATGTCTTATATTGATGCTGCTACATATGTTATCGAGAAAAGAGGTATGGATTATAGCAATCTTAAAAAGCTATTGACAGACTCACTAAAAGATAAAATGGAAGCAGAGGCAGTACGACTTAATTTAATTAGAGGAAAGAAAGGAAATAAGTTACCTATATGATAAAACTTTTGACAGCTATCGTAGAAGGATTATTTAAGCTTATGCTATGGATGTTATTGTGTGGTACTATGATAACACTTGCAATGATGTATTACCATGGTGGAATGATATGAGCTCTGATCCATTTGAGTCCTATCAACTGTATAATGCATTAAAGCTTCATTTTGAAACCAGCTACGATGCAGTTAAATACAATTTTAAATCTAATGTGACTCCAAACTCTTTCTTTAAACGGAAAGACAAATACTTTTTCGCTAAGTTGGCAAAGAAGTATAATGGTGAACTAAAAGATTTTTACGTGTCACAGTTCATTAACACCGAAACATATATAGGTGATATGATGGACAATGATGCTGAAGAACATTACGCGCGATACAAAAGAATTAAAGAAAGTATCCATCGAGTGTTTTCAGTAGATATAAATAAACTAGATGATCACTTATGTGGCGCTGACTTTAACAAACTGTTTGAAAGTTGTGATGGTCAGCATCCATTGGTTATCAAGTTATGGATGCAAGAAGAAATTAGTTTAGAGACTGTTGTTATTCTTAATTCTATATTTGGGTTCATTTCTCGTGAGTCAAAAAACATATCAGATACCATTATATGGCCTGACATGAAAAGACTCATAGAGAAATATGAACCCTTCGTAAACTTTAATCGTAATAAGTGTTTAACTTTATTACAAAATAGGTTTACAAACGCATGAAAGTGTGTTATAATATAATGTATAACGTGGATAATTCAGTAAATACAATGCAATACAAAGGAGAAATATAATGTCATTTGCAAATCTAAAGAGCTCGCGAGGCTCGTCAATCGACAAACTCGTAAAAGCAGCAGAAGCTGTATCTACTAAAACTGAAACAAAGTCTTACGACGATGACAGGTTTTGGAAACCAACCAGGGACAAAGCAGGAAACGGTTATGCCGTGATCAGGTTCCTACCCGCTAAAGAAGGCGAAGATCTTCCATGGGTAAGGTACTGGGATCATGGATTCAAGGGTCCTACTGGTCTATGGTATATCGAAAATAGCTTAACTACAATCGGTCAGGATGACCCAGTATCAGAGATGAACTCTGTATTGTGGAACTCCGGAAGAGATGAAGATAAAGCTATTGCAAGGGAAAGAAAGAGACGTTTGCACTATGCGTCAAACATCTTGGTAGTGTCTGACCCTGCTAACCCACAAAACGAAGGAAAGGTATTCCTATACAAATTTGGTAAAAAGATCTTTGATAAAATCATGGATGTAATGCAACCACAATTTGCAGATGAACAACCAGTAAATCCTTATGATTTTTGGGAAGGTGCTGACTTCAAACTTAAGATTAGAAAGGTTGAAGGTTGGGTGAACTATGATAAATCAGAGTTCGCTACTGCAGCTCCACTATATAATGGTGATGAAGGTCAACTAGAAGGAGTATACGATAAACTATATTCACTAGCAGACTTCACTGATCCTAAAAACTATAAGTCTTACGACGAGCTCAAAGCTAAGTTGAATAAGGTACTAGGCGTTGACGCAGGTCATGTGTCTATGGATGCTGCCCCAATGATGGAAACAGCCCCTGTGGTAGAGCAGCCAGCAATGGCTACGGCTGATAGTACTCCGTTTAATTCTAGTGACGAGGGCGAAGAAGACACATTGTCTTACTTCGACAAACTTGCACAACAAGGCTAAGATCAGATTGTTGTTCAAATACTATGATGAACTATGATGTATAAACAATAAAAAGACCGGGTAAGTCTTCAAAAGCGCAGCGGGTATTGAAATAGATATCTTGAAAAGCGCGCGGACAAAACGGCGACTTTTTTGGGGACCTTCGGGTCCCCTTTTTTTATCCGTAAGGTCCTGCTACCGTAGATGATGTACGATTTTGAGGGCTCATATTGACGTTCGTAGTTACGTTAGATGATGTTGATCTATTGTCTGCGGCTACGACATTGTTTGATTGTGGTTGAGCATTTTCTGGCAATCTAAGCTCAATATTTTCAGCAGATAGATTAACAACTTTGTCACCTTGTTCATTATCAGCGCCTTGTACAACAGCACTATCACCTTGCTGTAATTGCAATGCACCACGAACTCTATTGATATTAGCTACTGCTTTATCTACATCTTCAGTTAGATTAGCTAATCCATCAGTCTTAAAGTTACGTCCATCTGTTAATGTACCACCTTGTAAAATAGTTTCTAATGTCCTTGCATATTGATCCAAATCTTCAATTGCTTCGTCCATATCTCCAAATGACATTTCACCCATTGTAGACATTCTTTGGAATACATCAGCAAATGCTGAGAATGCGTCTGCACCAGCCTGAATAGTATCGGCTTTTTCACCTACCTCAATGGCTTGTTCAACCGGACTCTTTTGTCCAGTAAAGAATCCTACAATTGATGAGCCTATATCAGCAAGGGCATTAACACCTTTACCTGCACCAAAGGCTGTTAATCCAGCACCAAGTGCCGTAAGAGCGCCTGTTGCAGCTAGTGTTTTTTCCATTGATGCCTCTTCACCAATGCTTAATAGTGTATTAACTTCACTCTTTATATCTTCTGCAAAGTTATCACCTGCAGTAAACTGTGTAAGAGCATCGGCAGCACCTGCTGCACCCTTACCTGTTGAGAAGGCTACAAGACCTGCACCAAGCAGTCCCATAGTTTTTACGAAATCACCAAGATCTCCTTTAGAAGTATCAATTGATAATAGTGTTTCTACTTCTCTTTTAACGTCTGCTGCAAAGTTTTCACCCGAGAATTTTGTTACCGCATCTGCAACACCAGCGGTACCTTTACCTACTGAGAATGCTGCTAAACCAACACCTAAACCAGTAAGAGTTGCAACCAATCCAGCTGTCTCAAATACTCCAGCAGTATCGATAGACAATAATGTTTCTACTTCTTTTTTGATATTCTCGGCAAAATTATCACCAGATGCAAAGGTTGATATTGCAGTACCAACGCCATCAGCCGCTTTACCTATACCAAATGCCGCTAGACCAACACCAAGGCCAGTTAATGTTGCAGTTACAGCTGCTGCATCTCCGCCCATGCCTGGAATATCTCCAATAGATAATAGTGTAGTAACGTTATCTTTTATTTCTTGAGGCCAATTGCTACCTTCTGTAAATTTGGCGATAGCGGCGGATGCACCAGCACCTACTGAAAATGCAGCA
>Ga0181397_1000972_pt1 | contig 10583 bp, 19 predicted proteins | sample 20SPOviralmetaG_FD_130126 | JGI IMG/M metagenome (GOLD analysis project Ga0181397, IMG submission 130126) | Marine viral communities from the oligotrophic San Pedro Time Series (SPOT) site, San Pedro Channel, CA, USA - 20 SPOT_SRF_2011-02-23 | ecosystem: Environmental > Aquatic > Marine > Strait...
GTCTAATAAGAGGTTTGCTACCTCTTCTGATATTAAGTTGTCGTTGTATAGTTGCCATATTAATTTACTCATAATTTCTAATACATTTAAATAGCGGGTGTCTGTATGAACCTGCTTGTGTTCTTTGAAAGTAGGTAAAGGTAGCACGCTGACCAATATAGTCATGAACGTTATGTAACATATTTGCTAGATCTTTGTAGGTATAACCTTTACCCGGTGGACAACCGAACTTTATACCTTCGTCATCTTGCATCAGAAACTTACCGAGCGTACCTGTCCTTTTGCCTTTACCTGTTTCATATCCAATGATAGTTGCTTCAGTGTCGCTGAAGTCTTTGAACTTCATAAGATCGTAAGACCTACCGTGTTTGTATAGACCATCAAGCCTTATGATAGAGCCTTCGTAGCCATCTTCAAGATATACTTTGTGATTAGCTCTAGCTATATCGTAGCTTTCAACTTGATGTGTTTCAACATATTTGACACAAGGGCCATATATATCAGAACAAGCTAGTTGATCTTGTCTTGTACTGTAAGAATCATACATTACTCCATCGAAGTAATCGTATACGTGAAACTGTACAAGATGTTGAGCATCTAGTCTATCATCTGCAGTAGGCTTTTGCTTACGAACTAATGATATAATTTTTTCGAAGTCATTTTTAAGCTTGTGATTGTATAACTCGCCATCGAGTATTACATCTGGGTTTTGCTTGAAAAATGATATAAGTGCTAACTCAATATGAGCTAGGTTTTTAAAGTGTTTGCCGGTACGAGAGTATGCACCGTCTTTAGTAAACAAGCAGCGGACGCCGTCAAGTTTAGGTTGTATGTACACAGGTTGAGACCAGTCTACACGACTGTTATCATACTTATGTGCTAGCATTGGCTTTTGCATATTATTTAAATTTGTCTAGTTTATTTTCTATTATTTTTATTTTATCTTGCAGTTCTTTGCATTTTTCATAGTTTTCATTTTGAAGATTATAATCTAATTCTGTCATAGCTTTAGCTAAATCAATTAGTAGTTTTTGTTCTTGTTCTTCATCAAAGAAACTAAGGTCTGTTGTAACCGTAGTAGCATTGTTAAGCATTGCTTCGATAACTAAATCAGCTACACGTTGTGATATTCTTTCTATTTCGTCGTTTGTCATATGTTATTATTATCCAATTGTGTTCGTATTTAGTTTGTAACACCGGTTAGTATATCTATTAATTTACTACTATGATATTTTATATTGTCAGATTTACTTGTATCATACCTTGTAATTCCATTAGCGAAATCAGTATATTCCATGTCTTCCATATATTTAGATATAATTTTAGCTGGTGTTAATACAAACACACACTTTTCATTATATTGATCATAACAACTAATCCATATATCTTTTTTACCTGACCATACGATATAAGTATACTGATGATCTATTCTTTCAGGTGACTGATATAAGTAGCAACTGTCATAATACATATCATGAACTAGCTTTGCAGCTAACGCAGCGCCGTCCTGTCTAGAGTTAGTGTGACACCAGTTTGCTAACTGTACACCTTGCCATTCTGGGTAACCATCGTGATGTAAATACATATTTACATAGCTTTTGTCACTGAAAAAACTAGGAGGTGCAGCAAAGCCGAGCTCATGATGTTCCGCGTGTTCTCTATCTACGATCATTGTTAAGTTTCTAGTACTCATTCTTCTGTTTTTTTATATTCATAACCTTCTTCTATCAACTCGTTTTCAACTTCTTGTTTCATATCATTTACATATTCGTCGTATACTGCTGTAACTGCATCTTGTACGTAATAAGAATCTAGATCATCTACATAGATTAATTCATTGTAGTCTGTCATCGCTTCAATTAGTTTGTCTGCTAAGTCATTTTCATAGTAGTGTACGTCTTCATTTATACATACATTTCTGCCATCACCAGTTGTAGCAACCCATACTTCATAGCCATCTGCTGTTGTTTCAGTGTATATGCTAAAGTCAGGTGTGCCATTCCAGTTATCTGTTAGTTCAAAGTCGTAATGCTCTTGTATTACTTTAAGTGCTTCATCGTGGTTAATATCAAATTTTACACCTTTTTTTTCTAATCTGTCGTCGATTAGTTCTTCTGTTATTAGTTTTTTACTCATCTTTTTATAATTTTATCACCGTACATAAAAGAGTAAGCTTTTAATTCCCAGCTGTTTAGTTCGCTGTAGCTAATCAAATCTCTAACATCATCGATGGTTAGTTCATACCACATTGTTTTTGACATCAAAGTGTACTTTAGTCTTTTTGCAGTACTGTACTTTTTAGCACTAGCCTGCAAAGCTGTTTTAACGTCGGGCAATAGATTGTCGTAGACGGTTTTAATTTTTGACATATTTATTATTTAATTATATTATCCAATTGTATTCGTATTTAATTTGTAATTAGTGGAGGTGGACAGAATCGAACTGTCTTCCGTAGTAATTCCTTTGCAGGCTTTTTACTACGTCAAAACCATATCACCCCCATATACCACCTGTCACCACGACTGGCTTTGTACAACTGATACCTTAAGGAAGCCAAGGCGTCGATTTACTGTTAGGGTGGTACTTACGCTTCACAACCGTGCACTACTATTTCAAGCTGTGGTTGTTCTTCACGTATTTTAACTATATATTTCACCAGATTCACACACCATCCAGTCACAATTACTTGTATTGTGGCCTTTTAGTGTTAGTAAATCTTCATAATCTTCTGATTCTAGATCTTCTCGTCTTATATTATACATGAAAACTCTACCTTGTTCAAAGTCAAGAACCCACAGAAACTTTCTAGCGGTAGATGCCATGTGTATAGCATTGTTTGCGAAGTGTCCTGCACCTGGAGGATTGTCTTCAAAGTATTTTTTTACTGAATCGCTCATTTTTTAATTCTATTAGTTAAGTGATTGACGACCAATTCTACGAGGTAACTATGAGTTTCATTTACTTGGTTGCCCTCTGCAGCTTCTGGTAGAAATTGGCCGAGTTGCCAATCACATTGTTTATATATTTCTTCTAGTATATCAACAGATATTTCTTCTGCTACTATATTCATTTGTTTTATCTTTGCCATATTATATTATCTTAAGCATGTTCCGTAACCTCTGCGAGCGCCAAGCTTTCTTACACGTTTCGCCTGTTCTTTCGACATTATCTGAATGGTGTTGCCGGTTTTGTGGTAAGTGATAGCAATACAGCCATAAGGTTGAGTAGTGCTACATTCGACGCAAGAGGTATAACCTAGTGCGAGGCGCTGTGGAGGTATTATATTGTTACATTTACATTTTGTCATCATATATATTATCCGACTTTGTTCGTATTTTATTTGTAATTTCTTAAATAAAACTCTAACATATAGTTAAGTCTAGCCATTTCTGACCATATCATAGCTCTTGATTGAGTATCATATTCTTGTACGTAAGTACCATTTTTACCCATGTAAACACATTTCATTTTGCGTTTGTAAGTAGGGTTTACTTGATAGTTAGAAGAACAAGAGTTTTGATTTCTTACATAACCTGTTTTAAATATAGCTAATCTTAATCTAGGTAGTTTATCTAGGTTATAATTTTTACTCCTCATCCAACTAATTCTTTGTTTAGAATATGTTGGTACAGGAAATTCAAATTCTCTTGTACCATTTTTAGCTTGTCTTTGCGTAGTCACTTCTTTTATATTGTGTTCTACTAATAACGCTCTTGCGAACGCGTCACAGAGCATTTGCTGCTCTTGTCGCCATGTGTATTGATTGTTCATAGTTATAATTATTAAATTAGGTGCGCAGGAAGGACTCGAACCTTCGACCTCGAGTTTATGAGACTCGCGAGATAACCAACTTCTCTACCGCGCAATGTTTATAGTATTTTGTGAGCATTTTCACTTGCGTATTCAGCTATGCTTTGACGCCATTGCCACTCGCGCTTGCGATATTCATAGTCAGTACACCATTTACGCCATGATTTGCTTACAGGTTTTACACCCCACATAGCTTCAAACTTGTCTACTTGTTTTAGTTTAGCTTGTATTTGTTCTTTTGGATAATCTTTAAACATAAGTATTATTATTTATTTTAGTAAATTGCTTGAATGAGTTGTATTGTTTATCACCTTTGTCGTAGTATTTAGTATAAGATGATTTTTCTAATACTTCTACGTCGCCGTTTGTATATTTTAATATAACATTTTGAGGTTGACCGAGTGGGTTGTAATTAGTAAATTGTATTTTATTCATATATAAGTTTATTATATTATCCAATAGTTATCGTATTTTGTTTGTATCTTGATAGAATTTAATTCTGTCTTTTACATCTTGACGAGTAATTTGCCCTTCTATTTGAAGTAGTAAATCATGAGTCATATCTATTTTTTTACCGTTTTCACAAGTTAGTATATATTGCATAGTTATTATGTTTAGTAGAAGTCATAGTATATTTCTCTAACTTTAGACTTCTGTTCATCAGTTAGTTTAGTGTAGTGCTTGTCGAATACTCGCCAAGATATTTTTAGTAGTGTATAAGAGTAGTTGCACATAGTATTATTATTTAAAGGGTTATTAATTTAGTTTGAAAGCGTTGGTATACATATACTTCATCTAGTATTTCTTGAGGAAGAACTGGTAGTATTTCGTGATTACTTTGTAACCAGAGTGATAGTTGTGATATGTATTTAATTCGTTTCATAGTTTATTATATTATCCATATATTCCAAAGGTTGATGGTGGGCCAAAAGTGAATACGTGTATTAGTAGTGCAGCACATGAATATATTATAAATGCTAGTGTTGAATAAGATAGTATTCTGGTGATTACATCAATCACTTTGTTGTGATGAAATTTTCTCATAGTTTAGTTTTAATTGTTAGTTCTAGTGTGAGTAATCGAAACCCACCACTGCTCCAAGACTAGATTTTAAGAGAGTAGTTTACTGTACTTCGACTACTTCTCTGACTGAAACTGGTACACTTGTTGATGAAGTATAAGATTTATACTTGACGAAACATGGCATAGTTTCTAGTTTATCTTTCATTATTGAAAACACTTTATCGTGATTGTAAGTTACAGTTTTGCCATTTTTAAAGTTGACAGTGATGTTTTGATTTTTACCGATTAAAGATTTTCTTATAACAAATCTTTTAGAAATTAAGTTACTCATAGTTATTATTATTTAGTTATTATTTACATTTATATTATCCACAATGATTCGTATTTACATTGTATAAAAGTAGATTATTTATTTAGTAGTTATTTATTTGTGAGTAGTATTCCACACTCTCTCGAAATCTAAAGCTAAACTTTATAATTTACTTACATTACTATTATCCATTTAGTATCGTAGTAGCTATGTAACAATATGTGAAATGTTTTCATGAAATGATAAATGTAGGTTGAGCGAGGTGAGCTCGATAGTTAATGGGTTATACATGGTAAACACGATAAACCGTGGATAATAAGGTTGAAGCATGGCGGGGCTAGCTAAATAAAAGGCGTTTTCCTAGAGGCGGCATGGTGAGGAGGAGGGGGAGCAATACAAATACTCTAAATTTATTATGCTTTTTTTTATGACATTAGCCTATAAAGGTATATATAGTAGTAGGCTTGTGTCACACTCTCTTTAAAAATTATTTTTTACGTGTAATTATACTCATATGGCAAAAGCGAATTCACAGGGACTGAGTCCTACAGCATTAAGAGCAAAGCGAGCTAGAGATTTAGCAGCAGCTAAAACACCTAAACGTAGAGCACGTAAAGCTGAGAACCAAAGGATAGGTCAAAAACCAGGATCCGACTTGCATCATACACGTAGTGGAACAGTGAGAAGAACATCAATAGCTTATAATAGAGCTACTCATAGCAGGGGTGAAGTATAATGGATTTACTAATATCTATGCTTGTAATTGTGTTCAGTTTCATTTTCCACACGGTAGTGTATGAAGATTAACCTTAATTATTAACCTAAAAAACCAAACATTATGACGTTTTTTTACAAGACTAGTTCGTGGAGTAGTCAACCACAAATTACCGATGAAACCATTTCTTGGTGGAAACATTTAGCCACTAAGAAAAACTGGAGAATAGTTCAGTTACCTAATGGCTTTTATCAAACCGAATACCTGGATTTAGATGATAACTGGGTAGATGTTACCAGAAGAGAAACAATTGAATCAGCTGAGGCTGCAATTGATGGAAGCATCGATCATTACAACAAAAAGTTAGAGTTCACAAAAGGACCTAAAGTTGTAAAAACATTTGAGTAATATTTAACTAAAATTTAATTTAATGGAATTTAATAACCCAAGCCAATTGGTTAAGCATCTAAACTTTGGTGAAGATGCTAAGAGTAAAGTAATGAGTGGTGTAGACAAGCTAGCTAAGGCAGTTAAGTCTACATTAGGTGCTTCCGGAAAATGCGTTATATACGAAGACGCTACAGGAAGACCGGTGATAACAAAAGATGGTGTAACCGTTGCGGAAAGCGTAGTCTTAATAGATCCGGTCGAAAATATAGGGGCAACTCTAATAAAAGAAGCAGCTAAAAACACGGTGAAGGAAGCAGGAGACGGTACCACAACGGCTATCGTCCTTGCTGAATCACTTTTAAAAGAATTAAATAATCAAAAAAGCGATGAATCAGTTCGTAGTATTAAAGAAGGTGTTGTATCAGGATCTAACAAAGTTGCTGAATATCTTTCTAAGTACTCCAAAAAAGTATCTGACTCTAATCTTAAGTATGTATCAACGATAAGTTGTAATAATGATACTGAGTTAGGTGGTATTATTGCTGATGCTTACACAAAAGTAGGTAAAGATGGTGTAGTTTTGATGGAAGAGAGCGAAACAGATGAGACTTACACAGACATTGTTGAAGGTGTTCAGCTAGAAAGTGGCTTAACATCTCCTCATTTTGCTACAAATACTGATAAAAACAAGTGTGAACTTGAAAATCCGCTAATTTTGATAGTTTCTGGTGAAATACCTAGTATTAGAAAAATACAAAGTGTACTAGAACATGTAATAAAAAAGAATAAACCGTTACTTATAGTAGCTCAAGTGTCGCAGCAAGTAAAATCTGCGCTTTTAATGAATAAAGTAAAGGGTAATATCAAGGTGAACATAATAAATCCACCTGGTTTTGGCCCCACAAAGCTTGATACTATAGAAGATTTAGCATTTTTAACAGGTGCTAAGGTAATAAGTGAGGAATTAGGCGATGATTTAGACCTAATTCAGCCAGATGTGCTAGGTGAAGCTAAATTTTCAGTAACTGATGATAAAAATACAGTACTAACTACTAATGATATTGGCGAAGATCTTACAGAAAGAGTAGAATCTGTCAAGAAAAGCATAAAAAAGGAAAAAAACCAATTTATAAAGCGTAGATTAGAGCAAAGACTAGCTATGCTAAGTGGTTCTGTTGGTATTATTCGCGTTGGAGCTAATTCTAAAGTAGAATTAAAAGAAAAGAAAGACAGAGTTGAAGACGCTATATATGCTACTAAGGCTGCTTTGAAAGAAGGTATAGTTCCTGGTGGTGGTATTGCTCTACTAAACGCTGCTTTAGATATGGACGAGCAAAATGAAGGTGAAAAAATAGTTTCAAGAGCTATAATAGCCCCATTTAGAACTATATTAGAAAACGCAGGTATAGAAAACGCTGTAGTTCCTGATAAAAAAGGTTACGGTATTGATGTTATTACAGGAAAAGAAGTTGATATGATCAATTTTGGTATTGTAGATCCTGTGTTAGTCACAAAGACAGCGTTAAAAAATGCAGTTAGCGTTGCAACTACTATATTTTCTGCAGATTGTGTAATTAATAATATAAGAGTAGAAAATGCGAGCAGTTAGTTTATACATAATAATAGAAAATATAAAATTAGCACCTAAGAAAATAGGTGGATTAGAAATATCTGATAGCATAGATAGTGACAATAGATATTTAAAAGGAAAAGTTATTAGTAAAGGTGATCTTTGCCCTCCAGACGAGATTTTAAAAGTAGATGATATTGTCTACTATGACAAACACGCTGGCCACGAGATAACATACAATAACAAACAATACTATGTTATGACTATTAAAGACATAGTTTTGGTAGAATGAGACTAAGTGCATCTGATATAAGAGATATGAATTTATTTAAGTATTACAGGCTTGTTAGAAAATGGGCCTGTAAAACTTATAAGTTAAACGATGCAGACTTAGAATTATTAATATACTTAGATTGTAAAAATAGATTTACACGTAAAGAATTTATAGACGGTGTTTACACTATGTCCTGGGATAAAAATCGCTGGGAAAGGCTACGTCGAGACGGATGGATCGAGGTATGGAGACATCGCAACCGCACTTCAATTAAATATAGCATTTTTAAGACATCATTTAAATGCTCCCAATTAATCACAAGAATATATAGAATCCTGTTAGCAGAGGAAGATTTACCTACGTCTGAACGTAATGTATTTTTTAAAAATATATCATATACAGACAAGGTATTTAACAAAGCAATGGACGATATGATTAAAGATAAAAATAGATAAATGGCAAATCGTAGAAGAAAAAGATTAAAAAACAGCAAAATACCTGTAATTAAGAAAGACTTAGAGGACGGTGTTATTGCTGAGGCTAATAACGACGGTACTATATACGTAGATAAAGACGTAAAAAGTAACAGTCCTCTTGAAAAAGAAGCAATTGCACACGAGATGGTGCACATGAATCAAATGAAAAGAGGTGATCTAGACTATGATGATAAAAATGTTTATTGGAAAGGTAAAAAATATAGCCGAGCAAAAATGAACGAAGGATCCTCTAACTTGCCATGGGAAAAAGAAGCTTATAACAAAACTGATCATATAAACGGATCAACCGACAATACTGTAGGAAACACTAATACTAAAGATATGAAGAAATCTTCACCAAACAAAATTATTTATTCAGGAGCTAGAGCAAGCACTAGACTAGGTAGTAGAACACTAACACAAAGAGCTAGTATGCTAAACGATCAACTTAGGATAGAAGCAGATAAAAACGCTGCTATAGGAGAAGGTGTTGGAAAAATACAAAAACAACTATATGATGGGGACTTTAAAAACGATGAAAAAGGTCACCATGATTTTTCTAACCCAAGTGAAGGCGACACAGATACTACAAATGAGAATAATACAGAAATAACAGATTCATCAAATGAAATGAATCAAAAAAATAAAAACAAAACCGCATTTAAAATGAAAGCAACACCAATAACAATGAAAGCTAGTAAATCAGCTATGAAATTTGCACCTCTAGTTGCTATGGCTGGTAAAGCTTTAGTAGGAGCTGCTGCTAAAAAAGTAGTTGACTCTGCGGTTAAAATGAAATCACCGCTTCACGTTGAAACAACCTCAACCAGGGAGTTTTCAGGTAATAACCAAGAGACTGGTCAGTATGGTACTTTTACAGAAACTGAAAAAACTAAAAAAGGTAAAAAAGGTTATGAAGGTACTGGTAAAACAAAAAAGCAGCTTTGGGATATGAACAATAAAAACGTTCAAGACAAGTATGATACTTATGAAGAGTATGAAGAAGCAGCTGATAAATGGATAGAAGAAAACCAAGGAACTCCTGATGAAGTTAAATATGAATCTTCATTTACTCCAGATGAAGAAAGCAAAACAACACAAGATCCTGGAACTCCTGGTACACCTGACAAATACAATATGGGTTATTATGAGTCTATGGACGCTAAGTATGGTGCTGGTGTAAGAAACCGTGGTAGAAAAAAGCTTGGAAGAATATTAGATAGAGCTGGTAGAAAATTCGATAAAGGCAAAGGTGGTGTAAATCCAGAAACAGGTGAGCAATTTGCTAGTAAAGCTGATTATTTAAAATACGTAAGCAAGAGTTATGGCGCTGAATATAATATACCAGTTGGTAAGAGTAGAAGAGGAACTCCTGGAACAGGACCTGGTGAAGCAGTAACTACCACATCGGATGTTAAATCTAAAGAAGGTGAGAAAAACTTTAAGAAAATAGATGGTAAGCTTACTGAAGTTGATTCAGATGGTAATCCAATTAAAATGAGTAATAAAAACAAGTCCGCTTTTAAAATGAAAGGTTTTAGCGGTTTTAATAAATAACAAATATATATAAAAAAAATGAAAGCAAGTAACATTTTCCAAAAATTAAAATCGGCTGGAATAGGTAACCCTGATGGTGTGTCTTCCAAAAAGCCAGTCATTAAAGGTTTAGGTGTTCAATCACCAGCTAAAATGAAAAAACCATCGCCATCAAAAATGGCTGTTGGGCTTCCCGGGTACGGATTCAACGAAGAAGGTAAGTACGTAAAGATGTCCGGAAAAGGCGGAGGAGGAGATAAAAAGAAAAAATCTGATCCTTATGCAAAAGCGGCTAAAAAAGATCCTAAATTAGGTGAGTATGTAAAAGCAAGAAAAGGTTTAGATAAAAATAGTGACGCTTACAAGAAACTACAAAACAAGATTAATGCTGCTTACGGTGTTTCAAAAAGATATAAGTTGTCAGGAGATGGTGGTGAAAGTAATACTAACACTAATACAAACACTAACACTAACACTAA
>Ga0181397_1000982_pt1 | contig 10533 bp, 9 predicted proteins | sample 20SPOviralmetaG_FD_130126 | JGI IMG/M metagenome (GOLD analysis project Ga0181397, IMG submission 130126) | Marine viral communities from the oligotrophic San Pedro Time Series (SPOT) site, San Pedro Channel, CA, USA - 20 SPOT_SRF_2011-02-23 | ecosystem: Environmental > Aquatic > Marine > Strait...
ATAGGTGCAGGGGCATATGCGTCAGTTGATAATGGTGTAATCTGGATGGGTCGGAGAGGTTTCTTTATCTATTCTGGTGGTCAGGTGCAAGAAATACCTTGTGAAGTAGCTGATTTAGTATTTAGCAACATCAATTACGATCAATCTTCTAAAGTTCAAGCTATGGTAAACAGCCAGTGGAATGAAATATGGTGGGTGTATCAGTCACAAGATAGCTCAGAGTGTGATAAGTACGTGGCTTATGACTATGTAGAGAATATTTGGACTACAGGAAATATTGATAGAACATCTGGGATTGATCGCGGTGTGTTTAGATTGCCTTTTATGATTAAATCGGATGGCGTTGTTTATGAACATGAAGTTGGTTTTAATTACGACAGTGCAACACCATTTGCAGAAACAGGGCCGATTGCAATTGCAAATGGCGATAGGTTGATGAAAGTCACAAGCTTGATACCAGACGAAAAAACTCAAGGTGATGTAGATTTAAAATTTAAAGTTCGTAATTATCCAAATGCAGCCGAAACGGAAAAAGGGCCATTTTCTACAGCTAATCCAACATCTGTACGTTTCCAGGGAAGACAAGTCAGGATGCGTGTGGAAGGTGTGGAGGCAGCAGATTGGCGTGTTGGAATTATGCGTTTAGATGCTAGGCAAGGCAGCAAAAGATGAGTTTTTACGGAGCGCCACCAGTAGGGCCAGATTTCAAAGTATGGGCTGAAAAATTTAGTGCGTGGTTACAAAGCACACGTTCTTTTCTCACCCATAGGCGTGATTATGACAGCGCGGCTGTGGATGGCGTTATTTTATATGATCGCCAATACAACTATCCAATTGTGTCAAGAACTGGTGAGTTTCGGCAAGTTGTTTTGGAAGGTGGACACGCTAAGTTTATGCGAACAACAGCGCAAACGGCAGCGGCTGTTAACACTGCCTATAGTATTACATATGATGCGCCCTCTAATAAATTTAAAATAGATAGAGATAGCACTAATAATGAGCGTATTGTTTTTCAAGAAACTGGCGAATATCTTTTAAGTTTCACAGCCGAAATAACAACGTCTGCTGCATCAGATATTAAATTTTATTTTTGGCCTTCTAAAAATGGAACAAATATCGCAAATATGACAATGGTAAAAACAGTACATAATAACGGTGGCGTTATGCTTGCATCAAGGACATATTTGTTAGAGATTACTGCTAACGATTACATTGAAATGAAATGGGCAGTAGATAGCACAAATGGGAGCTTGGGTGTAACAGCGGCAACAGCTTTTAGTCCAGCGTCACCTTCTTCTACTTTAGCAATTACGAGAATACACGGATGAAGGATTTTATTTTAAGTGATGATTTGGAGCGTTGCAAACCTTGGATTGAGGACGCATTAGAATACTGTAATGGAACGCATGAATTTAACGATATTGTTTTAGGAATTGCTGAAAGCCGTATGCAATTATGGGCTGCACCAAGGGGGTGCATTGTCACAGAAATTGTGGTATACCCAAGAAAGAAAGTATTAAATTTATTTTTAGCTGGTGGTGAATTGGATCAATTAATGGATATGAATACAGATATTACTAATTGGGCAATTTCTCATGGCTGTACTGGTGGAACATTAACAGGTAGGTTAGGGTGGAAAAAAGCACTAGCACCATTGGGTTGGAAATTTATTAATGCCCAATACGGATTGGAGGTCTGAGAATGGCAAAGGGTGGATCACAACGGCAAGAAGTAATAATGCCAGAGTTTGCAGAAACAAGTATACAACAAGGTTTAGGAATGGGGAGAGATTTAGCACCACTTGCTGCTACATTTCAACCTGATCCATTACCAGTAGTAGCAGCTTTGTCACCGCAAGAGCAAATATCTAATCAATATACTGACATGGCAGCAAACGCATTTGGTATGCCAACGGCAGATACAAGTAGTTATATGCCACCACCAACCCAATATGCTGGTGGTATTCAAGGTTATTCAGCACAACCAATGGTGCAAGAGGCGATAGATACAACTCGTGCCCAATCGCCAGGATATGCAGACTATGTTGAAAGTTTCGGAATAGATCCGATGACAGGAGAAGTTGGCAGTAGAGCGCCTCAAAATCAACCAGTAGCCTTGGAAATGCAAGGTGGTGATCGTGGTAAATAGGAGATAAAAATGGGCGGTTCAGCAAACCCACAAAACGCACAAGCAACGTCGGTAGCACCCTTTATTAATCCTAGAACTAATAATCGGTCACAACCAGTTCCTTCAGTTCAGCCAAGTATTCAAACTCAACAAGCTTCACCCCAAAGAGGTTTTAATCCTTTTCAACAAGCATCAACAGCACAAAGTAGGGCATTAGGTACTACTGGTGCAGCAACTCAATATCAGACTTCTCCAACTGCTATGGGTAGAATGGCGGCAGGGATGGCATATGCGCCACCTACAGCCGCAACAGGTGCTCTTACAGCCAATACGTCATACGCGGTAAATCCAACTGCTCAAAGTGGGTTTGAGAGGGCAATAGGATATACGCCACAACAAGTTTCAGCAACTAGCTATGGTGCAGCGCAGCAAACAACACCTATGACTGCTGCAAGCCAAATGCAGAATTATCAAAATCCTTATGAAAGCCAGGTAGTACAGCAAACCTTACGTGATATAGGAACTCAGGCACAATTAGGACAACAAAATTTAGCTGCACAAGCGCAAGCAGCAAATGCGTTTGGTGGTTCTAGGCATGGTATAGCAGAGGCAGAGGCCATGAAAGGTTATACGCAGCAAATGGCAGATGCAGCGGCAAGGATGCGTCAGCAAGGTTTCCAAACTCAGTTGGGCGCAGGTCAGTTTGATGTTGGTCAGCAAACAGCAGCAGAAGCTAGAAACATTGCAGCACAAAATGTAGCAAGACAGTTCGGAGCGCAAACAGGAATGACTGCACAACAATTAAACCAATCAGCAGGTTTGCAGGGCGCAGGTTTAAATCTACAAGGTTCTCAAGCATTGTCAGCAGCAGATTTAGCAGCAGCACAAGAACGTAGGGCAAGTGCAACAGCATTAGGTAATATGGCTTCTCAAGCAGAGCAATTAGGCATGGGTGCAGCAGGGCGAGTAGCTAGTGGTCAAAGGGCAGATCAGCAAATGCGTTTAGGGGCTGCCCAGCAGCTTGGTGGGCTAGGGCAACAGTCTTTTGGATATGGCACTGCTGTACAAAATAGAATGGCTTCTCAAGGTGCTCAACAACGTGGTATGCAACAAGCAATAATAGATGCAGCAAGAGGTCAATATGGGCAGTATACAGGTGCTCCAGCCCAAGGATTAAACACAATGTTAGGTGCAATAACAGGCGCAGGTGTTCCTGGCACTGCTGGAAGTAACACAAGTTTTAATCCTGGGTTGTTTAATTATCTGCAAGTAGCATCACAGTTCGTGCCATAGGAGAAAAAAATGACAATGAACCCTGATCCACAGCAAGGCGGTTTGTTAGGTTTTTTTCAGCGCATGAGAAAGCCAAACGAGCAAACTGGCTTATCGCCAATGCAACGATTTGGTGCTGCTCTTGATCCACTTATAATGCCTGAAATGAGGGCTGGACAACAAATCAGAGAACAGGGCGCACAGCGTGTTGCTCAAGGCAATAAAAATAGAACAATTGCTGAATTAGAAAAAATGGCAAGCCAAAATCCTATGGCTGCTCAATTATTAAGTGCGGTAAAAGCTGGCGCAATATCACCAGCCGAAGCATACAAACAGCTAATTACAACCCAATATGATACTTCTGGAAGCATTATTAGGGCTACTGAAAGATTTCCAAATGGTGCATATTACGTTGTCACGGACGCTGGTAGAAAGGTATACAATCCACAAGGTCAATTAGTTACAGGTGAAGAAGCAGCCAAAACATTATTGGAAGCGCAAGAAAGTCAGAATTTAATAACAGCGCAAGGGGCTGGTTTATCAGAAGCGCAAAAATTACAATCAAAATATGTAAACGAAGCTTTCGCAAAATCAGATCAATTGACAACAAGCATTGCAAATATTGATACTGCTATTGGTGCTATTGACGAAGGTGCGCCTAGAAATGTCTTTATGAACTTATTGCCCGACATAACAGAACAAAGTGCCACCTTAACAAGTGCATTAAGGCGTATGGGATTAGACGTTGTTTCATCAGTAACATTTGGCGCTCTGTCGCAAAGTGAATTGAACATTGCAATGGATACTGCTTACCCACAAAACGCTAGTGGGCCAGCGTTAAAAGCATATTTACAGGATAGAAAAACAGCATTGCAAAAATTAAGAAAATACACTGAAGAGGCTGCAATGTTTTTGCAAAATCCTAATAATACACGCAGCGATTGGATGCAAATTGTACAACAAAGACGAAATGCAAATGAGGCAACCATACAGGGTAATCCATATTTGGATATGAATATTAATCAATTGAACGAAATTTATAATAATAGAGCATCATTGAATGAGGCGCAAAGAGCGCAATTAATAGAAGCTCTCAGAGCAAACCAGTAAGGCATTTTCATGGCTACAATTGACGAAATGTTGCGACAATTAGAAACAGAAAAATCTGTTACTCCAAAAAATATTCTTTCTCCCCAAGAAATGCTTTCAAACATAGAAAGCGGTGTTAATGAAGAAAAACCAGAAAATAAAATTGGTTTAATTGATTGGTTAAAAGGTGGAAAAAGGGAAGATAATATTGATTTAATTCAAAATTCTCCGTTAAATTTACCAAGCGACAAAGCAGCAAAAATGACAGCCTTGCTTGCCACTACAGCAAGCGATGATCGGTTACAGTCAGGTATTAGCAATATTCTTCCAGGCGCACAGTTTGACAAAGATAAATATGGAAATTTAGTTGTCATAGCTCCAATACACGACAATCAAGGGAAAGCTCTACAGCAATTCACAAGATTTTATCCAAATCCTATAGGGTTGCAAACGCAAGATTTAATGCAAGCTGCTGGCGTAATTACTCTTGGTCAGTTAATCTCTACTGGTGTGGGCGCGTTAGGATTAACTGCTGTATCACCACTATTAGCTGGCAGTGTTGTTGGGGCTACAGAAGCAGGAATAATAGAGCTTGCAAGTTCGGTGCTGTCTGATGATCAATTTCAAGTTTTTGATGTTCCTCTTGGCGCTTTGGGTGGCGCTGGTGGCGTAAAAGCAGGGCAGTATTTAGGTGGACTGTTAAAAAGGTTTAAAAGCAGCCCTAAAAATATAGTTGATGAAAATGGACAGTTTTTACCAAATGTTAAAAAGGATTTAATAGATTTAGGGTTAGACCCTGAAACAATAAGTAGAAGTATTGCAGCAGATATTTTAAAAAAGGGTAAAGCTGCTGTTAATCCTCAAACAAGCGCGGCTGTTGCAGAAGCTCAATCTTTGCCAATTCCAACGGTTATTTCTAAAGGACAAGCTAGTGGCTCAAAACCGCAACAACTTTTAGAAGATCAATTGGCATCTGGCGCTTATGGAGAGCCAACAGCCAGAATAATGTCTGATTTTTATAATAAACAACAGCAACAATTAGCTAGTAATTTACCTGAAATTCAAAAAAGTTTAGGTGGCCCACAAGTGTTAGAAACAGGTGCTGGGGGCGAGGCTGCACAACGGTCTTTAGTACAAGCCAGAGAGGAAGCAAGGCGAAAAGCATCATCTATGTTTACAGAAGCTGATAACGCTGGAAGTGCATTTTTAGGCGGTGATATTGCTGGATCAATGTCAAACGATTTAACGGATGTAGTTGTTAAATACAATCCTACCGAAATACCTAATACAATGAAGTCAGTTTCCGAAATACAAGATGTTTTGTCAAAACAAGGTAGCGTAAAACGGTTGTTTGAAATTAGAACAAGATTAGTCAACACTGGTGCAATAGGTTCTCAAGAAAGGGCTGCTGCTACTGCCCTAAAGAAACAATTGGATGCAAGTTTAGAAAAGTATGTAGATGAAGGATTATTAATCGGTAATCCTGACGCTGTTTCAAAACAAATGGCAGCAATAAAAAATTATGCAGATTTTGCATCAAAATATAAATCTGGTGGAGTGTTAGAAAAGTTAACCACAAAAACAACAAAGGATGGGGGTCGTGTTTTAAAAGTACCTCCTGAAAATGTTGCTAATTTTTTGTTCGGTGCTTCAGGTTCAAAACTAACGTCTGCTGGTGAGTTAGTAAGAACTATGCAAGTATTAAAGAAAAACTTACCAGAAGCGCAGTTTAATCAATTACGTCAAGAAGCATTTTTAAAAATGGCAAGACAATCTGCTGGTAAAATTGGCGAGGATGGTCAACAGCAATTATCAGGTGCAAAATTTTTAAATTATTGGAATACGATGAAAAGAGATAATCCAGTTTTAGTTCGTGAATTATTTTCAAAAGAAGAACAAGAATTAATTACAAAATTTTCTTCTGTCGCTGCAAGAATTACTAATCAAGCTAGAAATTATTCAAATTCTGGAAATATTTTGGCAAATTATATGCAACAACTCACAACAATGATTGGCGGTAATATATTCTTTAGGTCAGCCGCAATGTTACCAATAGTTAATTTCGCTTATGAAGGTGCAAAGCAAACATTAGGTAAAAGTATGGCATCTAGAGTAGGTGATACAGCAAGTGATAGTTTAGTGCCTTTATTACCTAGTGCAATTGGTGGCGCAGCAGCAAGTAGTGATGTTGGCGGTGATATGTTATTAGATCAATATCAAAGAACAACTGGTGCACAGATACCTAGATAGGAATAAAAATGCGATTAGAACCATTAGATCAAACACAAATTGAAAGCATTGTTTCCAAAGCTATTGAGGATGCTGTAGATTTCATAGAGGCTGAAATATCTCCACGAAGGATCAAATCACAAAGGTATTTTGATGGTGAAGTAGATATAGGGCATGAAGATGGACGATCTAAATGTGTTGCTACAAAATGCAGGGAAGTAGTTCGTGGCATAAAACCATCTATTCAACGTATTTTCTTAACAAATGATAAGCCTGTAGAATTTGTTCCTAGAGGGCCAGAAGATGTGGCATTAGCTGAACAGGCTACTTCTTATATTTCTTATAAGTTTCAGCAGCATAATGGCTATAAAGTTTTAAATGACCTTTTTCAAGATGCTTTAGTTAAGAAAACTGGCATTGCCTATGTCTATTATAATGAAGAAACAGACCAAGAAATTCACACTTTTACTAATTTAAGTGAAGAAGCTTTTGCCTTGTTGGTAGAAGATGATGAAGTAGAAGTTATAGAGCATGAAATGCGTATGAGCATCAGTGTAGATGACATGGGCATAGATATAGAAGTTCCAGAGCACGATGTAAAAATATCAAGAAAAATTCCCAAGGGTGATATTTGTATAGAAAGCGTACCACCAGAGGATTTTTTTGTAGATCGTAATGCACGTGGAATTGATAATTTCTATATTTGTGGTCACAGCACAGAAATGCGTGTAGGTGATTTGTTGGCTATGGGTTTTAGGCTAGAAGACTTAGATGGTTTAGATGGTGGTCAATACAGCGTTGTTGATGATGAAGCAGAATTTGCTCGTAGAGGGTACTCTATAGATGAGGATACTGATGAAAATATTACTACAGCTTCAAAGAAAATAACCGTTACCCAGGCATATATGGAATTAGATATTGAGGGTACTGGAATACCTAAATTGTATCAGTTTATATGTGCTGGCTCTATCTACAAAGTATTAAACTTTTATGAAGCTGATAATGCACCATATGCTATATTTGAGTGTGATCCAGAGCCACACGCATTTTTTGGTACAAGCTTAGTTGATTTAGTAATGGATGACCAAGACGCTGCAACTTCTATGCTGCGTGGTATTTTAGACAATGTTGCATTAACAAACAATCCTGGTCTTCAAATTATGGATGGTCAGGTAGCCGTTGATGACCTTTTAAATAACGAGATTGGGCGAATTGTTAGAGTTAAATCACCAGGTGCAATTAGTGAGATGGTTGTGCCATTTACTGCTGGAAGTACATTGCCAGCGTTGCAGTATTTTGACCAATTGGTAGATAACAAAACTGGTGTTTCTAAAATGGCGCAAGGGTTAGACCCTGATGTGCTTAAATCCTCTACAGCAACAGCGGTAGCTGCTTCTATGGAAGGTCAAACAGGCCAAGCTGAAGTAATCGCCAGGAACTTTGCTGAAGGTGGGATGAAACAACTGTTTTCATTAATGCTAGAGCTAATGGTTAAAAACGCAGACGGTGAAGAAATGATGCGTTTAAATGGTTCTTTCGTACCTGTAAACCCAGCAGCTTGGGAAACAGATATGGATTTAAGTGTAAATGTAGGTATAGGTACAGGGCGTGAGAATGAACGTATGGCAGCATTACAGCAAGCGTTTGCCATTCAACAGCAAATCTATAATACATATGGTGCTAACAACGGAGTAGTAACCCTCACACAAATCAGAAATACGATGGCTGATATGTTGGCTATTGGTGGTGTGAGAAATGCAGATCGTTACTTTATGCCTATGACGCCAGAAATAGAGCAGCAAATGATGATGCAGCAACAACAAATGGCACAACAGCAAGCGATGATGCAAGGACAACAACCTGATCCAAATGCTGCATTTATGCAGACAGAGGCAATGAAAGCTCAAACTAAAGCGCAAGTAGATATGTCTAAAGCGCAAATGGATATGCAGTATAAAATGCACAAATTAGGCATGGATGACGATTTATCCAGGGATGAAATGGTGCAAGATTTGGCTGTAAAAGTTGCTGAGATTTTAGGTAAATACGGCACTGCTGTAGATACGGCTAGTATTAAAGCTGAACAAGACGCAAGCAGACCACACAATGAACAAATGATGGGTATGGGCGTTGGATATTGAGCAAAAGGCCAAACGGTCTAAATCTTTATTAGAGAATGAGTGGTTTATGAAAACCATGCAGAATTTGCGAGAACAACAAATGAATGTTTTTGCGAATAGCGCAGCTACGGAAGTAGAAAAGCGTGAAAAGGCGCATAGTATGATACTAGCGTTAAATGCAATCCAGCGTGAACTACAAGCGGATATAGACGCTCTCACGCTCATTAGAGGGAAGGGAAAGCACCGTGGAAACGACTAACCCCATCAACGGCAATGATTTACAGGCGGTTGCCGATAGTTTGATTATGGAAACGCCAAATAATCCTGAGAAATCTACAGAAGAAGTTGTAGAGGCAACTGATGACGGTCAGACCGAAATAATAGAAGATGTAGAAGAAGAACAGGATGACGTTGAAGCTCAATCCAACGAAGATGATTTGAGTGAGGAATACGAAGAAGCTGAACAGGACGAAGCTCAACAAGAGCCTGTATACACCGTCAAAATTGACGGAACGGAAAAACAGGTAACCTTGGACGAACTTAAACGTGGCTATTCAGGGCAAAAGTATATCCAAAAGGGCATGGCTGACACTGCTGAAACTAAAAAGTCATTAGAACAGCAACAGCAACAAATTGCCCAGGAACGCCAAATGCTTATGCAGATGGTACAACAAGTGCAGAATGGCAATGTTCCGTCTATTCCTGAATATCCATCTGAGGAACTACAAGCTAGTGACCCTCTAGGTTATTTAGAGAAGGAGGCTGAATATCGTCGTGCCGTAGAAAAACGCCAACAATTTGACCAACAGGTTAATTATGTGGCGCAGCAAGAAGCGCAACAAAGGCAACAGCAAAACAATCAGTTTCTAGAACAACAGGCGCAACGCTTGTCGGAATGGATGCCTGAATTTGCTGATCCTGAGAAGCGCAACGTATTTATTCAAGATATGTCTTCTAAAGCAAAAAAACATTACAATTTAACAGATGAACAAATTGGAACTGTTAAAACCGCTGAAGAAGTCCGTATACTAAATGATGCGTTAAAATGGCAAGACTTACAGGCTAACAAGGGCAAGGCTCAACAAAAAGCCGAAGGCGCTAGGCCAGTAGTCAAACCAGCAGCTAAACGTGCGGCAAATTCTGGGCGAGTATCCAAAGCTAAAAAAGCAGAGGCAGCAATGAGGAAAACTGGTAGCATTGAGGATGTTGCCAATTTCCTTATGAATAACTAACTTTTGCATGAAAGGATACAGCAATGGCTGTTACAGCAAATACAAATGAGACATATGATGTCTCTACAATAAGAGAGGACTTAGCAGACGCTATGGCTTCTATCTCGCCAACGGAGACTGTTTTTATGTCTGCTATTGGCACACGCAACGTTGACAACACTTATTTTGAGTGGTCCGAAGTTGACCTGGCAGCTACTGGGGCAAATAGGCAAATTGAGGGGGATGTGGGATTATCTAACACAGCACCCACTAATGCTGTTCGTAAGGGCGGATATACCCAGATCAGTGCCAAGGTTGTAGAAGTAAGTTCAACCAATCAGGCAGTCAATGGGGTGGCAAACGCACAAACTGTTGCAAAGCAAGTAGCTTACAAATTAAGCGAACTAAAGCGTGATATGGAAGCAATGCTTCTAGCAAACGTGGCAGCCGCTGTAGGCTCTTCTGGTACTGCTAGACAAACAGCA
>Ga0181397_1000983_pt1 | contig 10530 bp, 21 predicted proteins | sample 20SPOviralmetaG_FD_130126 | JGI IMG/M metagenome (GOLD analysis project Ga0181397, IMG submission 130126) | Marine viral communities from the oligotrophic San Pedro Time Series (SPOT) site, San Pedro Channel, CA, USA - 20 SPOT_SRF_2011-02-23 | ecosystem: Environmental > Aquatic > Marine > Strait...
CAGGGGGTAGGTCAATGACGCGTTGCGTTAGTAGTTCAAATATTGAAAATTTTTTGTGAGGGTACCCGGGCCACGAGCCTTCTCTGTGTAGCGTTTCGAGTCAAGACATCTGGGGGGTCAATCTCATTTTGCGAACCGTAACCCAAGGTTGAGCTACGGTTTAGTAACTCAAAACATAGCCACTAATCCATAGCTAAAAAAGTATAGGAAAGTTCTTGAGTATGGGGTCCGCATAGGGCATACTGTTAGTATGAGTATTGATATGAATACAACTGGGGTTGTTTGCGGCGTGTTTGCCGCGCGAGCCCTCACGCATAACGCGGCGCGTTATGTGACACTTAACTCTATAACGCATTGCGTTATAGGCTATTTGATATAGCCAATATTGGCTATATCGGGAGAATGAATCATGAAAATTAATCAATCAACACTATGGGTTATGAAACGCGGTAAGGCTGGGACTGTAAAAGAAGTGGAAGCCCAAATGAAAGCGGGGACCATTAAACAGATTGAAGCATGCGGGTGGTTGCCAATTACTGAAACAATGACCGAGAGCGACAAGGTAGTAAGTAACAACTCAAACAAAGAAGCATCATCCCGCCTATCCCGTATTCTTGGAGATATGGCCAAGAAAAACGTTCTAGTGCAGTTTAGGAACGCCGGTAAGAACAACGGTGTTATCGTGTACGGGCCGGGGGCCGTCGAAGGAGCCCCTACTCAATTCGTAGTATGGTTCAAACCGTCACTAGATATTGAAGGGCTCGTGAAGGGCGCTGCAATCGCTACAGCGCGTATTCTAAACGGGGATTACAAGAAACCATCAGAGAAGAACGACAAGGTTGGCAAGGTCAAGTATACGTTCAACAATGGCATGGGCGGTACTGGTAAAACGGCGTTTGACGGTGCATGGGTTGTGTCTCAAGGTGTTACAAAGATTGAAGCTACCCATAAAGACGGGTCAGTTACTAAGTTGACAGTGGACGAGAAAAGCCTAAACGATGCACTAATGTTCGCGGAAGAAATCAACGCACGTCTAGAAGATGAGGCAGCCAGTGCGGCATCGGAGAATATCAAACTTAAAGAACGTATTGCGAAAATGGACGCGGCCCGTATCGAGCAAGAAAAGCGCGATGCAAAGAACGCCGAAAAGATGGCAGAAATGAAGGCCAAGGTTAAGGCGTACGAATTAGCGAGCGCCGTATAACTAAGTCCAATGACCTATAGGCTTGACAGGTGATGCCCGTTATGCAAATAATAGGTATCACTTAACCAGGGGGCACGACATGACAGCAATATGGTTCGAAAATGGTAAGCGCTTGACAGGTAAGCTATTGCGCACGGAGTACGATAGAACCGACAAAGTAGAGCTAGCGGTTATCGAATGCATAGATATGTGCTCAAATGGTTTTAGGGATACGGTTTACCGACGTGTGCCGAATCGTAAAATATTCGTACAACTGGACGGATACAAGTCATAATTTAAAACTAAAGTTAAAAATAACCCGCGTCATTATTATGGCGCGGGTATTTTTGCGTTCAATCAATGACGCAATGCATAACCAATATTCCGGTGCGCCGATATATCGGTGCCATACGTTGCACTACACTACATGTATGGCAATGCAATGTATGGCAACGTAATGTATGGCAACGTAATGTATGGCAACGTAATGTATGGCAACGTAGTGTATGGCACCTGTACAGGTGTTCAGTGCTGAATCCAAAATCCAAATAGCAAAATTTGGCTATTTGGAAGAAGGCTCGAACTTTTTTTAAACGAACTTTTCAACTTTTTTATTTTTATTTTTATTTTTATTTTTTATTTTTTTTTATTTCATTGAGGCGCCGTATGGTCAGCCTTTTTTAAACTAACTTTTCAAAGGAAACACAATGCTTTTCATCACCCTTTCAATCTCCATCCTCGCAATCACTACCATGATCACCACCGAGGTCGCCCTTTCATAATCAACCAGGGTAGCATGCAATCGGCGTGCATGGTCATGCATGCACACACTTATAGTGTGTGTGTGCATGCACATGACCCGGTATGTGCCCATGTGCATATGCATATATGTAAGTAACCGAACTTGTTCAGTTATTTACTCATGTGCATTCCGTGTGCATCAAATAATCACGAAACTATAGCTATATGCATGTGCAGCGAGAATGTACATTAACAAAAGGCTCTAAGCCTTTGAAAGCATTAGGTTATATCGAACAGAATAGTCTATACTTATAGACTCTCATGTGCATGAGATTTCCCTCGATGCACACGAACAAAGCACAGGACAGGTCCGTCCAGTGCATTTCAAATAGCCAAACTTGGCTATTACAGGAACTGAATACATGTACTCATTATGTTATACGTCATCGCTTGTCGGTTGCTTGATTGCAGCTGTTCACTCCTCGACAGGTAACGACGAAGCAGCCGCAGTCATCACCGCAATCTCTTCGATTTTCTTCGGACTCACATTCGCAATGGTGAAGTACAACATGACTCCTCCGCAGCTAGTTGCTGCAATCTTTAGGAGGTTGATTCGTGGATAGAGCACTAACAGTCACCATTGGAGACACGCAGTACAAGCTGACGCACGTATGTCGTCGTGAGTACAGCATCTCCGAGCACAATCCGGGCCGATACAAACGTCCTCAACTATTCCTGGTAGACGGCTACAAGAAACTCGACCGCGACTTGGCTGCGCGTGACGAGTTCGTTCAGTTCCTCAGACTTCGCGGGGTTTCGATTCCGCCCAACTTCAAGACTTGGAGATTGATATGACAAACAAGACTCAAGAACAGATTGATAAGGAATGGGCTGCTAAAGTAGCAGCTGAAGAACACTACCAATTCTCTGCCCTGGTAACCAGTGACCGCATCCTCTCAGAAATTGAGCAGATTGTAGAAGCTGAATGCCCAGGAGTAAGGATTACTCGGTGCGAGTGGGGTTTTAGAACCTACTTTTCTTTTGATGGGGAATTTAACGAAGAGAAATCTTTTGTCCACATTGACTGGAATTACCCCCACACCCAAATCAAAGGGCTTCGGCAGTATGACACTAAACTAAACCAGATTCCTTTGCACGGGGATGACGATGAGACTCCAGTTTTGTACAGCAGTTTGCACAAAGCGGTTGGCCTTCAAGGGTTTCGTATTACTTATTAAGGAGATTAGTGTGAGCTACCAAACACACACTGTTACTTGGTACGTTGTCCCAGCTTTGAAGTCTGACGGTTACTTTTCGACCGTCTTCGAGGCTTGGAGCAAAGACCCAGAAACTCCTCAAGATATTTTGCATCGATTGGTCGATGCTTTTTTTAACCGGCTCGATGTACACGAAAGCCCAATGCTTGCTGAAATCAGCCAAGCTTTGGAGTTTCGTAGTCACTATGAGCTTAACCATTTGTATGACTAGGAGATTGATATGAAGAAAATAGCATTGCTTGACACTTCCGTAACTCGGGAGAAAAAGATTTTAACAGAGCCAGTAACCGTGGAGACTGAAGCTTCTCCAAGATTGCTAGAACTTTTAGACCAGGGTTACGAGGTGTACATCGTCACCACAAGGACCAAGCTTTTTAAAGACGGGCATGACAAATGCCTGTTCGACCTCATCCCAGAGGAGAACTTCTTCACGCCTGACCCCGAACTTGATTGTGGTGGGCCTGACTCCCCTGGCCTTGTGGACCTTTGGAAGCGAGCCGTTGCCCACGTAGGGGTAAAGCTAGATGATTGCGAAGACGATTGCGAGAATCTTACTTGGATGTGCATCCGCCACCTTGCGAGCAAGCAAGGGGTAACTATTACGTAATGGCCAAACTTTGCCATTAGGAGAACACAATGAATGAAGCCGAGAAACTTCAAGAAGCTTTAGATTTTATCGAAGAGTATATGGATATTGAATACGAGTTCAACTCAACCAAGCGAGTTCAAGAGTTGATGGAGCAACAATCTAAAGCCATCGAAACCATCGAGAGAGTAATTAAACTTTTGGAGAACATTAAATGACAGTAGTAATCAATGAATTTGTAACAAGACAAACAACAAAGAGCGAGTACAGCTCACCAATTGACTCCCATTCTTGGGATGATGTGTTGGCTGAAATCAAAGACAACTTTGATAAAGCTTACACTGGCCCACTGAACGGGGTTCTTTACGTCCCTCTAAATCCGAACAACTACCTTTCTGCGGTAGCTGTACTAGAGGAGGGGGATGAACTTGTCGGGGAGTTCAAACGAAGAAGGGGTGACGAAGACCCTCGAATGAGTTTCAGAGTTAAGAAGGGTAAGGCTCCAGCCAAGGAAGCCTTCGCAGTCCTCTACAGTTCTACTAAGCTTGGAACGGGGGACAGACAGTTAGACCCCGTGGAAGGTAACTGGGAGTGTATCTCCCTTAATGCTGCTCCGATGGAAGGGGAGATGCCAATCGACCCGACCACCTTGATGCACAACCACTTTGGTTCTTCGGGAGGCTCCGCAACAGGGTTGGGGGATGAAGCTTTTGTTAAGCAACTCCGCGAGAGTTTTATCTGGTGGCGTGACAAGGCAATGTCTTCCAAGTAACCAAACTTTTTTCAAACGTGCGCACGAAATGCGCGCGCTACCATTTATAATTAAGGGGGCCAGTCATGGCATTCGTAGGTGCAAAACAAGAGAAGAGATACCAAGAAAACTTTTTAACAGGTGCAATGGAAGGGTTCCGAGAGGACTTCGACACCTATGTTGAAGGCTTAACACCAGAGCAGGTGGAAGCTTTGGAGCTTACACGCGACATCACTCAGTCGATGTTCGAGGACATTGTTGAGACCGTTAATAACTTCACCACTTCTAGGAGAGCTGCTCGCAACCAGGATGGTTGACTTCATCTTGAATAATAATATAGAATATAACTATAAGTATATAATTACCTATTAACCGGGGGATATAAATATGGAATTTTACTCACTACTTTTACCAATCGGCCTATCAGTTCTAGGCTTCTACATGATGGGCTTCGCTGGTCCACACTAACGTTCAAGGTCGTAGGCTGCGCGACTTTAAATAAGTCAGCCTCCAATCGACTACCGAGCCCTACTGACGGGGGCTAGTGTGCCAACATGAAGACAAGGGGTTTAGTCACCCTAACGGATAAGCCTTTAAGCAGGATGAAAAAAATAGCCAGTCGAGGATACTTTTCGGAGTCCTCGGCGAACCAATCGAATCAACATTTCAAATAGCCAAGTTTGGCTATTAGGAGAACACACATGGCAATGCAATTACTTTTACAACAAAATATAAAGTTACGCCATCTTCAAATCTTGGAGCTTGGCTTTGAGTCTGAATACTTTGATACCTTTTTGGTTAGAACTGAAAAGCGTTTAAAGAAACTAAAGTATCAAAAAGGTTTAAGCCTTATAAGAAACGTCTACAAGGATGATGGGGTTCAATACAGAGCATCTTTAGATTGGCTGGTTGCAGTTGTTTCCCCTGAGTGGAGAAGAAACATCATAGACTTCTACACTCACGGTTCCTACTGCCTTGGAGAGTCTGTCAACTTTGAAGGCATTACCAAGATGGATATGCTCATGGAGGGTACAGTGATTGAACTCACTGGCATGTATGAGGAGTTGGTTAAATCCAGAATGCTTACGAGAGGGCATACCCATGAAGGGCCAGACCAGTTCATGCAAGCTTTGGCTCTTGAAAATATCCGAACCACTGTAACCCCTGCACTACCCAAAGCACCTATTCACCCTAAACGAGAAGCCTTAGCTTCTTAAGGAGAACTCATAATGAAATTTTATGAACAGAAATTTGAACATGACTGTGAAGCCTGTCAATGGATTTGCCACCGAGATGAATGTGACTGGTGGTATTGCCCTGGTGGTCCTTTTCATGGGTCTATGATTAAAAGATATAGCTCGGAGGGTTCAGCATATTCCAGCATCCCTGTTGATGTCTATGTAAACTGTACAGCCAGGGGAGATAAGCTTATCTCCAAATGGGACAGCCATTTTCAAAAAGTGTGCGAGAGATTCCTTGGCCTTGAATACGCTGAAAATATTTTTAAAGAAAGGTATGAAACTAAATGGGCAGTGCTCGAAGGCAATAAATGTCTCATTGATAAGGACATAGATTTTATCAACTGCCTTAAACATTATTATAATGATAGCCCTCGACACTGCAAAGCCTACTACCTTGACCGAGAAAAGGATTGGGTTCTATCCATTTCCGTAGGTGGTCATAATAATGATTCCACCCCCAAATTTAATTGGTTTAAAAGTTCTAAGTACCCTCTAGCTTCTTATGAGTCGCTTGATGTTTCAATTAGAGTTAATGAAGAGCACGTAGCCCCGGAGGATTACCCTGAAGGGTTAAGTGAAAAGCTTCGTAAGATAACCCCTTTACTGGGCTTTGGAGGCTACGGTGCTTACATACCCTGGGAACCAGTTCGAGAAACCATTCTTATGTTTGGAGATTTTGTAAATGAACCGGCTAACACCTAAACAAACTTTTATTCACTGCCACCAAGTAATTGAAAATCTTGATAGTGAATTACATGGATGCGAATGGTGTTGTGGTGGGGGCCTTGAACTTCGTGCAGCCTTTTACGAGAAGATGAAACAAGCTTCCATTCTTTTAGAAGATAAAGACACACCTACCTACTACCCTTGGCATGAGGAGCAGTTGTGGAAAGAGCGTGCATACTCCGGTCCACTTGGCGATGAAGCTTTTAAACAAAAGGCTAAGGATGAGGCGTATGGGGAATGGAAGTATTGGAGATACTATCAGGACGATATTCATTTTGAACCTTTAGAATATCAAATCAATATATATGAAAGACACGGGCTAGTTCCTAAAGACGAGGAGATTAAGCCTGTAAAAAAACGGGAGCCTATATGCTTCCCTTGGCAGGGTGTAACAGTTTACACCCGGTACTAACTTGGAGAACACAATGAAAAAACACTACACAGTGACCATCGACCAAATCATTGAAGAACCTTGGATGTATGGAGATTGCAAACGAACCGACGAAAACTCTCATGGTGGACAATGCTTTATCGTTACCCAGGAGGAAGAAGCTGCTTTTGTATGCGGATTCTTTCCACTAACCACAACCCGCGATCGAATCCACCAAGCAATGAAAATCATATTTGGAGAAAAAGCATTTAAAGAAATGAATCTATCGGCAATCCCCGTAAGGTGGAAACCCCAAGCATGGTCAGTCATCCGAGATTGGATGGCACAGAACGACTATTCGAGCGCTGAATCAATTGCTTGGAAGTCATCTACCTTAGCAATAAACGTTAGTAAAAAACCAACACCCAGGAAAACACAATGACTAAACCAGAAGACAGATTCTATGTAATAGACGGATCCCACCTTGCTTATCTTGAAAAACTTGCTGAAAGATTAAACAGGTCGGAACCTTTTGAAAGAAACCCTGACCACCCTTGGAACCAAAGAGAGGTGCAGAAAACTTTGACCGAAATAGTAATTCCAGAATGTAAAGAAATCGAAGTTGAAGAATATGAATTTGTTTGGAAAGGACCAAAGATCGATGAGTGATTTAACCGTAAGATTAGAGGGCAAAGAATTAGAAGAATACATTAAGAAAAGATTTCCAAAGGAGAACACAATGAATAAACCAAACTTCCCTTTATTGGAACACGCAGACCACAACATTACACAAGAACAACTTGACTGGGTGAACCGCCACCCTGAGATTTCAAAACTTCCTGATGGAGAGTTTATGATTAAGGTATTGGAGATGCCTTTCTTCTTAGATGATGCGCGGTGCGCCCTCTATGGTCCATCGGTTGGAGATCCTACCGTGGAGAACCACGAAACTTTTCTAAAGATTCGCGGTAACCGTGCTGGCCCTAGTCGTATGATTGATAAGCCAACCAGACCTGCTCGACGGTTGGTAGTTATCGGTATCAAAGGGGAGAAAGCCAAGACCATTTATGGAACCAGGGGGTCGAGGGCTACACCCTTAGAAGCATGGGATGCGGAGAAGGAAGAACAAACATTTGAAGAAATCAAAAGGTGTCGAGACTTCTGGAACCACCACGCACTGTCTTCTCAAGAGTAACCAACATCAAATCAAATGGCTAAGTTTGGCCATTAGAAAGAAAACACAATGAAATTACATCCAGACCCAGTATCCGTAAATGATTCAGTAGAAAACCAAGAAGTCTACAATGCTTTGATTGGTTATGTATTTCCCAAAGAGTGGGAGGACAATGAACAAGAGTTGAATGCTCGCCATTCTAAATGGGCTTATGAAAATGGGCGAGAGTCAGAGAAATGGCTGATTGAACTAGCTTATAAAGCTAAAGACCTTTTCTTAACTCATTACAACTCTCACTTTCATGGCAAGGCTTCGTCTTGGATTTCATCAGAGGATAGTTCTAGTTTGACAACAGAGCCTTTACCCAAGACTAAGAACATCAAAGAAATCAGAATGAATTTCAATCATCCTTTAACCAAGTCAATGGCTGCTACAGGTTGGAAGCACTACTGCGTAACTGTTCGCTTGATTTCCCGTGAGCATGCCGGTGAACTTAAACAAGACCCAGCTGAAGCTAAGAAACTTTATAAGTCTATGTCCATCCCCGTTAACCTTTGGGCTTGTCCAGAGGTGACGCAGTACCAGCATCACGGTGTGTTACTTTGCAAAGTAAAAACAGAAGGCAAGTACCTACCATGCAACGGAGATGTAACACCTGAATCTTTTATTGAGATGGTACGAAGGGTAGGAAATGCGTAAAGAATACAACTGCCATGAGTGTGGGGAGGTTCAACCACCTCCATCCCCTGGGGACTACCCAATTTGCGACGACTGCCATGATGAAGGGCCAGTCACAAGGTTTGATAGGTTTGATATCGTGGAGGCTCACTATGCTTTTTATGGAGAGCATCACAGTGGACAAGCCTCTGACTTTTATAGAAGGCTTTGTCATATTGGGACTTACTTTAAACCCGGTGCAGCTTGGAAAGGTTTCAGATCTTTGAGCAGCAACGGAGCAGCGATTTACTTTGACCTATGCAACAAGCACGACGTTGCACCATTCTAGGGTGTAACATCTTACACCCAGAGGAGAAACACAATGGAACAAATGAGCATCGAGGAGAAGCTTGAAGCAGTCCAGTTACTAAAGACTGCCAAGCAATCCTTACTAGATTTTATTGAGAAGGAGGACCATCAACTTCAAGCTGTTCTTCTGAGAAAGCATTCATCTCTTGAAGATGAAGTAGCCCACCTACGCATGAAGGTGGATAGTATGAACAGGAGTTTAAAGAATGATACCTTTACTTATCTCAAGTACCTTGAGTGGTACCTGGATAAACTTCTAGAGATTCGTAGGTCCAAGAACAGACCAAATAAGACCATGCTCCTAACGATGGAGCTGTGTGAGAAACTTGAGGAGTATGACTTCTCCACCTTTGAGGATAGTAATGACTATGAGTGAACTAGATACTTACATTCAAAATTTAGAAGTAGATATTAAAAGACTAGAAGACCTAGCTCTTGAGGTACATGGGTACACACCAGCCATGATGCAGAAGCTGGTAATAGACATTCAAACTTTGGAAGAGGAGGAGAATAAACTTCGAGTAGAACTCTCGATGGATTTACAACGTAGATTTTTACGTTCGTCTGAGTCGGACGTGGAGCAGCTTCGAGGGTACATGCAAGCCCAGTTGGAATGTAATGGTGGGGTAGCATGGCATGTCGCAGATGACATCAAGCACACTAAGAGTGCAATCAATATAATTTCCGAAACTATGAAAGTTTTTGGTTAACAAGAAGGGGAAACACAATGGAACTAATTAAAACTTTTCTAACTGAGGCAGAGGCTTTTGTATTTATCGACAAACAAAAGAAGCCTCGTCTTGGGGATTACTTTATTGAGAAAGATATTTTTAGCGGGAAGTTTAACGTCTACTTGATGGACTAACGAAGGAGAGACATATGACCGTATGTTGCTACGTGTTTAGAAAATCTAAACCTATTAATTTTAAAGCCGGTAATGAAACTTTGAAAGCCTACCGGCTGGAGTTCTCCCACAATTCTAACCAGGAGAACTGGGGCGATTACTGTGATTCCGAATGGCAGAAAAAAGAATCACGTAAGCTGAAGAGGTTGAGAGCTAACTCTTATCCCTTGAAACAACATCAACTCTTCGTAACTTTTTATAGAAAAGAATCCACCGAGCTAGATGTTTGGGTAGCTGGACCTAAAGCCAGTAAAGCGTGGGATGACCACGATGATATCCCTGGAACTTTATTCGGTAAACTTACTAAGAAAAAATCTGGAAGGGGGTGGGACTTCCACTCTCTAACTATGTTGGAAGGAAAGCACAATGAGTAACTGGGAAGAAACAGAAACCGTAGAGGCTGAAGCACTGGTACAGGCTTCGGTATCTTTTATTAACGCAATGGCTAACGAGTCACGCATTAAAAAGTTTTGTAAGATTATGGGCAAGCAACACCGCACCCTTCAGCAATCTTTCTCTAAACTTTGTTACGCATGGCTGAGATTTCAGTC
>Ga0181397_1000984_pt1 | contig 10528 bp, 8 predicted proteins | sample 20SPOviralmetaG_FD_130126 | JGI IMG/M metagenome (GOLD analysis project Ga0181397, IMG submission 130126) | Marine viral communities from the oligotrophic San Pedro Time Series (SPOT) site, San Pedro Channel, CA, USA - 20 SPOT_SRF_2011-02-23 | ecosystem: Environmental > Aquatic > Marine > Strait...
GGTATAGAAGGTATCGAGATGCCGGTTTCAATTCGACCGGGCAGTAAGGCGAATTGGATGCGTGCGCTCGGCATAAGCTTTGGTGAAATGGCAGAACATGGAACACACGCACAACAGTTTACTAATGGTACAACTGGTTCATCTCGTGAAGTCGACGGTAAATCCATGGCAATAGGTAACCGTCTCGCTGCGCTCATCGGACTGTACTTCTACAAAGGTTGTCGAGAGGCTGGCCTGAATTGGACGAAAGGCGGGACAGTCGACAACGAGATGTATCACATACGAATGAGACTACCTAATCCTAACTACACAAGGAGCAATAACACACTGCGCGTGATTGAATCAACTAATAAGAATAGCCAAGCGGCGCTCCCGTCCGTAAGAAGCAAGGTCTTGGGGGGCTCTGATGGGTTTAAAATTGACACTATCTTTACTTATAGAGCTGTACCATTGGCACATATTAACCTATTTCTCTTCCCACACGAAGATAACCTCGTTACAATAGTAGCACCCTTCTTTGGTGACAACACCCTCGCGAATTTCAAATCAAAGAAGGCAGAAACAGACCGAAAATACATCAATGCACTGAGAACACACAACCCGGAGATTGCACACATGATACACAAACCTGAACCTAACAATGGATTTGTATTTGGCTGGAAGATGTCGAAGGCGTTGTGGCTGTACCCGCACGTTAGTCTAGAGGAATGGAACGATGTTACTCTAGATAAAACGAAACTACCTGGTTGGCAGCCCACACCAACATGGGCACAGGGTTTACAAGACGGTAATTGGCGACAAAGAGACCTTAGGGGCAAGCAAGTCGGATTTCTTCTTCAGGAATACGCGGACATGGAGAGCCTGCTTACAAAACGTGATGACTACACAATGGACGAAAAAAGTAAGCTGCGTCGCTACGCACTTGGGTTACGTCAGCAAGAGATCGCTAACCCACAGCAAATGCAGGTAAACTTGGAAGCACAGCCACGCGACAGAGGGCAACAGAGGGATGATGTCGATAATGACGATGAAGAAGATGAAGTGCAAGAAGAGACACCGATGCAAGTTGAGCAGGATCCAGACGTGCAGTGGGACACAGACGACGTTACGGGTACAGCGGGCCAGGCAGAAGTCATGCAACAGGATCAAGAAGCACTTTCAATGGACTTTGGCAATAAAGCGATAGCGGTTCAAAGTCTAGTCCAAAATCTGAGCTTTGCGGGCGAGTTGGTAGAATCTGGTATAGCTGCTGACATTGAAGCTGCAAAAGAACGCAAGGTGTCTGTACTTGGGGTGTTTTCAAACGAGCCACTTGAACCTGGGGCACCCAAATCGTCGCGCGACATTAACGAACATTTCACTAGTGTTGACGCACAGCCGTGGCCCCACACTGATATCTACGAACCGGCTGTGCACAAATTTGAGACTCGGCCGCTAACCGAAGCTGGCGAGGCGGCATATGCAGATAAGTATGGGGACGTAAGCAACCTCTACATCAGATCTGCACGTGCTACAGAGGTAACCGGAGTCAAAGTCAACTTTGGTAAGACAAAGGCTGGACCGACGGGTAAAGATAGCATACTTGACGAGCTAATTACTGTAGACCATCCAGTGTTCAGGAAGAACTTGAAGCGAATATTGCTTATCTATTATAACTCACAAAAGATAGGTTTTACGGACAAGAAGGGTGGCAATGAAGTAAGCGTTACAGCAGAAGAAAAGCGTCGAGGTATGCTTAAAGGTGTGTATCGTTACAAAAAGCAAACGCCGCAGGGCTATACCTTCCCAAAATATGGCAACAAGGCAACAAAAGGTTATACGAATAATGTAGAAGGCCCACTATGGCAAAGTGTCTTCACAAAAGAGCCACCACGTGAATGGGCAGAATGTTTTGACTTCAACCTACACCAAGGGTTTGACAAAAGCTTAGTTAGCTGCATGGACAACGATACTAAATATGACCTGAACAAGATTGAGAGCAAGATGACTGTGCTAGAATGGATCACATCGCCGTGGCACTACGCCTACTTACCCTATCAACCACAAAAGGCGCTGTTTCGTGATGGTGAGACGTACTCGGAGGGCTGCAGGAGGTGTTCGCGTCCCTTTTATGAGTATGACGAGGAGTACAGTGCGTACAAATACTCGGTCAAGGGTACAGAACATTGGCCTGGTACGTATTGGCAATATGATGACGAACGGTGTCTCAAAAACGCGGGGAACGAAGATAGCAAAGCGCCTCAACCGTTTCACGATGCAGAATTTTGGAGTGATACGCCGACACCGCCTAGATTTGCTAGCACGCTACAGGAGGTTCAGGCTGGGCGACGCGGTACGCCACCCATCGACGAAATTGACAGGAACGATGGCTCATGGCACAACTGGCCTACGCACGAATTTAAGATGCCTAAATGTGAGCGTGGATACCGGAAGCTTGATTCAAAGAAAATGACACAGGGTATGCCACTAAGCAAACTGTATAAAGCACTAACTGACAACGGCGAACCTGCTACGTTTCGCAAATATTATAATCACGTATACGACGAGCAGCGAAGCATCCATCAACAGAGAGAGATAACACAAGGCAAGTTAACCTTCAAGACAGCAAAAGTCAAGTATGGACAGACACATTATAAGCTGCGTCGAGTGTCTAAATACTGTAACGTGTGCATGGATTGTGCAGCAGTACTCGAGACGGCGCCGGGCTTGTTCCTACGCAACCACCGAGTGATTAAGCCTCGCACGATCGTGCAGGGGAATGACAGGCAGGTCGAGACAGGTATGGACTGGTGGACAAATGTGCTAGCAAAATCGGGCAACGTTGACTTTGACCCCGCTACATTGCATCGACAGGGTCCAGTCTCACATCTAAGCGCGGACGAGCAAGTAGCATACATGAAGCAATGGAATGACACATTGGATGGCATATCAAAATACTTAAAAGAGACGCAACACAACCTACCCGGCAGTCGCACAAAGTTCAAGAATCCACCAGAGATAAATATACAGAATGCACTAGACCATCCAAAGAACAAAAAGAACAAAGAAGCAGCGGTTGCTACATTGCAAAAGCTGGTCAATGCTGGCGACAGTCAGAGGGTTGAACTGGGTGACGCTGCGCCAACTAGAGAAACTATTGACGCAAAGGAGTTTATGAATCCTGCGTTTCGTGATATGGTTGCGGACCTGGCACGCAAATATTCAAGGGAGAGTGCCTTTGTGCAGGACGATTACACTGATGTATTTGACTCAAACATGTTCCGCAAAGAATACAGGAGCGAGCAGTGGATTGTCGACGGGGCTGTGTTTGGAAACTGCTTAAGAGTGCGGCAGTGGAAGCTGAGGCTAGATTCGTCACCAGGTATTCGCCAAAAACCTCAGATGCAAGACTACGAAACCGTCATCTATTTGGCAACGCGTTACGGTAGCAAAGGTGAGGTTCAGTCGGGTGGTTCAATCAAACTCGATTCAAAGGCAGGCACGGAGCCACCCAATGACGCGTTCCCGATCTTAGCAGAAGCGGTTGTCAACGGCCGAAGCGTTAAATATCGCGCAGAGCGGATTGCCGACAAATCACAGTGGGGCGGTGATGGCTTCGTAACTACTTGGGATGACTCTATGCAGCGCGAGGAGTCATGGAAGCAAGTGAGCCCATTACCGGTGTCCATGGTACAAACACGCAACCTTCGACAATCACGACTATTCATCACGTACTCTTTGCACAGACCAGTCACATCCGAGATGGAGGCGCGCCTTGTGATGGAACGTATGGCGAACGCGGCGCACCTAGTGTTTGGTGATGACAGGTACCTCTCACAATTATTGGTCTTTGGACAGAAGCTTGTCAACTTTAAGCGGGACGCAACGAAGCCACCTGATAGTTTAAGTTCGGCACATTTTGGCATCATAGACAAGCCACGAAAGAAAGAAGCAATTGCCACATTTTACGCCAAAGGTAACGGATCGAGCTACGTGTTTGATACTTACGAAACACACGTTGATAAAGTTGAGGTAGATGGTGGAATTGAGATCGGACCACAAATGAAACACCCACACTTCCACATATTATTGACGATTTCGCACTACAGCTACGTGCAAATTGATTATTTCAAAATGAACCAGTACCTTGAGCTTCTGTTCCGTGGTCACGATCCGATGATGACGTTCCCAGATAATTATGTTGCTAACAACTTTAAGCTCTTGGATGCATCGGGAGGGCCGTTTTACACTGATAACGAACACCCGTACGTTGACATCCGATTATACCCACAGGATAACTGGCAAGAAGTACTAGCAGCATACGTCCGCAAGCAAAATCGGTCAATGCTCGGCGCGACGACTATTAGAACAGGTATTACAAAGCCAGGCAATCGTCCTAATGATTACAACAGACAAGCCACTTAATTTCTCATTACACAAACAAGCATGGAAGAATTGACACCGACACTCAACACGACCATCGAGTCATACTCGGGAGAGCATGGCACAGCCGCAGTATCCGCACCAAAGGCAGCAAAGGTTCAGTACACCCCTGTCACACCAGCATGCGACGCGTGTCCTATGCCTATGCAGGACAACGCAGAGACTGCTGGCATGGCGTTTGCACTTGGCGCAATTGTGGGCATTGTGCTTGTGCTAGCATTTTCCAAGCAAAGTACAGTGGAGCTCGATGCGTAAGACTAGCTTTTTTGTGTCGCTCAGCACTTCTGAGCATTTCGACGAGAAGGCGTACATGGAGCAGGCAGTCGTCATGGCAAACGTCTTCAATAGCATCTTTACAGACGCAGACAAGATAGCGGTGCTCACAAAGAAAGTGCAGCTAAGCAGTTGTCACACCGAAGTCGAGGTCTCACACAGCGAGGGCGGTCTTCTTGGACGCGCCGTTGTGGACTTCGAGAGTGAGGCGCGTGTAGGGCTCGACAAGACGAAACTCAGTCAAATGTTGAAGAGCGCGGGCACTTGGGCCGATATGAAAGTAGAGAAGAGACTTGTCCCACTGGAAGGACTAGAACCAGAAGGTGACCTCGTACCCTCGCTGGCAGTCGAAGCATAGCTGCTCGGATGGGTTGCAGGCGTTGCCGCACCGAACCTCATTGCCGTCGTCGTCATAGCCAGTGTTGAGGCACCTACCCGGGGTAGTACCGCATAGAGTCTGCCAGTCGTCGTTGCTCAGGTTTTGCAGCGATTCCTCCAGGTCCATGTTCGCCTGTAAAATTAAAAAAGGGGCATTTGGCCCCAGTGCATGGGGCGTAGGTTTGAGGTGTGCTGCCGCACCTGCTCGTCCTCACCGGAGCCCGCATCGTCAAGTTGCAGGACGGGATGCATCGCCGCGCGGCGACGCTTTTGAGGCTGTGACCCGTGCGACTTTTCGTTGTGCCGCTGCGTCGAGTCCACGAGAGGACTCGAACCCGGATTCCGCCGGTCCGGTGACGGGCCACCTGACACACTGGACTGCTCGTCGTCCTCGCGGATACGAGTGTGGCGACGCGGACTGAAGTGCATGCGCGTGTTGGTCTGCCTCTGGCTGCGATCGGGTGACGAAGCTGGCGTCGAAACAGGTGTCGATCGCGTCTCGTACAGAGCGTGCCAGGGCGGCAAGTGGTTGTCGACATACTCGTCGTCTGCACCGTTGCGAAGCGTGAACGGAATCTTCCAGAGACCACGTGGCAGCTCTGAGGGCATCGTGTACGAGTAGTGCTCGAGGAGCGATGAGAGGCTGTACAGATGCTCGATCGTGCACCCCCCTTCGTTGATGACATCCATGCACAACTCGCGCTCAGTGAGGACACCGCCAACATTGAGGAAGTTTTGTGGGCCACAGTACTTGCCAAAGGTGTGCTTTGTAAGCACACGATAGCCAAACCAGCCAACACCCTCGTGCCCAGTGACAGCGTTGAAGAAGTTGTACGACTCGCCACCGAAAGACGAGTTGATCTCGATGCCCTTGTAGTCCACCTGCACACCGCTGGCACGACTGACACTGTTGACAATCTCGTCAAACTTGTCCACGCGAAAGAACACTGCAGGGAACCGCTTCATCATCTCATCGGTAAGCTCCTCTTCCTCCAACGGCACCTTGGTGCTCGTGTTCGTCGTATCGTCCAAAATGGTACGCGCAATCGGATACCCGTTGACAGCACAGTCGTAGAAGTGGCAATGGCCTTGTTTGGCCCATTCCGTCTCGCGGACAGACCGACTGATCTCATTGGGGTTGAACTTCTTCTTGAGGACATTCTTGATGACGACAAGCACAAGATCAATGCGGAAGGCATGGAACTGGATGTTGCCGAAGACCGCGTGGTGTGGCGAACAGTTGGTGCGGTGGTTGTGCCAGAAGATGACCTCATCGTCTCTGCCAAGAGGACTCGGGCGCGCCGTCATCACCTGGTTGATCGCGAGGATGACCTGGTCGAGGAGGGACTGGTGATTGTTCAGTTCGTAGACCGAGCGCGTGACCGACTTGATCATCCATTCAATTACATCCTCTTGGTCTTGTCCGCCGCACTGAGCCAATTCAGCGCGCCAAACGCAGTGTCAGCATACAGTGCACGGCCGTCACCGGTCACAGCGTAAACAGCCCACAATAGGCCATGCAACTCGCGTTGTTTCGCCCACCAAGCTACCCCCCCGAAGGCACCGATGTGCCCATCCTCAAGTCCACTAAGCCAACGATAACTAATCACTGCAGCAGTAGCTCTGATTACTGGCTTATCTGCTTGTGAGGCGATGGCTAATCGAGTAGGTATACAGACACCCCAGAACAAAGCGCCACGACAATCCATGTATGTTCTATTTGGAATAACCTGCGACATGAAGTTGATGTTGAGCATGAAGTAGAGAAGGATGCCCCACGAGTTGACATTCCGCTCGCGGCGCTCGCGACCGATTGCGTTCTGCAGAAACTTGACACAGTCCTGGATAGCAGGCTTGTCCAGTTTACCGTTGATGACAAGCGACGAGAAGTCGATCATCAGCGCTGACATGAGCTCGCGAATCTTGTCCCATTGGTCACCCAGGTCCACGTCGTCGGCGTCGCTTGAAGCGAGCGCAGCAAACTCGATCAGAAGGTAGCGCGACTGGAAGGCCTTGTCCTCTTCGTTGATGATCTGATTCGACTATTTTCCAGAATGAAGACAAGTGTTATGGCACGTTCACAAGGGTATAGAGCAAGTAAAGAGAACAAAGCTCAGGTAGCTCTACTAAGAGCAAAGCTAGCAGAGTGTCGTTCGTCACAATGGCAACGAGCAGGTGCAATCATGCAGGATATCACAGCATTAACTTCAAAGGGTGGAACTGGTCCTTCTGGCAGTCGAGTGGAACCAAGGTCATGTAAGTATTGCGGCTATTATGGACACACAAAACAGCATTGCAAACGGAAGCAAAGTGATGAGGACCTAACAACAGACTACTTGATTGCGCAGTGGAGCAGAGAGCGCACACAAACACGTAGAGTGATACCTAGCGAGTTGCCGTGGTATCAACGACCATCGCAGGCTGATTGGTTTGATGAGGCAAAGATTCCGTGGTACATGGATCGGCATGTCGGTCCTTTGCCACTAAGCGATAGCATGAATGGTGGTGATGGTAAATGGGTGCGAATTGGTAGTACCGTAAAGATCGCAGACGAATGAGGTTGGCGAACTTTGCCGGAGACGGAGCGAGTCGAACGGTCGAACAGAGCACGACCCACGTCGGCGTACAGCTTGGAGGTGTCGTCCCTGATCTGTCAGCGCATGCGGCGTGTTCGTAAGTAATTGCGTGTTGGTCTTAGGAAGAAGTCTACAATTACATTAACTATTTCTTGTGGAAGTTTGTGCAATAGCAAGCGCTGTACATCTTGTACATTAGCAGGTTTAGGAGGTGCCGTACGGCGGCGGCGGTTCTCCATCGAATAGTAAGTAGAAAAAACGTACCACGACGTCGTCGATGGTTACTGCAATGTCGGTCTGTTGGTTCAGGCGCTCGAAGATTGCCGGCTTGGTTATGTCACCAGCAGCCGGGGTGCGCGAGTAGAAGCCGAGCATCGAGTTGACCGCAAGCATGGACTTGGTCTTGCCAGTGCTCGGCTCCCTTGAGTATAGCCAGCCAAACGGACAACCTTGTCCAACCCCAGACTCACCCTCCCATAGCTTCGTCGCGTACAGCTGCGCGACACCGAGTGCGAAGACAGCCCGTGCTTGGATCGTGTTGTTCAGGAAGAAACTCGGTAGAACCTCGTTCCAGAACTGGAGCTGGATGTAGTAGCGCACGTGGCACTGCGGGATGATGATGTTGCGCGGGAAATCCGTCATGGGCATCGGGAGAACCGAGTCAAGGAATAACGAAGGGATCACCGCGATACCAGCCTCCGCGTGCGACAGCAGACGCTGTTCGCGCCACGCACAGTTGCCGGACACCCACGAGTTGTCCCGCTGGCGACCGAAGCGGACGATGCACGACGTAACGTCCGGCTGCGGTTGCTCACCCATCCAACAGCAGAGCATGTCGGGCGTCATGGTGGTCGCGTTCAGGCGCACGTGGGCACTCTGGAACATACCCTTGACGTCCGCGCTCGTCCTCAGCTTGCCAGGCTGCACGAGCACCTCGATGTCGAGTGCCCAGAGACCACGCGTGCTCGGCGTGCGGTTGACATCGTCCACCTTCAGCAAAGCCACACCCTGGCCGTCGGGGTCGATGATTGACCGACAGATCAGCTTGATGTACGGCGGGCCGGCTCCATCCTCGATGAACATGTACAGCGCGGCCTTCTCAAGCAAGATGAAGTCGCACACGGTCACCCATTGCGGCTCCGAGTCCTTCGGGCCCACGTGGCAGTAGGCCATGCTGCCGTTGCGCTGTTCGAGTTGAAAGCGGATCCCCGCCCCAGACGACGCGTGCTGCGGCATGTCCTCCTCCAGGTCGTCGTCGTCGTCGGCTGGTGGTTCTGGCCAATGCGCACCGTTCTTGTTCACCTAGAATGCAAGGGGAGGGGTGTCATGGGGGGTGCCCTGGGGTGCCCTGGGGGTGCCCTGAGGGGGTACCCTGTGGGTGCCCTGGGGTGCCCTGGGGGTGCCTGAGGGGGTACCCGGTGGGTGCCCTGGGGGGTGCCCTGGGGGTGCCCTAAGGGGGTACCCTGTGGGTGCCCTAAGGGGGTACCCTGTGGGTGCCCTGGGGGTGCCCTGTGGGGGTACCCTGTGGGTGCGGGCACCTGATAGAAGAGCGAATGCATCAGTGTCACGTCTTGTAACTTGATACAGTCAGCGGATGGGCCACGTGTCACGGGTGTCTTCCACGCGACGAGGCGGTTGGTGGACTGGTTGATCTCGCCGACCTTGATCGAGATGACAGTATCTTTCTCCGATTGGGTGCGAATGTAGCGGTGCGCTGTGGAGCGCCGCGTCATTGTAATAGAGATACCATACTTCAGGTCCTGCAGGGTCAGCTCGTCAAGGTCCTCACCGTCTTGATCCTTCTTGTAGGCCGTGTCGACCGTGCAAGTAAGGACAAAGGTCCAAGGCCAAGCGCGGATGTTTGATACACTAAAGTGGCCACCTCCCTCTGTCACAGGAGCTTGGACCATGTCACGTTCCTTGCCACTGCGATCGGGCGCCTTGTAGTTCTCCCAGTCAGTGGCAGGCACGTAGGAAGGGTTGCTCTGCTCGCCATCGCGCAACGAAAGGTCGGGCCTCGAGCATGGGAGGAGCTGCCCGTACTCGACCTCGTGGATCGTGATGAACTCCAGAAGCTCCTCGTCGTCTGGGCCCATCATGGCGTTCTCGACCTCCGTGGCAACAAAGGCAAGAAAGGGGTGTATTGGCGCAGGAGCGGGTTCCTTGCTGGCCTTCACCAGAGCCTCGGCGATGAGAGGCACGAAGTACTCCGCCTCCTCGCTGTGGTCGTCAGACATCGCGTAGCGCTGGCCCTTGATGCACTGGTTCTTGTCGCTTCGCTCGAATGAGAAGCCCGCACCAGCGGCAGCTTCGGCGTGCACCTGGCCAGCGCCGTACTGACCGCGGTTCGCACTGGGACGACCGCGGTCAGCATGAGTCCGATGGGGTCGACGCGCGTTCATGGATGCGATGTCGCGACGCCCCCAGAGCCCTGAGCCAGCGTTGCCAACCATCGCGAGGACGGACGGCCGACAGTCCAGTTGACGTGCCGGCGCGAAGGACGAGTGCAGAACGAACGACGGGCATCGCTCCAAAAGAGTGCAGACTGAACCCAAACTAGGAACGCATGCTCCCAAACTGAAAGTGCCCGGCTCCAAACTGAGAGAACACAAACCCAAATGAAGAGTACACAAACCCAAATTCAGAATCACGAAAAAAGGCAAGCACTTCTTTCGTTTCCCCAAAAATCGCGCCCTTCATTTAGCTCTTGTCCTTCTTCCTTCTTCCTTCCCATTTTGAAACCGGTCGGGAAGAAGGAACTTTGTCTCTTCCCGACATCGCGCCCTTCATTTAGCTCTTGTCCTTCTTCCTTCTTCCTTCCCATTTTGAAACCGGTCGGGAAGAAGGAACTTTGTCTCTTCCCGACATCGCGCCCTTCA
>Ga0181397_1000986_pt1 | contig 10522 bp, 8 predicted proteins | sample 20SPOviralmetaG_FD_130126 | JGI IMG/M metagenome (GOLD analysis project Ga0181397, IMG submission 130126) | Marine viral communities from the oligotrophic San Pedro Time Series (SPOT) site, San Pedro Channel, CA, USA - 20 SPOT_SRF_2011-02-23 | ecosystem: Environmental > Aquatic > Marine > Strait...
ACCTGAAGTAGAAGGTGATAGTTCTTATGATGAAATTATAAAATTATTTAATATTTTAGAATTTAATATAAGAGGATTAAATGAAAATATTTATTATTTATTATTGTTGATTAAGAAGAAGAAAATTAATATCAGTATAGATATTTATGAAAATAAAATTCTGCCTATATTGATTCATAATTATAATTTTCAATTTATAAATGAATTTTGTTTGTTAAAACAAATAATCGATAATCCAAATAAGATTCATAATGATATTAATGATTATTATAAGGAGGGCATTAATTTTATGATTGAGAAATATCAACTTTTAAATTTTAGCCATGAATTTTATGAAGTAAGAAAATATAATCAAGACTCCATAATTGAATTAGATGGTAATGATTTTGATTCTATTTATTATCCTAATCAAGAATTAATTAAGAATAATGAAATATGTTTTAATAATGAAAGATTTTATACATATAAAATTGATAAAATTTGTAATAAAATAATAAAAACGACGAATGATTGTGGACAAAAAAAACAATTTAAAAAAAATGATATAAATAATATAACTATTAAAAAATATAGATGTAAAAATTTACCCTCCGCACCATATATTAATTTTGATTTTAGAAAATATTTATGGTTCAGCAATAGAGAAATAAATGATAAATTATTTGAAGAATTTATAAAAAATAAAAAAAATATTATGAATGTTTATAGATTATTAAAATATGTTTCTGCAGAGCTTAATATAGTAAATTATAGAGTCATACATTTTCATACTCAAATATCACATTTATATAAATTAGATGAATTAGATGATGTAAATAGTTAAATAGTTAAAATAATATTATTTATATTTTCACTTCAAAAAAAAAAAATTTTTTTATTTTTATATTTTACCCTAAATATTTTTGACCTGAAATTAATTTTTTAATTTTTCAAAAAAATTTATATTTAGTTGTGGTTTTTTTTACTTTATCAGGGTCTATGTTATATTCATCTATCTCATTCCAAGACCATAATCCAGCATCACATTTGTAATTCATTTTTAAAAAGTCATAGATAAATTTATTTATTTTTTTTTTATCTATACCTGCTTCTAATAGTTTATTATAAATTACCTTTACACCTTTCTCTTGTTTTGTAAATGCCTGAATTAAATATAACATAATAAAATATTCATAATCGTCATCCCCTTTGCATTCTTTGTCTTTCTTAATATGTTCACTTAATTCGCGGTGATTTAGACATCTTTGTCTGTATATGATTATACTATTCCACAATACTTTTATAATTTCTTTATCCAAATTCATTATATATATTATAAATTGTAATAATATTTTAAACAATTTATAATTATTGTTTTTCTTTTTTTTTTTATAAATTTTTGTTCTTCTTCTACATTATGATTATCAATATCTTCAAATTTCTTATTATAGAATTCAATCATATTTTTAACAAAATCTATATCTTCATTATTATTTGAATAAATCCAACTGAACATATATTTAATTATTATATTTTAATTTAAGAAAATTATGAGGATGCAGAAAGTGTACCGCTGACACCATCAAGCGTATATATGACATCATGCACAACGAATAAGTCAGCAATTAATGCACCATCAGTAGAAGCTCTACCACCGTCACCACCACTATTCAAGTGGAGAACTAATGGTAATCCCTGACCTGCAAGATTCATCCCTGATAATCCTTCCCCATAGGATTCAAGATCAAGTGCAAATACTGCCTTTGAACTTAAAGTATCATCATTTGCTGCTGCTACTAAATATTTTCCTCCAGTTGTATCAAAATCACCAGCAAAGCCTCTTATGTTAGAATTGTAATGTCCTAATGCTTGTAAAGTATTATTTAATAAACTGCCACCATCATATGCTTCAGTATCCATTTGTACTTTGATGGGAGCACTAGGTATTCTTTTTCCTCCAATTGAATACTGGTAATCTATACAGTCATTAGTCTTAAATCCACTTGAAGAATTCATTATAATACTTGATAATGAAGAATTAATCCTTAATGCGGTGAATACTGATTTAACACTGCGTTTTCTTGTAGAGAATGTAATAGTTTCCATTCCAGTAGCGTTTAATGCTATATTTTGTTGAGAATTTTGAAATCCTACAGAATGAATATTAATAGGTAATCCTGATTGTATTAAGGTTCTAAAATTATTAGCAAATTCAGGACCAGGTCTTAAAACTGGCATAATTAATTCAACTTCACTCACTGTCCAGGCGGCAGCACTATTAGAAGCATTACTATACTGGCATACTGCACCTTGTGCTGAATTTAATTGTAAGGAGAGATATGAAGTACCTTGCGTATAACCAAATGGCATTAATTTATCAGCATTGAAAATTGCTGATACAGGTTCGTGACAATAAATTCTTGATGCAGCTCCAGCGATTTTTTGTTTTCCACCAACACCAACAGAAGCAGCATTACCTGCAACATCACTAATAGAAACAGCACTTAATGGTGTTTGTGTAGTACCTTCTGTGACTGCTCTTCTTGAAGCAATAACATCCATATTTTCATTAATTCTCATTATAGCAACAAGAGCATCATAATGCTGTATTTCTTCAAGGAGAGAACCTGTACCAGAAACCACAGAAAATTTGCTAATGAATGATGCAGCACCAGCATATGGATCCATAAGAATACCAGAATCATTTGTACCAGCAGCAGTGGGATGTGTCACTTTAAATTTTAAATATGCTTTTTTCATGTCACAAAAAGAATCAGTTGCCACCGATATAGGTATGCGAATTTCCTGATTAGCGGTATAGGATGAACCATTAGATGGGATTAAAGTGACATATTGTAAATCCATTTGAGGTGACATTTGAGGTATTTGATCGCTATATCTTAAAACAGAGGGGGTCATAGAATCGTTTTCCATTTATACTATTAATTTAGAAAAAAAATATAAACTAAAAAATTAAATTAAAATTTAATTAAAATTTAATTAATTTAAATTAAATAAAAAAAAATATTTATTATTTTTGATTTTATATATATATTTTTTAACTCTAAAATTAATTTTTTAATTTTTTAATATTTAATATCCACCATTTAAATTATAATCTATTATATTTGTATTTAATTTTCCACTATTATCATTAACACGTGCTGGGTCATCATTAAAACATACTTCTAACATAGCACACCATGGATTTCCACTATCTATTACTAATTCTACACCTGCTTCATCTGTTAATGTAATTATAATATCTCCTGTAAAGGGATTTGCTATATAATAATATTCATTATCATAATAAGAATTACTATAAGTTCGTCCTGCTTCTCCAGTAGGTATAGTTCCTATAATTTGTGAATTTATTACATTAGCAGATTGTGTAGCACTTGTTGTTATAGTTTCAAGTGAATTAGGTTGTGGCACATTTATCTTAAATAATATTGCGGTAGTATCTACTAATGGTTCTGTTCCTGTTGTAATCGCTTTTATACCAAAAAATCTTACTTTAATTTTACAATATGTTTGTTTTTGAAAATTAATTAAATTAGGAGCAAGATTAAGAATACTCCCTATATCAAAACGACATACATCTGGTGTTGATGCACTAACACTATTAACACTATTCAAGAAAATTGTAAAAACATTCGGCGTTTTCATTATATATTATATTATATATTTTTTTTTAATTTAAAATAATTTTGATATTCCATATGCAGCCTCGCCAAATAAAAATCCTACTCCAGCTCCGATGCCAGTTCCGACAATCGGTATAACACTCCCCACAGCAGCACCTGTAGCAGCACCAGTCAACCCATAATCAACTGCTTTTTCTACTTCTCCTGCTGTTTTTGAAGTAGCTCCTAATTTTTCTAATCCAAATTCTGCTGCCCCTCCTACAGCTCCGATTCCTGCACCTATTAAGGCTCCTTCAGGTCCAGCAACTATTCCACCGTAAGTTGCACCACTTGCCATTCCACTACCTATATCTGATAATGATTCTTTTGTATCCTTATTAGCACCTAATTTATCCAGTCCTGCTTCTATTCCTATTTTACTAACATCTCCTACTAAATAGGCTGCTGCCCCTGCTCCTACATTTAATCCTACTCCTTTTACTGTCATTGCTCTACCAGTTAATCCAGAAGCAAATTTTTCTGTAATACCGCCAGAAATACCACCTTTAATTATATCTCGTGGTATTAAAGGCAACTTATTTATCCTACTAACTTTTGCTATTTTTTCAGTAGCAGCACCTGCTAAAACTCCAGTGACTAAACTGGTAGGATGCACACTTTTCATAAAATTATCCACTACTCCAGAAGCCTCCATTCCATCCAGCATACCTTGTGCTTTTTGTCCATCAGTATTAAAATCATTAGTAGCATCTTCTAATATATTTAATCTATCTTGTTCATCTTCCATTACAAAAGTATCACGTTCTGCTTGTGTTAAACCATTTGTATTATTTTTATGTGCGTTTTCAATAGCCTTATCAATAATATCATTTCTCTGGTTTATTTCATCATCACTAATAGGGGGGGGTGATTCTGTATTAGTTAATTTTTGCATTCTGTTTTGTATATTTGATTGAAATTTAACATCTTTTACTATACCTTGTGCTTTATTAAATTGTTCTCGCATTTGATTATAATCAGCTCTTTTCTCTGGTTGAATAAATTTTTGTTCTCCATATAATCCTGTAATATATCCTTCTTCATTTATTGCTGGGATGCCTCCTCGTGCCATTAACATTTTTAATTTTGTTTCTGGTAATAAAACACTTTTACTTTTTTCACTACTAAATTTACTTTCTATTTTTTGAGTTTTCGGTTCATCTGGTCCTATTAAAGGTACACTCTGTACACCTTCACCACCCCCTATCATTTTTGTATTAACAGGTTGTGTAGGTATTTTATTATTCATTAATTGTTGAATATATACTGATTCTTCACCTGTAAAAGAACCACCAGCATCGTGCCACGCTCTCATACCTTTTGCTTCTGGTATATGGCGATTTCCTTTTAATCCATAAGTTCCATCTTGTTTTAAATATGTATCAGCAACACTTTTTTGATCTTCATTTAACCATTGAGCATATGTTTTTCCTTTATTAACTGCTTCTATTGCTGTATGTAAATCTTCATATTCAGCTAATTTAAATCCACTTTGAGCAGATTTAACCATATAATTAAGAGCATTATCTTGTGTTCTTTCAAGATTATCATCATTAGTCATATTATCTAAATGATGCGTAGCAATAGGATTTATTGTATTTTTCTTTAAAGGTAAAATACTTTTTACTCTCCATGAAGGATGTGATGCTTCATCACTTAATGCTAATCCTATACTTGCTGGGTCATTTGTTGTTCTAACTACTTTTTGTAAAGCACTTGTATTTTGAATATTTTTTGTTAAATTTTTACCCATAAAAGGATTAAAATTAGTTGTAGGTGTATTATATTTCTGTCCGAAATGTAGACTTTTTGCACCACCTAATGAAAATCCACTATAATGTTCAGGCTGCATCCCATACTTTTCATTTACTTTTTGTATTAAAGCATCTGCTTCTTTGAACTGTTCTGTTTCTGCTTCTTTACCAACTAATATAGCAGCATCAGTTTTTAAATCTTGAAAATTAGCTTTATCAGTTCCTCTAAATGACATTTCAGGTTTTCCTTCTTTATTAACAACTACTAATGCTTCACTATTAGAAAGTTCATTATCTATTTTATATGGATTATTTTTTTGCATTAAATATTGTTCTGCTGCTCCAGACCCCTGTTCATAAAACATTCTACCAGCACGTGCTAATTGTGCTTTTTCTAATTCATCTACAGTTAATCCACTATGAGATGGTTTTAATAGATGAGCCATCATAAATCCCTTATAACCGTGACCTAATACTTCTTCATCAGGTTTATCTTTTTTTTCACTTTCTTTTTTTTTATCTTGATTATATTGTGCGAAAGGATCATATTTATATTTATGATATTTCATTAGTGTATCTCTTGTAGGGGCATATTGAATTTCATTTTTAAACATTCTTAATATAGATAATTCTTCTGGACTTAATTTACTCATTTATATTTTTTTCAGATATATTTTTTTTGATAAATTCATTTAATTCATTTTGTATTTGATTGTTTTTCATTATTGTTTGTTGATAAGAACTTACTTTATCTAATATTGCTTTATGTAATGTATGTTTATGTTGTTGCCTTTCACTAAATGGTATTTTTCTAAAACTAATTATTAAATTTATCTCCCAGTCACCACGCAGAAAATCAACATTTTCTTCTTCATTTTGAAAAGTAATTTTTACATCAATATAATTTATTTGTTTCTGTGTTAATTCACATTCAAAAGGTTTTGTAGGTTCATAAGTAAAAAAAGTATTTCTTGATAAAGTCACTGGGATTTGACTTACTATATTACTATATTTTCCACTACTTGATTCAATTATTTTATTATTACTACAACTCGGCAATCTTATAAATATACTATTTCTGCCATCTGTAATATCTACTGTTCTATCACTTGTAATACCTGATGATGTAGTAATAGTAAATTCTGATTGTGTAAATCCTAAACATCTTCTACAAGTATCAGTTCCTAAAAAATTAAAATTAGTTTGATTTGAAGGGTCACTACTTTTAATATTTACTTGATTTGTAATCTCATCATAAGTAAAAGTATAAGTTAATCCAGCAGTAGAATTAGCTTCCATTAAACTTTTAATTTTTGTATTTAATTCTAATATATCATAACTTCCATCATCAATAGTTATTGTTTTTTCACCACCACCTGCTTGTTCTGCAAATCTTAATTTATTATTTTTATTGTGTACCGATATATTTAAAAAACTATTAGGGATAATAGCAGATACACAAGATACACTTAATACTTCATTAATATCAGCATTGATATTTTCAAATAGTACAAATCTACCCATAGAACCTTCATCATTTAAATTAGTTAAATCTTTACTTCTAATAGAGATAAATAAATCACCTCTTGTCTTCTCCGACATTATATATATATTATAAAAAAAAATTATTAATATGTTAATTTATAATAATACAAATAATTAAAGTAAAATTCATAATAGTATTCTCTAATTTTATATCTACAATCTTCTACAAAATATTTTAATATACTATACAACATACAACATATTATATATTATTTTTTAAAAGTTTATTTATTACGATTTAAATATTCGATATATTGTTTGCCGAAAATTGCTAATAACATATTTTTATCTTTTAATTTTATTAAGTCTTCTTCCTTTAACTTCTTCTTGCGTTTCTTTTCAATTTTATTTTCATCTTCATTTACAAGGGTTTTCACTTCTAATAATTTTTTTTTCATATATTATATATAAATATTTTAATATGGTAATTCATTAAATCCTCCTTGTCCTAATCCTGCAGAAAATGTATCAGCAGCAGAATGGGTATATGATCTTTTATCTGATTCACTCATTTTTTCATATTTATTATGAAATTCACTTAATCTTTTTGCTTGTTGTTCCCATTGTGTACTATCTATATTATCTTTATCTAATAATTTTGATTCTTCTATAAATTTATCTGGAGACATTAATCCTTTTCTTTTATTTATTTTATTAAAAAGTTTATACTGTGGGTCTTCATTAGGATTTTCTGATTTTAAATATTGTTCTGCTGCTATACCAGCATATTTATAATATTCTTTTTCTACTGGATTTTTTTCTAATAAATATCTATCCATTAACTGTTCTACATTTCTACTATGTAATTTTATTAATAAATCTTTTTGATACTCTTTTCTATGTCTTAAATCTTTTGTTTTACTTTCCCCTTTATATATTTTTGCATTATTAACTTTATTTATTATATCCCATGTTTGAGCATAATTATTTTTCATAGGGACATTATATATAGGGTCACGTCTTGAATTATCTACATATTCTTGTAATATATCTTTATAATTTTTATTATAAAAATTACTATCAGGATTTCCATAAACATCAGATGGTGTACCCATTTGTCCTTTTGTAATATAACGAGTTTTTGGTTTTCCTATTACATCCTCAGGGGACATCATTTTAGTAGGGGGTTTATTTTCCTCCATAGCAACATCTTCAAACTTCTCTTGTTTTGTAATTTCTTTTTTTATTGGTTTATCTTCAAATGCAGATGCCACAAATGTTTCTTCTTCTTCTTTTTGTAATTCTAATATGCGTTGTGCCTTCAAATGTGCACGTGCCTTTTGCTCTAAATCTTTGCGTTGTTTTCTTCTACTAATTCGCTTACCAGACCTACCTGTTCTTATATTTTGTTCTTGCTCTTTTCGTTCTCTTATTAATTCTTTTACATCCTCTGTGGTTAATCCAGTTGTAAAAGCTACATCACTTTCACTTGGAGTTTTCTTAAATTTTAATTCAGGTTTAGTAGTAGCAATATCAAATGCAGAAGTACTTGTATCTCGTTTTAATCTTAAAGGATTATCATAATTAGTATTAAAAATATCTTGTTGTTCTGCTAAACCACTAACTCTATCCATAACCCCTAATTGTAAATTACTTAATGTTTCTTTTCTTTGTGATCTATCTTTAACACTACCTAATAAATCAGATTGTATATCTTCAAATTTTTTATCATTTTCATTCATAAGTTCTATTCGTTTTTGCTTTTCAGACATTAATAAATCATTAACTATTCTTTTTTGTTCTTCATCATTTTTTCTATTTTTTAATTTTCTTAATACACTATCAACACCTACTTTTCTATCTTTAATTTTAAATTGTCTCATTCTTTCTAATTCCTCCATGTCATTCATTACATTTTTTGATTGTGTTTCTTCTGCTTCTCTATTTTGTAATGAATTAATATAAGTATTATTTAAATTTTGTATATTCTGTTGTGCTTGTTGAGGTGTCATTCTGCCATCCATAACTAACTGTTTATATCTTGTTCTTTCTTTATTAACATAATTTTCAACTGAATTCCCTATTCTTTGTTTTTTTTCTTTATCTTCTACTACTGATTCTAATAATGATGCATTATCTATTTTTTGTTTTAATATTTGTTTTTGTCTTTCTAAACTACTTTGCATACTTGTTAAACCTTTTTCTCTATCTAATAAACTCCCTTCTAATAAACTTAATCTTAAATTCCCTGAATTATCTATTTTTTGTGTTCCTAATGTCTGTGTTCTTAATTGTAAATTTGGCGACTGTATTTGTTGTGGCGACTGCCTAACTAATGAAGGTGATTCATAATTTTGATTTCTATCTGTTAATATTTGATCTACTCTTGCTATATTACTTGCTATGGTTTGTTGTCTTGCTATGGTTTGTTGGGTTGTTAATAAATTTACTAATTGTTGTGTAGGACCAACTGGTTTTGTTTTTGTAGGTACACTTTGTTTTTTATGTTTTGGTTTTTCATCTTTTTTTTTATCTAAGGGAGTAGAACTCCCACTGGCAAACTTCGTTTGCCTTTGTCCACTTATATCTTTTATAGTATGTGTTGTTTCTTTATCTCTCTTTGTTTTATCTTTTGCTAATCCGTGTTTATGTTTTTTTGGTACTAAATCTTTACACTTATCTTTTATTTCATTTAAACTAACATTACTTTTTGTTGATAAATTTTGTAAATGCTTACTACACTTTGTACCTATCTTATTATTTTGAATTTTTAATCTTTTTATTTCACTATTAAGGATATAAATATTTTTTAATTTATCCCACTTATCAGATGGTTTTATATTTGCTAAAAGTTTTCTATCAAATTCATTTAATTTGATGTTGACCATATATATTAATATTATAAAAAAATACTTTTTAAAATTGATTATAAAAAGTTTTTAGATTTCACATTAAACTGACTGCGAAAACCGTTAAATATCAAACTTTTTTTACAATCCACGAAGATGAAATTGTAAGGAGTACTATATACTCTATCTATTATTTCATTAAACACTGGCTTATCTACTGCAAAAAACTCATCATAAAGGGTCTGTAGTTCTGATTTTGTATTGCGACAATCAAACACTGCTAAATGGGTCAACTGATGCCTGATCCATCTTGGTAATTGTGACATTTTCTGTGCTGTAATCATTATGCTTATCGCTCCGCTCTCTTCCTGTTCTCCAGTTAATTCATCCAGTAGAGGTTTTCCGATATGTCTGCCATTATTGAATAATTTTTTTAATATTATAGCTTCTTCACTAGATCCAGATTTTATTTCAGACCCTAAATCATCTAATATTATTAACGTGCGACCCTCCATCTCACTTTCATTTTGTAATCGGTCAAATATAGTAGGTAAATCTTTCACAGAATTATAGAAACGGTCCCTGGGCAGCTTGGGGGGTGAATCCATACTTGCTCCGCTGGGTGATACAATAAATACATTACTAAATCTTTTATTGTATATTCTTTTTTTGCCTCCTGCTTGTGTTAATGCTTGAACTAAATTACTTTTACCACTACCACTTCTCCCTATTAAACCCATTCTAAAAATTGTATCTGGTAATGGATAGG
>Ga0181397_1000990_pt1 | contig 10486 bp, 9 predicted proteins | sample 20SPOviralmetaG_FD_130126 | JGI IMG/M metagenome (GOLD analysis project Ga0181397, IMG submission 130126) | Marine viral communities from the oligotrophic San Pedro Time Series (SPOT) site, San Pedro Channel, CA, USA - 20 SPOT_SRF_2011-02-23 | ecosystem: Environmental > Aquatic > Marine > Strait...
GCTCCACCAACTGAACCAGTAATCCAGTTTTTGTATCGTCTATCTTCAGTTTCAGAAGCTCTATATCTTACATGTAAGAAAGGACGTCTGATATTTGATCCTAACATTTGATCGTAAACTGTAGTAGTTCCAGCAGGAATTAATACACCATCAATATTATTAACTAAACCTCTAGTAGAAGCATCGTTTAAATATTTCCAGTCAGTCTTGTAGAAGTCATAAGAACCTCTTCTAAACCCAGTAAAACCAAAGTTAAGTGCCATTTCTGATTCATTATCAAATAAACCATAAGAAGCAGCAGCAGCAGAAGCAAAATTACCATTCATTGCAGCAATCATATCATCGAAATCAAGAGCAGAAGCTCTAGATAAGAATAACATGTTTTCTTCAATAGCACCTTGCTTATCTAATTGCTTAAGAATAGCATCAAAATCACCCATAGCACCTGAACCTGGAGCAGCTGCACCAGCGAAGTTTTGATAAACATTACCTCTTGCTTCAATAGCTTTGAATAAACCTTGTGTACCTTTTAAGTTAGCAGTCCAACCACCACCTGGAACAACAGTATGCCCAGCTAGTTCACCTTCAACTAACGCCATTTCCATATAATCTTCAAACCTTAATCTTGTTTCAGACTCAGCTTTTAAATACCATAAGTATCCAGAAGTGCCATCTTCAGTGGCAACCTCAATCCATCCAATTTGAGAAGCATAAGAACCAGAAACTTGGTACTTATCTCTAATTATAATTGGAGAATTGTTATACTCTTGAAATTCAGGAGTAATAGACTGCATCCCATCATAAGGACTTCCAGAACCACCACCACCTTTTTCAAATTCAGAACCGTATACAAATACGCTCATGTCACCAGCAGTAGTTAATCCTGAAAAAGCAGTATTAATCGCTGGAGCAGCATAAGGAACTACTGTTAAAGTAACGACGTTAGCAGCAGGTGCTGAAACATTAGTTACTAAAGCTCTACCAGTAGTTAGACCTGTAGCAGTGTCAGTATAAAGAATAGTATTACCTTCTTTAATAGCACAGCTAGCAGATGCTGTTGCAGCACCAGCTGAATTAACTGGGCCAGTAGCACTTAAGTCAACTTCAAGTGTAGTACCTGATGCGTAATTAGCAGTGTTATAAGACACATGTAACCTAGATTGCTCAGACCATAATACTTGATCAGAAGTCATAGGCATTTCTGCACCTACCATTCTCAAGAAACCAGATAAAGTTCTGTTTCCGTATCTTTCTACTTCAGCTTCGTAAAGCTCAGGTAGATATTGTTGTGCCCAGTCAGATGAACCGTCAGCAAAATTTAAATAGTTACTATTTAATACTGTTTGTTCAGCAGCTGGAACTAAGGAAGCGGGAAAAGACCCGCCAGTTGAAAATCCCATAATTTTTGTTTTTTAAGTTTTAAGTTTTATTTTTTTCTTGTTATTTTTAACTTAGAACTATTTACTCCACTAATTGCTTTTACCTTCATACCATTAACAAACATTTCACCAGAGCTTGTAGCTCTAACTTCATTTGTTATGTTTTTAGATTTAGCATTAACATCTCTTATCGCATCAGTTTTACCTTGTTCGTAAAAGTGCTTTGCTATTTTATCAGCATTACTAGCAGTGTATAAGGCTTTGTGATAACCTCTATAATCTTTGATTTCACCTTTTTTATCTAGGAACTTCCCAACAAAATTATTTAAATCAGATTGATTTTGAGCAACATCATTTTTGTTATTTACATTATATCTAAAAGATTTATCACCAACATTATATTCAAAACCTTTGAATTCATCGGCAAATAACTTTTTAGTATTGTTTGTAAAACTTTCGTGACGCTGTTGAATCACCTTCTGTTCTTCGTTGTATCTATTGAAAAAGTCATTAGCTTTTTGTTGTTCTTGTGATACTGAAGGTTTCAACTTGATCTCTTCATAGTATTTTTTCTTAGAACTATCTAAAAAGCTTTTGGCTTTAGCAATTTCTTCTTTGTAAGCTAATTGTTTCTTTTTAACCACTCTTTCATCTTCACCTTCATCCCACGCAAAAGTATCATCCATAAGAAAATTTACTTCATCTGCATTTAAATGTGGTTTGCTTACACTATAATATTCTTTAAGTAATTGTTCTCCATTTAGTTTACTGTAATCTCTATTTAAATTGACATAGTCTTCTACAGTGCCACCAGTATCTTTCATAAAGTCTACTAACTTTTCAATATTCTCTGGCAACTCTATTTGTGGATTCGCTTTTACTTCTTCTTTAATTTCTTCAACAACCTCTTTAGTTTCTTCAATCTCTTCTTTAGTTTCTTCTACTTTTATCTCTTCGATAATTGGAGATTCTTCAGTTTTATTTTCTTCAACTACAGGTTGTTCTACTTCAATTTTATCAACTTTAGTTTCTTCAACTACAGGTGTTTCTATTTTAGCTTCAACTTTTGGCTCTTCTTTTTTAGCCATATCTACTTTAGTTACTTTTTTTTGAGCAACTAGTTTCTTAGGTTTCTTTTTTATTTTAAATTCACCTTGTTCTAAGGTTCCGTCAGGAGCCTCTACTACTTCTTCTTTTGACATAATATAATATAATAGTTAATATAAATTATCTAGGTGCAAATTGTTCTAAACCAATACCACCTAAATTATCGTTACCTTTAGATTCAAAGTTTATAGGTAAACCATCTTCTCTTCTTTGGGTTATCATTTCACTCTGTTGAGTTCCTTGAATTTTAAGTCTTTTATCTTTACGATCTTCTATCTGTTGCTCTTTAGCTTGTACAACTTTTGTTTGTTGTTTTGCCAATTGCATGTTATAATCAAACTCTTGCTGCATTAATTGTTTTTTAATTTCAGCTTCTGTTTGTAGTCTTTGTATTTCAAACTGTGACTTAGCTTGTTCTAACTGAACTTTACTGTTAACCATACCTTCTTGCTTTTGCAACTCGGCTAAAGCAGCCTTCTCGTTAGTCTCTGCTTGGGCTTGAGCTTGAGCTTGTATTTGCTGCATTTTTATCTGTTGATCTTTAGCTTCTTTTTCTAATCTACGTTTTTTAAGCATAGTATTAGCTAACTTAAGATTATTTACAGATCTTATATCTATAGCGTCTTCAAGATTTATAGACTGCGTTTGTAAAGCAACTTGTATGTTTTGTTCTAGTTGCGCTTTTTCTTCTTCATCTGGCTCTAGTTCTATAAACACTCCAAAGTCATGTATATTTACTTTTGAAAGTTCATCTAAAGTATGTGCATTAAAATTAGATATACTATTTATTAACGACATCCTAGTTAATGGAAACATTAAAGAATCACTAACTCTAAGAGATATATTTTCACAAGTTCTAAGTGTTAGATATAAACTAGCTTGTAGTATATGTCTAGTAGCTGTATTAGAGTTTGCAGCAGCTAATTTTTGTAAACCAACTAACGCGTTAGTGTCTGGATTACTACCATCTCTAGCTTCATTTAAACCTGTAACATCTCTAATCATTTGTAAATAATACTGATAAGTACTTATTAAAGAAGATATTTTAGCACCACCGGAAGATGACTGAAGTTCTTGGATAGGAACTTTACCTCTATTCATTTCACCGTCTTGTGTTAAAGATCTACCTATAACACTACCAGTTTGGAAATACATGTTTAAAGCTTCAGCTGGATTATAGTTAGTTCCATTACCTAAATCAACTTCTGCTAAACCATCCATATCTAAATAAACTCCATCAGGAACCATCCTAGACATTACTTGTTGTAGTTTCAAATGAGTTAACTGTATCATATCAGCAAAACCAGTTACTATACCAACTAAGCTTTCTATTCTGCCTTGATACATCCTTGGCGCGGTAATAGTATAGCTTAAATTAACCTTGCTAGTGTCTGCATATGGTCTAGTCATGTTTTCAGCCATTCGCCAGTCTAACATTTCTTCCATACCTAATACTTTAGCTCCTGAATAAAGTGTCTCAATAGACCTTGAAGCTTTTTTAAAGTTATCTGTTTCTTCTACTTGTAAAAAAGTATCTTCTTTTTCTATAGTTTTCTCTAGTCCAGTAGCTGTTTCTTTTATTTTAAATACTTGATCAATATAACTTTTCCATTCAAAGTAAAGAACTTGTACAGTATTTTGATCGTATCTTCCGTTGAAGTTAGATGAGTAAGCAGTGTTACCAGTATAGTTTTGAAGTTTTTTAACTTGCTCAGGTGTTAAGCTAGGAAATTGCTTTTTTAATTCTACTAAAGGTACATTTTTAACTTCACCTACGTAATAAACATCTTCAAAATTAGGATCATTAGTATATGAATAAACTATATTAGCTGGATCAACGTAATCGACAACAACGCCTTCCGCTGGATTCCAAGTTGTTTTTACGCAAGATATACCTAAAACAGTTAAGTCATAATTTAATCTTTTTCTTATTAAGTGATATTTGTTTTTATCTAATATTTGACTTATAACTTCTTCTTCAGCAACTTCTATAGCTTGCTTATAATTCATTTGCATATGCGCTGGTAGATCTTCTAAAGTTTCTGGAGTATTTTTATCTCTAGACTCTCTCATATCTATACCGAACTCTTCCATCACAACAGCATTAAAATCCCTATTCTCTATATCCATTACGATACGCTGAGCGTATTCTGTTCTTTTCTTTAATGAAGTAGGATCTTGAGCCATTGCTTTAACCTCATAAGATCTTTGTGACATACCATTAACTACGATATCTACAAACTTAGGTATAATTGGAACTGGTTTCCAGTCTAAATTAAGGTAAGACAAGTCACCATTAATGGCTAATTCATTTTTGTATTTTTGTACTGGTTGCTCTGCCCTAGCGTAAAGTCTTAAGTTATGAAAATTATTATAGTTGGTCATATACCTATAACCAGTTCCTTGTGAATTTCTAAACCATTCGCCTTCGATAGCTCGCGCAACTTTTAAACCATATTCGTATGTAGCTTTCTCAGCAGCAGGTACGACCTGGTCTGGGAAGGTACTATATGTAGTTGTAGCTTGCATATATATTAATTAATTTTTGATATTGTGCCGGTATTGTCATAAGTCTTTATACCAAGATTTATTTTATTAATACTAGTTTGAGGAACTGGTCTATATAAATTTTTGTTACAAGCCATTATAGCTAGTCCAGAACTTATTGTTGCATCATGTTTAGTTCTGTTATTTATATTAAAAACTGCCCAGTCTTCTAATGTTTTTTGGTGATACATATCGCCGTAATTATTCTCTTTAATACCTACAAAGTTTTCTATATAACTTTCAATAGCAGCAGCGTGTGCTTGTTTAATATCTTCACTTGAGTTAGGTATTCCACCTATTTCTCTTTCTGTTATAGACAATTTATTAATAAGCTTGTCAGGTCTGTTCATGCTAAAACCTCTGTAACCTCTTCTCTTTAAATAATAAAGTAATCTTGGCTTGTTGTTTTCACAAAGCAATGGCATACCATAAAAAACTAAAGCCATTAAAACATCTTCAAAGAATATTTCAGCCGTTTGAGGTCTTGATATATATTCTAAAAAGAAATGATTAGATGGTGCGTCTTCCATAGAAAACTTAGTTAAACCGTGCAATGAACCATTAGAACCTTTGCCATCAACAGTTCCAGATATATCGTAGCTATCACAACCAAAAGCGCCAATATGCTCATTTAGAGGATATTTAATACCATTCCTTACTATCACTCGATTTTGTAAATTTTTAGGTGGAACCCAACTAATTTTAAATCTACCATCATTATTAGGATAAAACATTACAGTGCTATCTTTAACACCATTAACCCAATTAAAACTTCCTTGAGTAACGTTTAATTTATTGTTTACAGAATCGTTGTAATCAATTTGTTCATATATCTTTACAAGATTAAATAAACTTTGTTTTGTTTCATCTCTAAAAGCATGAGCTTCAGTTCTTGGAAACTGCCTGTAGTACTCATTTAAACTATCTTGATCTGACTTTAAGCCTTCAACCTCGTTTTCCCAGTGTTCAATAACGCCTGTTGTAATTTCAAAACCGTCAACTCCTTTGATTGTATATTTTTCTCTAACGAAAACAGGTGATCCGTAAGAATCCATGAATCCTTCGTAGTTCCATTCCATAGGGACGAACAAAGAATAGAGTCCAGAAGAAGTTTGTCCGTTACGATTTCTTTTTGTAACGTCTGAATTATAGTATAACTTTTTGAAGTTGTTTCCACCTTTATCTAACGCGTTTGAAGTTGAGCCCATCATACACTTGCCTACGATTCTTGATCCTAGCCTTAGTGTTGTTTTTGTAACTCGCCAATTGTTTAATATGTTGTCCGGTCTTTCCCATTTTCCGCTTTCGTCGTGTGCTAATAGTTTTAATTTCTCACCATCGTAAGAGTTGTCACCGGTGTTTTTCCAATCAATAGTTGTGTCAAGTCCATCAAGTTCTCTTAGTTGCTCATTACTCTCAAGCTTTCTTCTAGTAAGTTTTGAAGCCGGAACCCTATACGCCAATTCTGTCTTAGGACGATCCATACCGTCTTGGATCGGCTTGAAGAAAAACGGATAGTTAACGGATATTGGCACGACTTTGTCTGTAAACATTTTTTTAGCATCTGATCCAGATTTAGATAATATACCGAATCTGGCATCACTTGATATCGTCGCTTGGTTAACAAGCTCTGCTGATGACATAAATGAAAATCCAGACCTTCTGTTTTTAAGGTAGCACATCCCGTAACATCTGTTATCTGCTTTACATGCTTCCCAAAATATAAAGAATAATCTATTTGCTTCTCTGTAATCTGGTGCCCCAACGTCGATCTTTGACCATTGCAAGTACATGTAGTGAGTACCAGTAATATAAGTAGGTAAACCTTTGTTGTAAAACCAATAACCCTCATCTCTTCTTGTAAATTCTTTATCTATATAATCGTACCACTTTTCTTTAAAATCAGTATCATAATCTTCCCAGTCAAATCTAGACTTAATCCTACTTAATTCTTTTGGATACTCTTGCTTTTCCCATCTTTGATCCTTTTTAACTTCGCTTCGTTTAAACGGTTCATTTGTTGCTGGTAAAGCAATCCTGAGATTTTGTATTTCAATGATTTGTCCAATTTGTCCAGTTTTACTTATTACTATAAAATCATAATCAGAGTTATAACCATACTCCCATTTTTTGAAACGATTTTGTTTCTTTAATATCTTAGGGTTAACAATATCTTTAACTTCTTCCCAAAGTGTTTGTTGATAAGTCATTTACTTCTCCCTTCTGCAAAACCTTTAAAAGTTTTTTGTATTTTGTCTTTAGGTTTTTCATTTAAAATATCTTCCTCTATTTGTATACGAGTTAGTATTTCAAAAGCATCAAATATTGCTAATTTTTTTGTTGCAGCAGCATTTTTTAATCTATCAGCGCTTACGTCGTCGTCTGAGTCTACAATCTTTTCTTTTGCTACTTTAATTAGTTCTTCAACTGCTTTCTGCCCAGCTTGGATTATTTTCTTTTTCGTTTCCTTTATATTCATGGGTTAAAGCTATATCATTTGATTTCATACAATAGAGTCGTTCACCATCTATAATAAACTCAAATTCAGAGTTTGGGGTAAACGTAATAAGTGTTCCAGGAGCGATTCCTGCGGCTTCTAAGGTATTATTAGAATATTTTACTATACCAACATTAGGTTTTTCTTTTATATTGTCTAATATGTTCTGGTTTTTAATTGGCTTTATAAAACAATAGTTTAAATGTGGTTTTAAATTATACATATATATTTGCTCAAGAGAACAAAAGTACAATTCATTTTTAAAGTATGTACCACTATTTCTTTCCATACCTTTTTGATCATAATACCTACGTAAGATATTGTGATGAACATATACTTCATCACCAGCTTTTATTTTTGTATCATAAGCTGCTGGAGTAGAAACTACAAGAGCTCTTTTGCTTACAAAAATGTGATTTTCAATACTCGAATTAATAACTAATTCTTTATTACCAACCTTTTTAATATTTTCATATCTTTTATCTAAAGGTTTTATAATAAAATGGTATAAGCTTTTCATTAGTAACTAAGATCGTATTCTACAGATATAGCCATATTGCTATTAAACTTTTTCCAAGGTAATACTTCGTTATTTTTTATTATATAAATATTGTACGAAGAATCTTTGTCATCAAAAAGTATATCATTAATAATGTGCTTACCATAAACTTCTTGTCCTAAAGAGTAATGCATGGCTTCATTTTTATAATCAGCTCCTATACTAATCTTTCTTATCTTCTTCATTCTTCACGTCTGTGTAAGTACCGTCTTCTAGGTTTATATTAACATGGCCATACTTTTCTTCTAAAACTTTTTTTAGTTCTTCTATATCAGTATTAATATCTGCTATTTTATGTAGCATTGCATGTTTCTTGGTTTCAATTACACCAATATCCAATATTACTTTTTGAAGATCTTCTTGCTGTTTTGAAGCTTGTTCAAGTTCTTCTTTTGTTATTTTATTTTTCATTTGATTTGATTTAATTGTTTATTTATCTGTTACTTATATATTTACTTGTATAAGTAAGTTTTTACTCTTCAGGGCCAAAGGGAGGATCAGGTACTATACCTAACTCAGCTAATCTTATAAGCCATGCGGCTTCATTATAAAATTCTTCAATAATTGGTTGTCCACTATCTAGTTCTTTATCTTTGTAAACAAAACCATAATGTATAACTGAGTAGTCTGCATTATGCGCTATAAACCAAGTATCTTGCGTTACCGTTCCTATTGTGCTCATTTTAATTAATTTGTTTAAACTCTTGTGTCTCCTGTTATAGTCCATCCAGCCTCTTCAACTAAATAATCTCTTGCCCCGCCAGCATCTTCAAAATTAGCACCACCATCTTCATAATTATAAAATTGCAAATTTGTATTTGTTGCTATTTCACTTCCATTAACATTTTGAGGGCCATCATTATCAAAAACTTGATTAGCCCAGCCAACTATAGTTAATGTCCAATTAGAATTACTCATTCCTGTACCCTCATTAGTTTGGCGAAACATTCTATAAACGCTTGTTAAATCTGAACCTAAAGTCATTGATCCAATGTCTTGGTTAAAACTTGTATTATCATAAACCATCCTTGTTAAAGTTGTTGCTCCTGTTAAAACCCAAGAGCTTAAATCACTATTCATAGCTGAGCCTTCAAAAGAAGCATCAAAACTTGTCACTTTAGAAACATCCCAACTGCTAACATCTTGACTAAAAGACGTTGCATCATAAAAAATTCTATAAAGATTTTTTTTAACTCCTGTTAAATCCCAATTATTTACAGGTTGGTTAAAAGATGATGATAAAGAAAGCATATTACTCATAAGTGCTGAGCTTGTAAAAGCCCATCCATTAATGTTTCCGTTAAAATTTGTATTTTGATAAAACATATTCCTATGAGTTGTTGCATTACTTACATCCCAATTGTATAAATCTTGATTAAAGTTGAAACAATTTTGAAAAGTCGCATTAAAGGTTGTAACATTACTTGTATCCCAGCTATTCATTGATGAATTACCAGTAAAAGCTGTGCAATTTAAAAAAGTACTATTTAAAGAAGTAGTAATTAACGCATCAGTAGCAGTTAATTGCATTTGTGTTGCGTTAGAAAAATTTAAACTAAAAAATGAGTGTTTAGTTCCCCATTGCTGTATTTCTAATAATTCACTAGCAAAGGTTATAGCACCAGCTTGATAGTATATTTCTGTTAAAGTTCCTGTTTCTCCTTCTGCTCCTATTTTAACAACAGGATTTTCAACATCTGTGTTAGTGCCATCATTATAAGTATGTAAAATAGTGTTTTGGTTAGTTGCTGCTGTTATTGTAGTGGTTGCTCCATCACCCCAGTCAATAGTTAAATCACCACCAGTTTTTTTAATTCTAAAAATACCTGTATCAGTTTGAACACCACTTGCAACCTCTGTTTTATACATAAATGGAACTGGATCTACCACACTACCACCACCACCGCTTCCAGGTCTTGATGTTCCAGGTAAACTAGCTAAATCAAAGATTGGAGTTCCAATACTAATACTCATATCTTAATATATAGCTATTAAATCTCCACTAGCGTATGACCCTGATCCTAAAGTAACAGCTACAACTCTTTTAGCCAGTACTGGTAAAAATGATCCAGCTGTAATACCTTTTAATCTTGCTGTGTAAGTAGTATTATAAAGCTCTCCACTTTCTAGTATTAAATCTAAGCCTGTATCAATAGCTATACCAGCATAAAGACAACAACCTCTTTCGTGAGTATTAGGTAAATCAATATTTTTTACTATACATCTAAAGTCTATACCAGAACCAGTGCTTGAAGCTTGCACTAAAGAATCATCTAAAATATAACCAGCTCCGTAAGGTGCGTTTACTGTTCCACTAAATTCTAAAGCAAAAGCAGTTATAACACCGCTATTAACGGCTAATACTTTGACTTTAGCAGCCACTGTAGCTGGGACAGC
>Ga0181397_1000992_pt1 | contig 10475 bp, 17 predicted proteins | sample 20SPOviralmetaG_FD_130126 | JGI IMG/M metagenome (GOLD analysis project Ga0181397, IMG submission 130126) | Marine viral communities from the oligotrophic San Pedro Time Series (SPOT) site, San Pedro Channel, CA, USA - 20 SPOT_SRF_2011-02-23 | ecosystem: Environmental > Aquatic > Marine > Strait...
GAACCATACGAAGAGTTTTGTAAGGATGAGGAAATAGTTTTACAAGGAGTCAATCAGATATATATTTGGCTAGAGAAAAACGGCTTTCTATTTGTTGCAGAAGATGAGAAAGAGATGATTTGGAAAGAGGTACAAGGAACGATTAAGAGAGGTAAAATGTTTAGGCACAATAATTCAAAGAAATATCATCCTGTAATTATGTGCAGAGAGATAGCAATATTAAACCTCTTCAAAGATATGAGAGAAGCTAAAACAGATTTAAGAACAGAAATATTTAAAACGCTAGAAAATGAATAAAGAGATAGGAGAATTACTAAGGCAAAATGCTCGAAATGTATCTAACTTTGGCACAGGAGGTAAGTACGATTTGAAAACAATAGAGAACTTTGACAAGGCTTGGCAAGAGATAGAGCAAAAGATAAAAGAGATTGATGTAAATTTCTATGAAGTAATAAAAAAGCAAGATGATTAACATGGTACAACTAGACACATTTAGATTAATGTTCGGCTTCTCACCTCCTGAGATGCCTAGAGGGGAGAACAAGAGATGAAGCAAAGAGAGGACAAACTACAAACGGCAGTAATTACCTATCTAAGACTAGAACACAAAGCTCTTTATTGTGCAAGTTTAGGAGGTCAATACCAACGCTATGATTCTCAGAGAAAAAAAGCTAAGAGGACTGGTTATGTGGCAGGTTTTCCTGATGTATTTGTTTATGAGCCTAGAGGTAAATACTTTGGTTTAGCTATTGAGTTAAAAGCAAAAGGCTTTTCTCCATACAAAAAAAACGGGGATTTAAAAAAGAAATATGCTAAAGGTGGTGATAAACACAATCAAGTTGTTTGGATTAACAAGTTAAATGATAGAGGTTATTTAGCTATGTTTTGTACTGGATTTGACCAAGCAAAAGAAGTGATTGATAGTTATTTTAATCTAAAATAAATTTCTATATTTGTAAAAGTGAGCAAGCTACTTGAACGCTGCATAAAAAGTCCTATTGGAAACCTAATACAATGGTTTAATTTCAGACCGATAGGCAAAAGTCTTAACAGGGGTGTTAAGCAAAAAGTCAGCGTTGAAAGTAAAGAGGGTGGTGGGAACTTACCCTCATTGCTTCAACCAACTAAAACAAGACTAAGATGGGAAGTAGACTAATTATGTACGAAGGAGAATCAAACTGTTGTACTGCTCCAGTATACGAGAATACAGATATATGTTCAGCCTGCAAAGAACATTGCGAGGTTATTGAAGAAGATTAATTTTAAAAAACAAAACAATGCAGACACTATTTATTATAGCATTCTTATCTTTTGTTGTAGGGGTGTTCATTTATGACATAATATATAATTCAAAGAAAAATGACTGAAGAAAAAGAACAACAAGAGCCAAAAGAAATAGCATCAAATATGTTCGATAGTTGGCTAAATGAATTAGAAGAGAAAGAGCAACCTAATGCCTGCTCAATTGATAATCCTGATTGTGAGAATTGTGGAAGCTAAGAAAGATATAGGTTTAAGTAATTGCACCAATCCCGAAGAGAGAGGTAGCAAGATAGAACGATCCATTTGCGATAGAATACTTCAGAGAGCTGATGTAGGAAAAGATAAATACGGCGTAACTATGGAGCGAGAAGATTTATCTCCTATACAATGGCTAAGACACGCTCAAGAGGAAGCCTTAGATTTAGCAGTCTATTTAGAGAAGATAATCGAAGTTATAAACACGAAAGATAAATAAACAAAATATTTATATATTAGCACTAAGTAATTTCATTTTTAGTTGTTTTTGAAGGGGGAGAAGTTGAAAGGCTACTCTCCCTTTTTTTATAACTGAACAAAAGCAGGACTATGAAAGGGATAATTAATAAATCAATTTTAAAGGGTATTAGAAAGGGTAGCAAAATGAAAACGATAAAACGCTATTTATCTATGTACTACAATATTAAAATAGGGCATAAGGCTTTTTTAACTAGGTATGGAACAATTAAGCGAAAAGTTAGCAACACATTATAGTGAACTCTATCAGATAGCTCTTAAAATTACTAAGGGAAACGATTTAGATGCTCAAGACCTTACGCAAGAGGTTTATATAATAATGCTAGAATACAATCAGGAGAAGCTACAAACCATTTATGATAATGGGCATCTTAAATTTTGGGTTGCAAGAGTAATGCTTAACCAATACTTAAGAAGTTCATCTCCATTTAAGAAGAAGCACCACACATATTTAAAGGATGATAACGCAGTTATAACAGATTTAAAGCAAGATAATAGCGAGAGCGAAATAAGTTATAAGATTGAAACAGAAAAACGCTTAGAGCTTGTTAATGGAATAATGAATGACTTACACTTTTACGATAAGACTTTGTTTAAAGTGTACTATGAAACAAACCACTCAATAAGAAGTTTAGCCGAAGCAACTGGTATTTCTACAACTTCAATATTCCATACTATTACAAATGTAAAGAATTATATAAAGGATGAAATTAAAGGCAAGCAATAGAACCTATAATGAAAGGATAGATATTTGCAAGGCTTGTAAACATTTCAGGAAGTCAATAAGCCAATGTAAGAAGTGTGGTTGCTTTATGAAGATAAAAGGTGCAATAGCTTTTACTCGTTGTCCTATCGGAAAGTGGGAAAGGGAAAACGACTTAACAACGGATCAACTAAGTATATTGAGGCGATTAATGAATCAAATCGGCTCAGACAAAGTAAACCATGAGCAGAATGTAGGGCTTACAAATCTATACAACGAGATATTCGGAATGAATAAAAGGGTTACAAGTTGTGGTTCTTGTGTTAAACAAACAATTAATGATTTAAAAGAGGTTTTAAATGCGTATGATAATAGAAAGCAGAAAGATTAGTGAACTTAAATTTGCTGAATACAATCCTAGAACTATAAATAAAAAGCAGTTCAAAGATTTAAAAGCCAGTTTAAAGAAGTTCGGTTTAATCGATCCAATCATTATAAACTCTTCAAAGGACAGAAACAATGTTATTATTGGAGGTCATCAACGCTCAAGAGCTTGGCAAGATTTAGGAAATGATACTATTGCTTGTGTTGTTTTAGACTTACCAATCAATGAAGAGATGGAACTAAATTTACGCTTGAATAAAAACGGAGGTAAATTTGATGATGATTTACTCTTGAACTACTTTGATGAAGAACTTTTATTCGATGTAGGTTTTACTGTTAATGATTTGAATATAAACTTGGACAAGTACGAGGATAACACTTTAGAGGAAGCGACCAAAGATGTTTGCGAGTGTTGTGGTGCTAGTATATGAGAAAGCACACAAAGATATACCTAGAGTATTTTAACTTTGATGAGTGTGATTATATACCTTGCGAAGTTTGTGGAAGTCCTGCTCAGGATATTCATCACATAGAAGCTAGAGGTATGGGTGGAAGTAAAACAAAAGACTACATTGAAAACCTACAAGCAGTTTGCAGACCTTGTCATATTCGATACGGAGATAAGAAACAATACAAAGAAATGCTAAAGGAAATTCACTTAAAATATATCAAATGTTATGGCACATAATGGCACAGAAATAGCTAAAGACAAGATGCTCAATGCTTTAGAAAAAACTCTTGGTATTGTTACCAATGCTTTAAAGATTGCAGATGTTTCTCGCTCAACTTTTTACAGGTGGGTTAGAGAAGATGAGAGCTTTGCTAAGAAGGTTAAAGAGGTAGAAAACATTGCTTTAGACTTTGCAGAGTCAAGCCTTTTTAAGCAGGTTAAAGATGGCAATCCTTCAAGCACTCAATTCCTCCTGAAGAATAAAGGAAGGGAAAGAGGCTACGGAGATAAGCTAGATATAACTACACAAGGCGAGAAGATTAATAAAATTGAAATAGAAATTGTCAAGCCTAAAGATACAGACGAGTAACGTATTTGAGCGTAACTATAATGCAAAGACAAAGATAGTAGTTAATCAAGGTGGTACTCGTTCAGGGAAAACCTATTCACTCTGTCAGCTCTTAATTATAAAAGCGTTTGAGAATACAAACAAACGATTTAGCATCGTAAGGAAGTCCTTGCCTAGTTTGAAGCTATCGGTAATGAAAGACTTCTTTGAGATACTAAACAACTTAAGCTTATACGATGAGGTTAATCATAACAAGTCAGACCATACTTACACGCTCAACGGCAATACATTCGAGTTCATTTCATTAGACCAACCACAAAAGAAAAGAGGTACTAAACGGCATTATCTATTTTGCAATGAAGCTAACGAGCTAACGTGGGAGGATTTCTTTCAGTTGATAGTTAGAACAGAAGAGAAAGTATATATAGACTTCAATCCTTCCGATTCTCATCATTGGATATATGACAAAGTGCTTACAAGAGATGATACTACCTTTATTAAATCAACCTACCTAGATAATCCTTTCTTAGCTGATGAGCTTGTAAACGAGATTGAAAGGCTTAGAGATACGGATGAGGAATACTGGAAGATATACGGATTAGGGGAGAGAGGGTTCTCAAAAGCAATTATCTTTCCTAAAGTTACAATCATAGGCAAAGTTCCTGAAGATGCAACCTTAATATCTACAGGTTTAGATTTTGGCTTTACAAACGATCCTAGTGCATTAATAGAAGTATACGAGCAGGAAGGCTCACTAATATTTAACGAATTAATTTATGAGCGAAACCTCACTAACTCTGACCTTGCTATCCGAATGGGTGCTTTTGGGTTTGATAGACGAAGACCTATTTTTGCAGACAGTAGCGAGCCTAAATCTATCGAGGAAATATATAGACTAGGCTACAACATTAAACCATGCGTAAAGGGTAAGGATTCAATCAACATAGGTATTGACCTGCTGAAGCGATTTAATTTAAAGGTGACGAGCAAATCAACCAACCTGATAGCTGAGTTCAATAACTATAAATGGGTAGAGGATAAGAACGGACATCTTCTTAACAAGCCTATTGATAATCATAATCACGCAATAGATAGTTTAAGGTATGCCGTAACAATGGTTAAGAGCAAACCAAACATAGGTAAATACTCTATTCGTTAAAATATTTTAATATTATAGTTGGTATTCTAAAATTAATTTATATATTTGTAGTATACAAAAACAAAAACAACTAGAAATTATGACAAATTTAAACACAAACGAAAAGCAAGTATTAAAAGCAGTAATTAAAACGGCTGATTACAATGGTGGCGATTTTACATATATGAATGATGTAATAAGTGAAATAACTACACTAACAACTAATCAAGTAAAAGGTTATTTTTCACAACTACAAAAAAAAGAATTTATTATTTGTTGTGAAGATGGGCAAATTTGTGCAGGAGATAAATTTGAATATTGCAACTTTAACGAACCAAACTACATAGGGGCTTAATGCTCCTATTTTTTTAAACTACACATGATAAATCTTGAAGTTCATAGTATTAATAGAGATGATTATAAAGAATGGTTATTAAAAAAACACTATTTAAAAAGATTGCCAAGTATTTCTTATGCGTTTGGCTTATATAAAAATAAACTATTAGTTGGGGTTTGTACTTTTGGAAACGCAGTACCAATTCAAATGAAGAAGTCTATATGTGGAGAAAAGCATATGCACTTAGTTTATGAATTAAATAGATTGTGTACGAATGATAATCTACCTAAAAACTCAAACTCTTTTTTTGTTTCTAAATGTTTAAAGATGTTGCCAAAGCCTTTAATAATTGTGTCTTATGCAGATAAATCTGTTGGTCATAATGGCTATATATATCAAGCCTGTAATTTCATATATACAGGTGAAAGTCATATTCAAAAAGACTGGGTGTTAAAAGGATTTGAAAATAAACATTCTAGAACATTGATGGATGAATTTGCATTTACAAAAGATAGAATAAAAAAACTTAAAGAAAAATATGGCGATAAATTATACCAAGTACAAAGGCAGCCAAAACACAGGTATGTTTATTTTTTAGGAAGTAAAACTCAAAAAAAAATGTTTAATAAAAGTGTTAATTTTACAAAGCAACAATATCCTAAAGGTACAAACAAAAAATATGATGCAAGTTACAATCCTAATATACAACTATCAATATTATAAATAACACACAATCCCTCACTTTAATAAATACTCTATTCGTTAAAATATTTTAATATTTATTTGTAAATAGTTTGGTATTATAAAAAATAGTTTTATATTTGTAGAGAACAAAAACAAAGAAACTATGAAAGCAACATTAAAATTTCAAACAAACAAACAAGCTACACTATTTGCTATGGCTTGGTCAAGAGCTACATCTAACGGTCATACTTTAGGAGATACTGATATTACAGTTTACAATGTAGATGATAAAGGGAAAAAATTCATAGAGGATTATATATATAAATTAAACAATTAAAAAAAACCTTGCAAGAGTGCTACGAAAAATGGATGAGCCAAAGTAGTAGCACAATCCCTCACTTTAATTAGTGGGGGTTTTTTTGTATCTTAGTTTTTTGTACAAAATAAACAAATTACTATTTAATAATATGAAGCTAACAATACCTACAAATCTAAGTGAAATTAATCTAGGGCAATTACAGAGGCTAACTAACCTAGAGAATGAAGAGCTTAACGCAGTAGAGATGCAAAAGAAAGCGATAGAACTGCTTACTTCTGTAGATAGAGCAACAATAGACCTTTTTAAATTGAGTGATTTAGAGAGCGTATATGGTAAGCTGCTAAGTTTATCAAGGCGAGAGGATAAATTGCATAGGTTCATAACGATTGAGGGAGTGAAATACGGCTTTCATCCTAACCTGTCAGAGATAAGTACTGGAGAGTTTGCCGATTTAGATACACTTTGCCAAGACTTCAACGATAACTTGCACTTGATTATGGCTATTTTGTACAGAAAGGTAACGATTGAGAAGTACGGAAAGTATAAGATTGAGTCTTATGATGGCGATGTTGAAGCAAGAGCTGAGTTGTTTAGAAGTAAACTACCTGCAAATGTAGTAAATGGTGCAATGGTTTTTTTTTGGACTATCGGAAACGATTACTTGACAAATACTCTCAACTCTTTACAGGTGGATCAAGCGACCAAAAGCAACAAAACTTCGGCAAAAAGTGGGGATGGTATTCTATCCTGATGAGTTTGTGCAATGAAGATGTGTTAAAATTAGATGAGGTTACAAAAATAGGTATTAGCAAAGCGTTTACATATATGAGTTACCTTAAAGACAAAGAAAGAATAAAGAAATGAAAACATTTAAATCAGTAGTTGAGCAATTTGAAGCTATATGTGTTGCACATAAGCAATTAAACTCCTTCACATTTGGAGATATATTTGAAGTTGATTTAAGCAATGAGATGAACTTTGCCAAGGCTCATTTAATAGAACAACCTGCAACGATTAACAATAGAGATTTTGTATTTACTTTTGATTTGTTGGTTATGGATTTAGTCGCAGCAGATGGTTCAAATCAAACTGATGTGCTAAATGATACCTTTCTAATTTTATCAGATGTATATAGAGAGTTTAAGAATGGTATTGCAAAAGCAACCTCTCCTATGACTTCGAGAGATTATGTAGTAAGCGATAATATTACTTGTGAGCCATTTACAGATAGGTTTGAGAACTTATTAGCAGGATGGAAAGGCACAATATCAATAACAGTTCCAAGTCATAACAACGCTTGTAACTCTCCAATATGATAATAAGAGGTAATAAAGAAACTATACTTATATGGCTGCGTTCGATTACGAAAAAACACAAAAAGCATTGAATAAATTTGGAAAGGATGTTGTCATTCGTGCTGCTACTTTACTGCAAACTCGTAAACGGGGCTACGACACTGGAAAACTTTTTAAATCATTGGATCATGATTTGCAGGTTGCTGCTAATTCTATAAGTCTAAAGTTTAGAATGGAGGACTATGGTCTTGCAATTGATTCAGGAAGAGGTAAGAGTGGGAAGAATAATGGAGGGCAGTTGTTCCCTAATATATTAGATTGGGTTAAAAGAAAGGGTTTAAGACCTCGTAATTCAAAAGGGCAGTTTGCTGCTTGGAGAAATAAAGAACAACAACAGAGAGGTATTGCATTTGTAGTAACTCGAAAAATACATAGATTTGGATATAAGGGTACAAACTTCTTTACTGATGCATTTGAAAGTCAATTTAAGAAGCTACCTAAAAAGATAGAAAAAACATTTGCATTAGATGTCGAGAGATTTCTAGCACAATCAATAGATGAGATAAATGGCAACAACAGTAACTAGACCTAATTATTGGGTATTAACATTAACAAGCAATACATCACCTGTATTCAACTTTAAATTTGTAGTTGATATTTTTATTGATGGTGTAAAACAAGCTAGGCTAAAACAACCTAAAAACGCTAGTAGTTCAGCACACTTTTCTTTTGAAAGGATTGTGAAGAATTATATAGATGTAACGCATGACCATGCAAACACTATAGGGGGAACAATCAAATATGATAGTGTTCATTTAATGCCTCAGAATAAACCTGAAGAAGTTGCAGGTACATTTAAAGATTATGTATTTAGTAAGAACGATGGCACACTCAAAGAGGTTACATTCAAGTTTTATGAAGAATATGCAAGTTCTTCAGGAGGTGCTATTGCAGTAACATCATCAACAACGGCATCAGATTTAAAAATTGTTGTTATCAACTATGCAAATGATTGGGTTGATGCTATGAATTTTGATGTAGAAACTTTTGACTTCAAAACAGATGATGCTGTTTTAGGTAGATTCTTAACAGAGCTTCCTGATGCAACAACAAAGCCAAATGATACAAATGGTTTAATACCTCATTTAACTAGCTTAAACGATTACAAGACTTTTGCTTGGCTGAATGAACACGATACTTACTTTAATACTGAAGCAGGTTTTGTTGTTTATAAATTTTATCGAGAAGTACCCAATTCAGATTTCTCAAATTATGTAGGAAGGATAGAATGTACTAATGAAGCAAACTTCGGAGGGGAAGTTCCTGCAAGTGCAAACACTCAAGATGAATATTTAATATTTGCAGGTGTTGGTGGTGCTAATGTGAGCAACTTAAAATATGTAAGTCGAGGTAATTACCAAATGGATACTACAATAAAATATTATACAGTTAGGTATGGAGATGAAACTGCTACTAGCACTTTAATAGGTCAAAGTCACATAGAAGCAGGAGATAAGGTTACAATAGCAGCAGTAGGAACAACAGATTTCACTTCAATAGGCTCTGCAAATAATAATGTAGGAACTACTTTTTATGCAACTGGAAAAGCTACAGGTTCAGGGCAAGTATATTTAAGAGAGCCAAGAGTTATAGGTAAAAGATATTTGTTTGAAGTTTCAACTGATAGAAATTGTAACTCAACAAGATTTGATGAATATACTTTAGCTTGGAAAAATAAATATGGTGCGTGGGATTACTACTTATTTGATGGAGAACATTCTGAAAAGGATAGCTATAAAAGAGAGGTAAAACAAAAGCGATTAGCAGGTAGTTGGAACGCAGCAGCATTTAGTTTAAGTTCTTATGAGAGAGGGAAGGTTCAAACGGTAACGGGATCTAAGCAGATAACAATAAACACTCGCAATATAACAGATGATTATAACGACTTTTTTAAGGGCTTATTAATGTCTGATGAGGTAATGCTAATAAATCCTGTTAAAGAGGGCGATGATGCAACGAAAAGCGTACCTATTCCAGTAAATATCAAGAATACAAGTTTAGATTATAAAACAAATTTGAAAGATAAGTTAGTTCAATACTCATTCACTATTGAGATGGCTCACGATTTAAAAAGAAGAAACTAATGGTTCAGTTAGTAGTATATACACAAATCACAGATAGTCCTGTTTATTTAGATTTAGGAGATATATCTATTAAGGCTAATTATTCAAGCGTTGAGATACAAGATATATCAAAAAGAAAGTCAGAATATACAAACGCTTTTACTCTACCATTCAGTAAAACAAACAACGATTTCTTCGGGCATTTCTACGAGGTTAATTTATCCGATGCAAGTTTTAGAGCTGATGTAAAAGCAAAGTGTTCTATTTATGTAGATTCAAACTTGCAATTTGATGGATATATACAACTGTTAAAAGTTGATAAGTTAAAAGAAACTTACGAGGTTTTATCATTTGGAGATATTGCAAACATATCTAAAGAGTTGGGAGAGGACAAACTTAATGAATTAGATTTAAGCAAATACAATCACTTACTAACTCCAACAAATGTAGAGCAAAGTTGGGCAGGAAATATTGACTATGAAGGTTCTCAGCCAAACGGAAGTGAAATTCTATACCCAATCATTGACTACGGACAAGGATATACAGGTGAGTCTATTTCAAGCAATGATGGTGCGATACGAGTTAGGAATTTACGACCTGCCATAAAAGTTAAATCATTATTTGATGCTATTATAAGCAAAGCAGGTTATACATATACCTCTACTTTTTTAAGCTCTACTTTTTTCACAAGTCAATA
>Ga0181397_1000993_pt1 | contig 10470 bp, 16 predicted proteins | sample 20SPOviralmetaG_FD_130126 | JGI IMG/M metagenome (GOLD analysis project Ga0181397, IMG submission 130126) | Marine viral communities from the oligotrophic San Pedro Time Series (SPOT) site, San Pedro Channel, CA, USA - 20 SPOT_SRF_2011-02-23 | ecosystem: Environmental > Aquatic > Marine > Strait...
AGAACTAGTTACACATTACAAAAAGGTGGATCAAATTTTACTCCAAGTGGAGCTAATAATTTATTAATTAGCATAGATGGAGTTGTCCAGGCTGGAAATTTTACTGTATCTGGTTCAACAATAGATTTCGGAACAGCAGTAGCTGGAACTTCTACTTGCGATTTTGTATTACACTATGGAGTTGGATTAATTACAACAGTTAGTGATGGCACAGTTACAACTGCTAAACTTGCAGACAGTTCTGTTACAACAGCAAAATTAAATGATGCTTCAGTTTCACTTGCTAAACTAACAGCAACAGGAACTAAAAATGCTACAACCTTTTTAAGAGGAGATAATACTTTTGCAGAAGCTGGTGGTAAATTTGAAAGTCAATTACTTCATGTAAATCAAGAAGTTGGTAATGGTACAGATAGTATGACATTAGATAATTCTACTGATAACATTAGAGTTTTAAATACAACTAAAACAAATGAAATTACAGGAGCATCTTTATCATCAAATCAAATTACATTACCAGCTGGAACATATTTTTGTTTAGCTTCAGCTCCAGCTTATTTAACATCAAACCATCAAGCACATTTATATAATGTAACAGATAGCACTTCTCCTCTTGTCGGAACAACAGAACATGCTTGGAACAATGGTTATACGACAACTCACTCTTTTGTTAGAGGAAGATTTACGATTTCTGGAACTAAAGTTTTAGAATTAAGGCATAAAGTTGGACAAACTAGAAATACATCTGGTGGTGGAACTGGATTTGGCAATGGTTATACCGATGTTTATGCAAATGTAATGTTATGGAAGGTAGCTTAAAATGAAATACGCATTAATTAAAAATAATATTGTTGAACAAATATCTTATCCTTTTGTAGAAGGTTGGGAAGAAGTTGAAGATAATGTTTTTGCTGGAATGATTAAAAAAGAAGATGGAACATTTGATAATACAGATGAAGTAAAACAACAAATAGAGAACAATCAACAAGAACTTACAAATAGAGAAAACAAAAAAGCATCTGGCAAACAAAAACTAAAAGACTTGGGATTAGATGATGACGAAATCCAAGCATTGATAGGAGTATAGATGGCAATAATTAAACCAAACAATAATACAATATCTGCGATAACTGCTTTACCAGCTGGTGTAGGTGGTAAGGTTTTGCAAATTCAAACTACTTTTAAATCAAGTGTATCAACAGTATCTACTAATGGAGATGGTTTTGTTGATGTAACTGGTATGAGTGTAAGTATAACACCATCATCTTCTTCAAGTAAAATTTTATGTCAAGCATCACTATTTTACATGATTAATAATACTACTTATGGAAATTTAGGTGGTATAAGATTTATGAGAGGTTCAACTGCAATCGGAACTGGTGGACAAGATTATTCTTCTGGTACTGTAGTTGGAATTGATAATAGTACCAATAACACAAATCTATTTGCAACAGTTCCACTTTTATTTTTAGATTCACCATCAACAACTTCAGCCACAACCTATAAATTACAAGCTAAAAATAGTATAGGTGGAGATATAAATTTATATGTTAATGGGAGAAGAAATGGTTCAAATTATGGTGCATCAACCATAACAGTAATGGAGATAGCAGCATAATGATATTAGAAGCAATAATGAAAATAAATCCAAAGGCAGAAGTAACTGTTGATGGAGATGATATTAATTCAATTACTTGGGATAATGGAACAACACCTATTCCTAAAGCTGACATAGAAGCTAAAATGGTAGAGGTACAAGCAGAGTATGATGCTAACCAATATCAAAGAGATAGAGTTTATCCTAGCATTGGAGATCAATTAGATATGCTATGGCATACAATGGATAAGGATAATGAATTACAACATAAGTTTTACGATTTTTACCAAACAATTAAAAAGGTGAAAGTTGCTCATCCTAAAAAATAATGGCTAACACATACAAATTTAAAGGGGTTGCTCTAGCATCAGCTAGTGAAACATCACTATTAACAGCTTCATCAAATGAAACTTTAATTCTTAAATCAATTAGAGTTACTAATAATACAGGTAACACTCCAACATTTTCACTAGATGTTTTGGATAGCTCTGCAAGTAATGCAGAATTTACTATATTAAAGACACAATCACTTACAGCTAATAGTTCTGTTGAAATTTTAACAGTACCATTGGTATTAGAAAATTCAGATCAACTAAAGGCAACAGTAAGTTCATCTGACTCAGTTCATATAGGAATAAGTTACTTAAACATAACTTAATGAACATTGTTAATATTCCATCGTCTAATTTAGATGATGTTTGGTCTTTAGTAAAAAAAGACATAAGTGAAGCTTTATCTTACTCAGGCAATCACACAGATGCAAAATTTGTTTACGATACAGTTAAAGAAAACAAAATGCAGCTATGGGTTATTTGGGATAAATCTAAACCAACAACAATAGAAAAATACTTTGGTGTTGTGGTTACTGAAATAGTTGAAAGAAAATTAAAAACATCTTGTAATATTTTTATAGTTACAGGCAGACAAAGACAACAATGGCAACATCTAATATCTGTGCTTGAAGATTTTGCTGTAAAAAACAATTGCACAAATATGGAGCTAATAGCAAGAAAAGGCTGGGAACGAATTATGGAACAATTTCAATATAAAAAAACTCATGTAGTTTTAGAAAAACCTATAACAAAAACTGAAAAGGAGAATAAATAATGTCATTCGGTGGTGGATCAAGTGGTGGAAGTACGCAATCAGTACAACCTTATAAACCAGCAGAACCAGCTTTAAATCAAATTTTATCAGAAGCTGGAACTTTATATAATCAAGGTGTAAGTGCTGCTGGATATGTAGCACCAAGTTCGCAGACAACTGCTGGATTAGCTCAGCAAGAAGTTATGGCAAATGCTGCCAACACTCAATTAGCTGACACTCTATCTGGAAAGTATTTAAATCCTTTTTTATCTCCAATGTTACAAGGTGCTGCTAACGATATTGCTACATCAGTAAACTCAGAATTTTCATCTGCTGGAAGAACTCCAGGATCAGGAATGAATCAACAACAAATTTTAGCTGGTATCACAGATGCTGCTCTCCCTTATGCTTTTGACCAATACGATAAAGAACGATCAAGACAATTAGGAATAGCTGGTGCTGCACCTGGTTTAACATCAGTTGGTGCTCAATTAGAAAATATTCAAAGACAACAAAACATGGCTCCTTTTGCTGCACTACAACAATATAATAGTATTGTTAATCCTATTGCAACAGGACTACCAGTTCAACAAACACAAACATCTGCTAATCCAGTAACAACTGCGATGGGTGGAGCTTTAATTGGATCTAAATTTGGAACTACTGGTGCATTAATAGGTGGTGGTCTAGGATTCTTAGGAGGGTTATTATAATGAAAATACAAGAACACATTTCACATTTTGTAAAAGAACATAAGAAAGCAATAGCAGTAGCTGTTGTTGTTTTAATTATTGCAATAATTTTATAATAAAATGGATAAAATAAATAAAATAATTTACGATTTAAAAACAGACATAGATAACAATACATCTAAGTATATTATTATTCTTAGTGTTCTATTTGTTATTTCAATAATTTTATAGGACATCAATGTTATTAAAAGATGATAAGTTACAAGCTTATGCTGGACTCTTAAATGATGAAGCACCAGAAAATCATTTTCTTGCTTACATAACTCCAGGCGAAAGAGATATGTTAGTAGAAGCTGGTGGTAAAAAAACACCAACTGAATCTGGTATCTTTGCATATCCTCCTGGTGAAAAATATGGTGGAACAAACTCATCTGGTGGTTTTAATGATCCCACTCCTAGTAGTCCTGGATCTAATAGTAATTCAAATAACACACCATCACCAGGCGATACTGGTGGAGAGGGTGGTAGTAATCCTCAAGATAATTCCACAACACAATTTAATAATAGTTTCAATGACAATGACGATATAGACTCTACTTACACAGACACAAGTTTTGATGTAACACCAGAGCCTGTAGAAAAAAACTTTTTTGAAAAAGTTGTAGATTTTGTAAAAGGTGGTGGAATTATTGGAAGTGTAATTAAATCTATTGGTGGAAAATTAAACCCTGAAAATAAATATGAGGGTATAACTGGTGAAGATGGTTATGGTGAGGGAGATTATATTTCTACTCAAGGTGATTGGGCAGCTTCAAAAGGTTATGTTGATGAGTCAGCAGAATATTACGCATTAGATTTAGAGGAACAACAAGCTATTGATAAATTAATGTTTGATGATGGAGTTAGATCACAAGCATTTAATGATTTATATAATGATGGCGACACTTCTAATTTAGACAATCTTACTTCTACAGAAAGAAACGAAATTAATAAAGTAATACCAAATTTACCTGATGCAATTGGTGGAACTACACCACAAGAGTCTATGGTTAATAAATATTTTGCAAACCTCAACAATACTAATCTAGGTATCTCACAAGATTATTTAAACACTTACAACGCAGCTAAAACTAAGATGGCTAACACTTTAAATATGACTCCACCAAATCAACAATTTGGTTATGGAAATACTTATAACGATACTTACGCAAGAAAAATGAATAACACTAATGTTTTCTATAACTACTTAAACGAACAAGGATTAATCTAATGGCAGAATCTAAATACAAAGGCTTATTATACTCACCAGAAGTTTTAGGTGGAATAGGATTATTAACTGCTGGACTATCAGGTGGTGCTCCAGACAGAGCTTTGCCTAGCCTATTACAAGGTATGCAAACAGCAGCTATGTTTAGAAAACAAGAAGATGAAGATGAGAAACAAAGATTAATTAAAGAGTACGCAGACCAAGTACCAGCAGATCAAAAAAATGCTTTCTTAATTGCACCAAAACAATGGTTAGCAAAGAATGTATTCAATAAAGATAAACCAAATTTAAAAGAAGTTTATGATCCAAAAACTGATACTTATTTTTATAAAGATGCAAAAGATATATTAAATTCAGAAGAAAGAGTTTTATCAAAACCAGGAAAAAATAATCAAACTAATGATTTAAAAAGAGTTACTGTTTTAAAAGAGGGTAAATATGTATCTGTTCCTATAGATACTAATGAGGGAAAAGAAAAATTAAAACTTATGTTTGAAGATGGTTGGGTTGAATCAAGAGTTAATACAAATGCTTCTAATGCTTCTTCTTTACAAAAATCCACACAAACTAAAGTTGAGGCTAAACTATTAAGTGGAAAAGAATTAGATAGAAATTTGATGCTTCAAGAAATTCAGTTTCAACCAGAGTTTTTAAGTTTAAAAGGTAAAGCTTTATGGAAAGCTTATGGTGCAATTGATTTTATTAATAGCGATGCACTTAACCCTGAACAAAAAGCTTTTTTATCAAATTATGCTGAATGGCAACAAACTAACTTACAATACTTTAACCAGTATAGAAAAGAAATTACTGGTGTAGCTGCTGGTGAAAAAGAGATGAGTTGGTTACAAGCTTCAATTCCAAGTGAAAAAGATACACCTACAACTTACATGGCTAAGTTGAAAAACCAAATGCTAATTCAAAAGCAAGTTATAAAAAATGCAGAAGAATTTAGAGCAACTGAAGGTAAAAGTCCTTACACAATTAATGAAGAAGGCGATAGAGTTTATTCAAAAGAATTTGGTAAGTATCTTAAAACAAAAGTAAAACCAGATGGTGAGTATATTGCAAACTTATATAGATCCTACAGAAAAGATAAATTATGGGATAAAGAAAGAACTGATAGGTTTATGAATTATACATTTGAGGGTCAAGATTGGGAAAATATATTAAAAGAGTATTTAGAAGATTTAAAAAATTAATAGGAAATAAATTATGGCAACACTTGACAGTTTTTACGAAGATTTAGAAAAAGAAATTCAACTTGAAAAAAATGCACAAAAAAACAATACTAATCAATTAGCAAATGGTGAAAGTAATGATCCATCAAATAATATTACTATGGCAGAAGCTGGTGCAGTTGGAACTGTTGGTGATGTTGCTGCTTCTGCTGCTGTAGGAGCTGCTGATACTTTAACATACATCATTGACTTACCTTTTATGTTGACTGATGCTTTAGATAAAGGTGGTGCATTTCTATTTGAAAAAACAGCCGAAGCTATGGGTTTTGAACAAGACGAAACTTTAGATATGGAACAAACTTATGCTGACAAAATACTTGCTGAAAGAACTAAATTTAGACCAGGTAAATATTTAAGAGAAAATTTTTTAACTTACGATACAGACACTAAGGCTGGTGAATACGCAAGAAGCATAGGAGAGTTTGCTGTTGGTGGTATATTTGGAAAGTCAGCTAAAGCTGCACAAACACTTGGTAAAACTGGTGCAATATCAGGAGTTGTTAAACAAGGTGTTACAGATTTTGCTAATAGTGAAGCAATTGGAACTGGAGTTGGAGTTGGATTAAATTTAAGTCTTGATTATCTTAATTTAAAAAAAGGTAATACTGCTGTTCTTACAAAACATATCATTCCAAGTAATGTTGATGAAACTAAAAAACTTCAAAAATATTCAAAAGACAAAGGTATGATTTTAAAAACATCAGAAGCTAGTGGTAAAGCATCAACCATTAAAGCTGATGGTACAATTGAATCCAGTATTTTTGGCAATAAAATAGTAGATAAGTTTTGGGAAAATAGACCATCACAATTAAAAACTTTTATTACTAATTGGGGTAAATCTATGGGCATTGTAACTAAAAATAAAGCTCTTAGTGAAATGGATTTATATGCACAAATGAAAACTGCTGCTGTTGCATTAGATGATATGTCTAAACAAGCATGGTTAATTAATGGTGGAACAAAAATTAAAAATTTTAATTTTAAACCTAGTCAAGTTAATGAAATGATTACCCAACTTAATAAAACTATTGAGGGTACAGGAGCTTCAACTGAATTAATTGGTGTATTAAAACATCAAGTAAAACTTTTAGAAAAGTCTAAAGGTAATGGTCAAATTTTACAAAATGTTTATAAAACATTTAGAGATACTGCTTCCTATGGTAATTTTGAGGGTGCTAAATTTTTAGATAAAAATATATATGGAAAATTATCAGAAGTTCTTAGAGGAACTTTAAAAACAAATAAAGATTGGGTTAAAGCAAATAAAAAATATTCTGAGTTTATGGTTGGGTTTAATAATAATTTAACTCAAGGATCTAAAACTAAATTATTTGACGATTTATCTAATGCTAAATTTTCAGAAAATCCTGAGAATATGGGTAAATTGTTTAAAGCATTAAATGATCCAAGTTTATCAAAAAAAGATATTATTAAATTTACAAATGCTATTAATGAAAGCAAAGTACCAAATCTTTTAGAAAATACTATTTCAACATATTTTAATTCTAAATTTAATCTTGCAGCAGCAGATGGTGTAAGAGATGGATTAAGTGCTGGAACTATTATGTATAATTCTATTATGAAGAATGAAACTACTAAAGGTAATTTTACAGAAATGCTTTATCAATTAGCAAAAACAAAAGATAAAAATGTTAAATATAAAGATATAGAAAAATCAGTTATGATGTTTGGTAAAGTTTTAAAAGCTACTGGTAAATCAGGTAAAGCTGGATCAACTACTTCTGCAAATATGAACATGAAAGAATTAATGGAAGATAACCCTATATCTAGTGGAATTGAGTTTATAAGACTTGGAGAAAATATTAATAAATGGTTTAAACAAAGAGCATTTACAAAATCATCAAATGCAATTGCAGAAGCTATGGCTAGTGAAAGAGGTATTGACGCATTGTTAGAATTAGCTGCTGGTTGGAAAGATCAAGCTAAAGTTATATCATATCTAAGAGTTGTTACATTAGGTTCAGATCCAGTTAAAGATACTTACGAAATGGTTATGAATTAATGGCTACTCAATCTCAAAAAAATTCAATAGATATAATAAAATTACAAGGTGAGATGAAACTTATTAACGCAAAGTTAGAAACAATTACAAACAATCACTTACACCATTTGGATTTAGAGATAAAAAATATTAAAAAAATTGCATGGGTAATTCTAACCATAAGCATATCAAGTCTATTAAGCCTGGTGGCAAACTTAGTAAGCTAAACACACACATCAAAGGCACAATTGGAGAATACCAGGAAATAGTTAATTTAACTAAAGATGGTTGGCACATAAGTAAATCTTGTGATCCTCAATGTCCATTTGATTTAGTGGCAGTTAGCCATGATGGACAAACTATTAGATTGATAGATGTTAAGACAAACACATACAGAACTAAAAGAAATAAGGATGGCACAATTCAAAGAATTGGCAGATCAAGAACAAAATTACAAAAACAAATGGGTATTGAATTACTCATGGTAGATCATGGAAATTAATATGGAGCTTAACTATGAATTACTACTTTACAGGAATTTTAATTTTAATGTTTGTAGGACTTGCTTTTTGTGTTGCACCAATAGGCTATTAAATGAAAAAAGATAATGATACAATTAGAGTAAGTTCAGAGTCTAAATTACAACTTCCTTTAGCCAATTTAATTGGAATCATAATTGTAGTTTCTGGTGCAGTATTTGGTTATGCAAATTTAACCAGTAGGATTAGTTCATTAGAAACAGCAGACACTCTTTTTGCTGCTGATCTTTTAAAAAAAGCAGAACAAGAACCTAAGAACCTAGAGATGTATATGTTGATAGAACATCTTGCTGGACAAATTGAATCTATAGAAAAAGAAATTGAAGCATCAAGATATAACAAGGTCAATATAGATCATCTTAAAGAACAAATTATATCTATACAAAAAGTAATAGATAAACTTAGAAATGGCACACACTAATGGAACAAATGGTTATAGCTCTATTAATGCTAGTCAATAACGAAATTAAAGAAGCAAGATTACAACCAGATTTAAGCTCATGCCTTAAAGGTAAAAGGATTGCTAACAGAAATGTTTCTGACAATGTTGAATACAGATGTATTAAATCTAAAGCAGAGCTAGAGAAAAATATTGATGGATCATACTCAATCAAGAAATTGATTTTGGAATGATAGACAAATTAATTTACAATTTTTTTGGTTGGCTTGATGGCATGACAAAAAAAGTTGAAGATGTTTTAACTTTTGATGTTGGTCAAGAACTAAAGAAAAAAAAACGAAAAAAAAGAAAGTGCAAAGATTGTAATTGTAAATGCCATTGTAAACAGGAATTGCACACACATCATTGGGATAACGATATTTGTATTTGTGAGGTATGTAAATGTACGAAGAAGTAAAAGATGAAATAAAAGCCTGTGAGGGTTATGTAAATAAGATTTATAAATGTTCAGAGGGTTTTGATACTATATTCTATGGTCATAAAGTTACACCAGAAGATGATTATGAACATGGTGTAGAATACACAAAAGATGAGGGTGAATTAGTTTTTGAAAAAGACTTTCAAACAACATTAGATGCAGCAGAAAGATTGATAGCTGACAGACCAATAAACAATACAGCTAAAGAAGTTATAATTAATATGGTGTATCAAATTGGTGAGGGTGGAGTTTCTAAGTTTAAGAATATGTGGAAAGCTCTTGATAATGAAGATTATGGAGAAGCTAGTTTCCAAATGCTAGACTCTTTATGGGCAAAGCAAACACCTAACAGAGCAAATAAACTTGCTAAAAAAATGCAATCAGCAAAATTATAGGAGAACATTATGTGGTTAAGTGCAGTCAAACTAGCTTTAAATGCTGGTACTCATATCTATAAAAAGAAACAAGAAACTAAAATGGCTATGGCAGATGCTCAGCACATGGCAGCCACTAAGATGGCAAAAGGCGAAACTGAGTATCAAGGTAAGTTATTAGAAGCTAGACAAAACGATTACAAGGATGAGTTCTGTCTTTTAATTTTAAGTTTCCCAATAATAATTTTGGCTTGGGCAGTATGGTCAGATGATCCACAAGCTATGGACAAAGTAAATACTTTCTTTGAACATTTTGCAGCACTTCCTAGCTGGTTTACAAATTTATGGATTCTTGTCGTAGCTAGTATTTTTGGAATTAAGGGAACTCAAGTATTTAGAAACAATAAAAAATAATTGATGTCGGAAAACTTAGAACTCATTAATGAGTATAAAGAGCAAGTTCGTATTTTAAAACAAGAAGTAGCCGAACTACAAGATGCTGGTAAATCTAAGGATAGTGCAAACAAAAGATGCCTACAAAAGCTAGAGCACTCACAACAAGATTTAGATTCAGCAAATAAAAAAATTACAGAGCTAGAAGATAAATTACATAAAATTAATAAGAAAGAAAATGAATGAATATTGTTTTAGTTATGGTTTTATGTAGTTCAGTTGAAAATAGTTGTATGCCACCAATAACCTATCCAACTGTATATGAGGATAGTTACACTTGTATGGTTGATGGCTACCAAAAATCTTTAAATCAAACAATCCAACTAGGTAAAGATGATGTTAAT
>Ga0181397_1000996_pt1 | contig 10461 bp, 12 predicted proteins | sample 20SPOviralmetaG_FD_130126 | JGI IMG/M metagenome (GOLD analysis project Ga0181397, IMG submission 130126) | Marine viral communities from the oligotrophic San Pedro Time Series (SPOT) site, San Pedro Channel, CA, USA - 20 SPOT_SRF_2011-02-23 | ecosystem: Environmental > Aquatic > Marine > Strait...
AACTCTAATTGTTGTTTGATTGCTACATTCTCTTTTGAAGTTTTACAATCTGTACCTAAATATTTTCTAAAGGTAATACTAAAATTTTGTGAGTCATCATCATAATCGCTAGAGTTTGAAGTTCTATAATCTTGATCTCTATTTCTTTGTTCTACTCTAAAATCTACTTCGCCACATCTAACACCATATTCATTAAGATATTCGTTTCTAGGATATGCAGGTTCTACAAAGAAAACCAATAGACAGAAAAGAATTATGAGTATTCCTGTAAAGTAATAGTTCATCTTGGCAATCTCCATTGTTCATAAATCCTTTATCTATTTAAATCTTTAATATCGTATGAGTGTTCTCTAACTTGATCTGCTAATTGTCTGTATAAATTTTCTGCCATCTGCCATGTAGCTTCAGCAGAAGAAAGTCTTGTATTCATCTCTGCAATTTTTTCTTCAGCAACTTTTAAATCTCTTTCAAGATTAACAATTTGTACTTCAGATTGATTGATTGTAGTTGTTAGGTTTAAAACATATTTAACAGAAGTAAAACCCCCAACTACTATTGAAGCGACTACTGGTATAAATATAAAATTCTTTTTGAATAATTCTGCAAAGTTCATAATTAATTTCCATGATCTACCATTAGTAGTTCAATACCCATTTCTTTTTGTAATTTTGTTCTTGATCTGCCAATTCTTTGAATTGTGCCATCTTTATTTCTTTTGGTTCTATAGGTGTTTGTCTTAACATCTATAAGCCTAATGGTTTGACCATCATGGCTAACTGCCACTAAATCAAATGGACATTGTGGATCGCAAGATTTACTAATGTGCCAACCATCTCTAGTTAGATTTGCAATCTCAATATACTCTCCAATTGTGCCTTTGATATGTGTGTTTAACTTAACAGTTCTGTTACCAGACTTAGTAAGCTGCTTAGACTTATTGTTGCGATCACCCATAATAATTTGTAAATATTATTAACTTTAGTGTCCAAGTGAGCTAAGTGATTGTCTTTGATTGTGTCTATTTTTTGATGAATAAGTTTTGTTTCGCCTTGTAACTTAATTATATCTTGAGAATTTTTTTGAGATTGAGTAGTCATAATTATTAATCGTTTCTAGCATCACCAAAAAATGTATTACTCAAACCAGAAAATATTTTAATGTTTTCAGGATTAGACTCATCTATGAAAATGCTACCACCCAATTTAGATAGTATTGCTACTGCTCTAGTTGTATTTGGTTTTAATTTTCTTAATTCAATTAATTCTTTTAAACTTTGTGGATCAAGTAAAGCATCTGCCATAATTCTTTCAGCAGCTCTTTTATATATTCTTCTACCAGCAGTAAATAATCTTCCAGCTAAAGTAAATTGACCTAACCTTGCTCTAATTAAATCACTAAATGCTGATCCTATTATACCCTCACTTCTTGCTGGTGCTTTTCTAGCTTCTATTTTTAATGCTTGATTTAATAAATCTAAATTTTTAATAAAATCTGCGTCAAATATTTCTCTTAAAGCAACTCTGTAACCTCTTTCACCACCAGCACCATTTAAATAATTATTAAATGATCTTGGATCTATAACTCTCATGCCTAAATTATTATCTATTTTTTTAACTCTTTCATTTATGTCTGTTAAAACACTTCTCTGAAATGCTTTATATACTTCAGGATCTTTAGATAGTATTTTTTTAAGTTCTAATATTTCACCAATTTTATTTGGTTTATAAATTTTATTAACTAATTCTCCAGCAGAAATTTTTTCTAATTGACCTGAAAAAGTATTAGAAAGAGCTTTAGTAGTGTTTTTTCTAAGATTAATAGTATCATCTAATATTTTTTGAAAACCACCAAGTTGTTTTATTTGATTATATTCGCTTTTAGATAAAAATTTTTTTAATGGTGCATCATAATCTCTTAAAAATTTCTCATGTGCAGTTTTACTAATTTTATCGTTTTTAAAAACTTGTCTTTTATATTCGCTATTTATAGATGCTTTGTAAGCAGTCATAGCATCAGGATAATCTTTAATTACATTATAAAGTTCATCTGCATATTTTTGTGATTTTTGACCTGTTTTAAAACTTAACTCAAATAAATCTTCAGCTCCATATTCAAGATTTCCATTTCTTTTTAATGTCATCTTGGGAATTAAATCATTATTTAATTTTTGTTTGTTTTCTCTGACTAAAGCATTAAAATTATCAAATTCATCAATATAACTTGGTGGAGCATCATTTCTTAATTGTTTCTCTAAAGTTTTTTGTAAAAATTTTAAAGCACCTACATCTGGTGTTTCGCCAGTAACAGATCCTGTTGATGCGTTTCTTATATCTGATTTTAATTTACTTAAAGTATTTCTAACAGTTGTAATTGGTATTTTTGCAGAACCATCTAATACACTTTCATATAATTTTTGATTTTTAAAAATTTTAGAAATTTTATTTACTTTTAATAAATTATCTTTTTCTTTTGTTGATAATTTTTCTAATGATTCTTTAATTATATTAGAGTTAATTTCATCAACACCAGCAGCTTCATCTAATGCTTTTGAGGCACTATCAACTCTAGCCTTGTATGCGTCTGCAACATCTTCTATTGCATTTTTAATTGTTACTCCAGTTTCTTTAACACTTCCATCTGGCAGTCTAATCATAGCTGACTCTAATACTTCTTCTGCATCAGCTTGTTTTTGTATTAATTCTTTTATAATTGGTTGATTTCTTTTTTCTGCAACTTCTTTAATTAATTGACCAGTTTCAAACTCAGAAAGACCTCTACCATTAGTATTAAAACCTGATTTTAAAAAACTAAAATATTTATTCAATGCAGTTGCATTTTCTACATTCATAGTTTTAAAATCGTTCATAAAACCAAGTTTATTTTGATTTTCAAAGGCAGCTTGTGCAGCAAGTAAATCAGGGTCATTTGATGCTTTTGCTAATGAAAATTTAAGTTCAGAATTTATTTTAGCAGTATCAAGTGTATCATTAATTTGTTTAGCAACATCATCAGCTTTAATTATATCTTTTTCAACTCTAGCATCAGCTAAATCATTACCTTTAACAAATCTTCCTTTGATTAAGTTATTAACACCTTTAATTAATTTAACAGCACCTACACCTAAAACTGCTGAACCAGCAGATACACCAGTTGCTAAAAATGCTCTGTTAAGCAAATCTTCATTAGATACATCATTGTTAATATTGTAAAGTTTTTGTCCAAGTTTATATCTTCCATATTCTGCTATCCCAGCAGTTACAGCACCAGCAGTAACACCAACTGGTAAATTACCACCAGAATAAACTGTTGCAAATGCAGTAGCAGCTATGTCTGGCAAGATAACCATAGCATCACCACCAAGACCAGTAAAATCACCAAGCTCAACACCAGGTTTATTTACTAATTCATATTTATTTGTTTTAGGATTTAAAAATTCTAACTCACCAGTATTATTTCCAAATCTTACATCAATATCTTTTTTATAAACATTTGATAAAACATTTTTTACAGCAAGAGCTTTATTTTTATCATCAAAACCAAATGATGCTGCAAATCTAGCTTCAGGTGTTGCACCCTCATTTACACCAACATCATTTTGTAAAGCTATATCCTCTACAGTTGGTTTGTAGCTCATGTTTTGTCTTCTGTCGAAATTTAACATTTCATCATCAGGAGATATAATGCCATCTACTTCAGGAGATAAAGTTTGTTCTAAAGCTGTATCTTTACTTTCAGCAATTTTAGGAAAAACTAATTTGTAAAATTCATCTTCATCAACATCACTATAAAATTTTTTATATAATGCACCAGCTAACTCTCTGTCAGGCACATCAGAATATTGTGGATATTCTTGTTTAATTTGTGCTACTGATTTCATCTAAGCATACCTCTAATACCAAAGATATCATTTTCTTCATCTAGTAGAGGATTATCTTTTTTCTTTTTACTTGTTGTAGATTTTTTTCTTGGATCTTCAAATCCCCATTCACCATTAGGATTCAACATATTGAATTTAGCTTTACCAGCAATAAATTCATCTTCTAAAATTCCTTGTAAAGAATTTACAAATTGATTTCTTGATCCACCAAAATTAATTCTATCTAATTGTCTTAAAACATCACCCTCAGATAGTCTTGGATTATCAGGTTCTTCAATTTTTGCTAAAGAATATCCTAATTTTGTAGTTGATCCTTTTAATTTAGCATAATTAGCAGCATCTCTTTTAAAACCTTTTGATTCTAAAAATTTATCAGTTTCTGAGCCAAATGATATTTTGGAACTATTAATTCCAGTAAATTCACCTAGTTGATTAAACTGATCTGAAACAGAATCTATAAAAGCTAAAGTTCCACCAACAGCACCTGATGGTGTTTTAGCTGCTGACTCTTGCATTTTTGGAATAAAATCTTTTAAATAACCATAAGTACCTTGCAACATTTTTGCTGCCCTATTATCATTAATTTGATTTTTTTCTTTTAATTTCATACCAGATACACTTCCACTATAAAATTCTCCTGTATCTGGATTAAAACTTGTAGCTTGACTATTGTCTATCGGTGTAAATCTTGTAGGCATACCAGCAATTTCTGCATCAGTAACAAATACATTTTTTTTTAAAACATTATCGTATGCTTGTTTTGTTTTTTGAGTAGTAGGAGTAAATGCTTTTTTAATTTTACCAGCTTGAACTAAAGCTGGAAATGCTGCTGCACCTAAACTTTTACCTTGAGAACCTTGCTGTAATAATCCAGCTGCAAATAAAAATTCTTCGTCTTGTAATAGTCCTTTTAAATTAAATGGTGGCATTATATTAATCCTTGATTTGTTAGTTCATCAAAAAATGGATTGGCAGCTGTCATACTTCTATCAAAATTTTGATTGAAAGTATTGCCATAACCATATTGTTGATTGTTTGGTGTTAAGTTTAATGATTGTGAAATTTTATTTTTAGCAGCATTGTAAGTGTCCATGTAAGCAGATGATACTCCTAGATTGCTACCCATGTTTTTAAAGTAATCATTAACCATTGAGTTCTCATTTGTTTGAATAGTTTTTACATCTTCAGGATTATCAAATAAAACTACATTGTTATTTTCACCACCATTACCACCTTGATTTGTATTATTATCACTTAGTGTGCTTCTATAATCTGTTTCATTAAACAAATAATCATATTCTGGTGATCCCTCTACAATTACTGCATCTGGATTCCAATTTAATCCTGTACCTAATTCGTATGCTTTTATTTCAGCTGTGGTCATATAATTGTTTCTTCTTTTTTTATTTGCAGAATTAGCAAAAGGAGAAGTAATTTCTTTTAATAAATTAATACTAAAAAATGGTGAACTTGTTAATCTTTCAAATTGAGTTTTACCAGTTAAAGCATCATTAATATTTACACCTTGATCTACAAGATCAACTATGTTTTGTGCAACAACTCTTTCTTGTTGAGATTCTGACATAGCAGTATTATATTGATTGCTTTGTGTACCTTGAAAAGCATCTGTAGATCCACCACCAGATGATTGTTGTCCACTATCATTACCACCTCTATCCATTGAACCAGATACATCACCACCAGCTCTATTTTGTCCAGGATCAGTAGATCCAAAACCATCATAACTTAATAGTCCAGATGCACCTACATTAGCTTTACCATCTTTTAATGAACCATGTAAGTTAGCATCAAGTAATAAACCTTTTTCAGCTTCTGTAATATATGCAAGTTCAGTTTCAGGACTTTCTTTAGATGACTTCCAATATTTAGGTGCAGTTACTTCTTCAGTTTCACCAAGATAGTTTCTAACCCCACCTTGCATAACAAAGTTTTCGTCTAATAACATTTATGTCCTTATAAAATTATTGAAATAACAAATAAAACACCTAATCCAATAATATATTTAGATGTGTTGTTATCTATGTCTGTTTTTAAATCGTAAATTAATTTATTTATTTTATCCATAATATTATAAAATTATTGCTATAACTAAAATAACAACAGCTACTGCTATTGCTTTCTTATGTTCTTTTACAAAATGTGGAATATGTTCTTGTATTTTCATTATAATAGTCCTCCTAATAATCCACCTACCACAGCACCACCGATTCCAGGTGCAATCATATTACCAATTAATGCACCACCTAGTCCTTGTGTTACTCTGTTAGGATTGTTTTGTGTTTGTCCTGATTGAACTGGAAAACCAGATGCAATAGGATTAACAATGTTACTGTATTGTGATAAAGCCTGAAAAGGAGCTAAGTTTTGTTGTCTTTGAATATTTTCTAATTGTGAACCTACTTGTGTTAAAGTTGGTGCAGCAGTAGCAATACCTAGTTGTCTTTGTCTTTCTCTTTCGTATTGGTCAAAAGCTAAAGGTAATGCTTCTTGAGTAATACCAGATAATATTTGTTGTTGATTCATAGCAGATCCTGGTGTTCTACCAGCTCCACTAAATTCAGAATTTACAGCAGTTGCAATTTGATTTGCTGAACCTTGTAGCATAGGAGATAAAAAAGGATTTAAATAATTTCCTGATAAAGTGTCAGCTATTTGAGTATTAGCAGCATTTGCTAAAACTTCTTGTTGTGCAATACCTTGAGTAGTTTGAGTAGTTGGTGCAACATATCCTGCTGCTCCTACACCTTGATTATATAAATTACCTGCTTCACCTATAATCTGATTTAAAGCTGGTTGTGCAGGTGCGTAAGGATTGACAGTAGTATTCTGTACTTGTCCTCCACCTGATGATCCTCCTCCAAATGACATATTTATTTTTCCTTTTTGTTTATTATTTGTTTTTCAAGAACAACATGAGTTTTTTTATAATCAAATTGTTCCATAATTTTCTCCCAACCTTTTCTTGCAAAAAGTTCCATGTTGGTACAATTGTTCTCAATAGCAAAATCTTCTAAGACACTTATTAGATGTTGCCACTTTTGTCTTTGTCTACCTGTAACTATAAATATATTACAAGACTGTATTAATTTTCTTTTAACTATTTCTGTAACAACAACTCCATAATACTTTTCAAGAGTTGTAGATTTATCTTTATCCCAAATAACCCAGAGCTGCATTTTGTTTTCCTTAATACAATCATAAACAAACTGTGCGTCTGTATGATTGCCTGAGTAAGATAGAGCTTCGCTAATATCTTTTTTAACTAAAGACCAAACATCATCTAAATTAGATGATGGTATATTGACTAATTTCATTATGTAATATTTAAATAACTAATACCTATGTGAACTGAGTCTGATGAACTTACTGTTGCTTTTAATTGATCTGAACTTTCTAATACCAATGGTACTGTTAAAATTTCAATAGAACTATTAGCTGCAAGTGATTGTGTTTTTAATATAGTAAATTCTGCATTACTTGCAGAACTATCCAAAACATCTAGTGAAAATGTTGGAGTATTACTTGTATTATTTGTAACTCTAATTGATTTAATAATTAAGGTTTCTTTTGATCCTGATGTTAATAAAGAAGTTTCATTAGTTGTAGCTAAAGCCACCCCTTTAAATTTATATTGATTAGCCATAATTATCTAGCTGTACATGGTACATTGTTAGTTCCTACTAGGGGTGCTGCTGCAAATGCCATGTAGATAAATGTTTGACCACTTTGATTTGTTTCTTGTTCAGTAGTTCTGAATTTAAAACCATTTGATAACAAATCTACGTCCCAATAATTTGAACCAGTATTTTCAGCAGTAGAGCCATTAGCTTCTAAACCATGTGTTGCTACATTAAATGGGTCTCTTTTGTTGTCTTCCATAGTCCATCTGCCTGTTCCACTAGATTTTTTATACATAATAAAAGCAGGTTTAAATCCTGTGTAAATAAATGTTCCATTAGCATTTCCATTACCAGTATAAGAACCAAACTTGCTGTAACCAGTTTTTTCTGCAAAACAGTAAGCTATATAAGTTGCACCACTAGCATTTACTCCAGTATGATTTCCAACTGAAAATACTGAAGATGTCGGAGTTGTATCATTCCATAAATTATTTTGTACTGATTCAGCACTATTATCATCTAAATTTAATTTTTTAGTATTGCCTAATGCTTGATGATAAACAAACCATTGATTATTTGTACTTAATACTTTTACAATCATCATTTTAGGAACAACACCCAAACCATGACCAATAGTTGCAGTAGCACCTGTTCCTGTGTATTGAGATATTGAAAATCCTGCTGTTGTATTAACAGAAGTGTAAGTTGTGTTTATAGAACCATCTGTGTTTGATGAACCTTGACCACCACCTGCTTTCCAATTCCATGCTACATTAGGAGATGTATTATTATTAACATCTGTACTATTTCCTAAAGTAAAACCATCGCTTCCAAATGCTGTTAATATATTTGTATCAGAATTTTCTGCATTATTATTATTTGTAACTAATTGTTTATTAACACCCCTAACAGCATCACTTAATTTATGACCTGCTGAAGCATCTCTCCTTTTAATCCATACCCAATCTGGTTGAAATCCAACACCTGTAATTGCTTGTGTTCCACTATTACCTGTATAAAGTTTAGTATTAAAATAATCTGTAGATTTATTAATTGTTGTATAAGCCATATTATAAATTTAATCCTTTTGTTGATAAAGCAGTATATCCTGTTGGTACATCATATTCAAATATTCCATTACCACTTGCGTTAGTTCCTGCACTAGATACTGCTGTTGTTCCGAAGTAGCCATTACCGAAATTCCATGATACTTTAGGATTTGAACCTTGTGATGCTACTGCAAAACAATAATCTTTATCAATTTGTAAATCTGTAAATGGAGCACCAGTACCTGTAGAACCACTTTCTGGATTACCAGAGTTTTGCCACACACCATCTTTTGAAAAATACATATTTTTATTATCCATATCAACAGCTATTCCAATAATAACTGGATTTCCAAAACTATTACCATAACTTGAAGCAGAATTATTAGTTCTTTTTTGTCCAGTATTCATATAAGCATAACTATTGTATGCACCTTGTGTTCCTAAATCTGCTTGATAATGACCTACAAAAGATGATTGAGCCATTATTCCAACTTGAACTGCTGATGAAACTTCATTAACTTGCATTTCTGCATAAAATTTTCCAGTATTAGGAAAAGCTAAATTGCTTATTATAGTTCTCCAATCACTTGCTTGATTAAAAAATTGTGTATTACCATTTGAAATAGTAATATTACTTCCTAATCTTTCTAAAACATTTAATGTAGCAAAAACATTACTTGGACAATCTTCTGTTTTTGTAAGTGTACCACCTGCTAAAGTCCAATTATTAGAGTTAGTTGATTGGTCTGTAATTGTGTTTCCATCTTTAAGAATTGTAAATCCATTTGTACCAAGTGTAAAACTAGGAGAAGTATTTATTTTCCATTCTCCAGTTGTGCTGTCTGTTGAACCAAATGTTGATGCGTCATAAGCATAACCATCTGAAAAATGAAAATGTGATAAACAACCATCAAAATAATTACTACCTGCTTTAGAACCTATATAGTGAACAATGCTATTTTTATTCCAACCCCATGTTTGACTTTGACTAATACTACTTCTGTTATCTGTAGTAAAAGAAGTTTCCTCTACACCATTTACATATAATTTTAATCTGTTTGATGCAGTTCCTTGAGGACTATCTGCTTTAATTACAATATGATACCAAGCATTAACATCTCTAAATACTCTATTTGTTTTTAACCATACTGTATTATATGCACTTATAATAAACTTATTATCATTTGCAAATCCTACTTGAAACCAATTATCATCACTATTTCCACCAGTAGCATAAACAAAAAAATCATTATCATCTAATTCATTTCTTTTAACCCAAGTAGAAATTGTAAATATATCTGTATTTGTTGAAGTTCCAGAAGTTCTTGTTAAATGTGTACTAGCCATTAGTTAAATCTCCTTAAAATTGTTAATTGAATTGTCCAGATCCAGTCGCACCGAAACTAGATGTTAGACTAAAATCTCTATCTACTGTCTGAGCTTCAGCATCTGTTATTCTTAATGTAAAATTGTATGTTGTGGCAGCAGTTGATGTTCCACCAAAATCACTTGTAGTTATTACACCATTTGAAGCCAAACTGCAATTAGCACCTGATGAAGCAGTTAAAACATTTCCACCAGATGTAACTTCACTAAATGTAATTGCACTATCTGATGATCCTACAACTGTGAATACTGTACCAGAAAAATTACCTGCAACTGAACCTAGTGATCCTGCTCCTGTTGTAAATGATGGTGCAGTAGAAGCTGTTAAAATATTGTTTGTTGATCTTCCAGCATTACCATCTGGATTTTCTATTCTAACATAATAATTACCTGATGCTAAAGTTACATTAACTGAAAGTGTTGTAGCATTGGTAAATGAAACTGTATTAGAATTTGTAATAGCACCTGTTGAACCATTTATAAATTGTACTTGTGGTATTGAAACAAA
>Ga0181397_1000997_pt1 | contig 10456 bp, 3 predicted proteins | sample 20SPOviralmetaG_FD_130126 | JGI IMG/M metagenome (GOLD analysis project Ga0181397, IMG submission 130126) | Marine viral communities from the oligotrophic San Pedro Time Series (SPOT) site, San Pedro Channel, CA, USA - 20 SPOT_SRF_2011-02-23 | ecosystem: Environmental > Aquatic > Marine > Strait...
GAGGAAGAAGCTAGACGTAGAGCCGCTGAAGAAGCCGCCAGACGACGCGCAGAGGAAGAACAGCGTAGACAGCAAGAAGAAGCCAGACGTGCCGCAGAAGAAGCTGAAGCCGTTGCCAGAGCTGAGGAAGAAGCTAGACAACGTGCTGAAGAAGCCGCAAGGGTAGCCGCTGAAGCTGAAGCACGCCGCCAAGCCGAATTAGAAGCGCAACGTGCGGCAGAAGCCAGACGTATTGCTGAGGAAGAAGCGGAACGTAGGAGAGCGGAAGAAGAGGCCGCTAGACTCCGCGCAGAAGAAGAGGCGCGTCAACGTGCGGCAGAAGAAGCCGCAAGGGTAGCCGCTGAACGCGAAGCCGCTCGTATTCGTGCCGCGCAGGAAGAGGCTCGACGACAAGCAGAAGAACGTGCACAGAGAGAAGCGGAAGAAGAGGCTCGACGGCAAGCTCAAGAAGAAGCTCGTTTACGTGCAGAGGCAGAAGCAGAAGCTCAACGCCAAGCAGAGGAAGTCGCGAGACTTGAAGCTGAACGTGAAGCCGCTCGTATCCGTGCAGAAGAGGCTGAAAGACAACGTGCGGCAGAAGAGGCTGAAAGACAACGTGCAGAAGAGGCTGAAAGACAACGTGCGGCAGAAGAACTTAGACGCCAGCAAGAAGCGGCGGAGGCTATTCGCCGTGCAGAGGAAGCTCAACGCGCCGCTGAAGCCGCCGCTAGACAACGTGCGATAGAAGAAGCTAGACGTCAAGCAGAAGAACAACGTAGAGCCGAAGAAGAAGCTAGACAGCGTGCGGCAGAAGAAGCCGCTAGACGCCAAGCAGAAGAGGCCCGACGCCAAGCCGAATTAGAAGCGCAACGTGCGGCAGAAGAGGCGGAACGTAGACAGCAAGAAGAAGCCGCAAGGGTAGCCGCAGAAGAAGCCGCAAGGCGTGCAGAAGAAGCCCGTGCCGCTGAAGAAGCGGCTCAACGTGCGGCAGAAGAAGCCGCTAGACAACGCGCCGCAGAAGAAGCTCGTATCCGTGCAGAGGAAGAAGCGGCTAGACGCGCCGCAGAAGAGGCGGAACGTGCCGCCGCAGAAGAAGCAGAACGCCGTGCCGCAGAAGCTAGGCGTGTAGCAGAAGAGGAAGCCAGACGTCGTGAAGAGGAAGCTAGACGTCGCGAAGAAGCTGAACGGACTCGTAGAGAAAATGCACCGGACGATGACTCTAGAGATACCGGCGGAGGTTTTCCCTCAGCTCCTGCTCCAGCCCCTGCTCCAGCTCCTGCGCCAGCTCCTGCTCCAGCCCCTGCTCCAGCTCCTGCGCCAGCTCCTGCTCCAGCGCCAGCCCCAGAATCATCAGAGCAAACGTTTACATTTTTTAGGGGTGCCGAGCGTGGAGGTGCTAGCCCTACTTTTCTGTATGGGCAGAGAGAAGTTGTTCAGGCAACTGAAGCGGACTTACGAGCTTATTTTGAAGACCCCGAACAGACAAACAGATTGCCAGAAGTATTTGGGTCTTTTGACAGATATCTAGCCTACATGACCGAGCGAGAACAGCTCATACAGTCAGGTGATTATGATGTAGGTAACTGGCACGAATACACTGGTGGATTGACTGACGATGATTTGATGATCCTCGAAGGCGAAGATCTGACTCAGTATGGAGACGATGCTTCTTCTACCTATGAAGAGTTGTTCCAACAACGCACAAACGAACAAACAGCGGCGTACAACAATTGGATTAACTCTGATGCTAACCAAGCATTACTAACAAAATATGGTGTGTTCCCTACATTATACAGTGACTCAGGCGACAAGTTTAGATGGAACGGGTCTGCCTATGTAAAAGTAGAGGACGTAGAAAATTTAGACGCTTTTGACTACGTAAAAATCGGCTTGCAAGTCGCTATGTCAGTTTATATGGGACCGCAAGTAGGCAATGCTTTAGCTAGTATAATAGGTACTACTGGGTTACCTGCCGCCGCCGCTTCAGTTATCGGCCAAGTTGTTGGTAACGCTGTAGTTCAAGCTGGTGTTACTGGCGAAGACATAAGTATCGATCCAGAAGACTTTGTACAAGCCGCAATCTTTCAAAACATGGGAGACATTTTTAACGCGGTAATTGACTCCGATGCAGTTTCAGGAGTAACCGACGGAATATCAGAGTGGTTAAACACTAATGGCCTCGCTTTCTTACAGGAAGAAGGCGGCGATTTTACGTCGTTCATGGACGTTATTAACGACCTCACCAATGTTGTTTATGACGCAGGTGCATTGGGAGTAGAAGGTGTATTGGATGCCGCTGGAGTTATTCTTGGGCCAGTGTTTACCGCAGGTGCTGAATTACTCAACGCATTGGGTTACGAGTTTGGAGAACCCGGTAGTAGCGTAATCATGAACCTTGTCAATGATTTCGTGGGAGGTGAATATGAAACTTTTGAAGAGTTTGCTCAGGCGGCAGTAAACGCAAGTGACGGTTTTGAAAGCGTAGACGACCTTTACGCAACAATCCAAGGGTCAACAACTCTTTACAACGCTTTTCAAGACGCCGTTGATTTAGCAAACGAAACAAACCCCGATTTAGATTGGCAACTACCAGACTTAGAACTCCCACCGGAAGACGAAGACCAAAGACCGTCTGACTTAACAGAAGATAGCGTTTTTGAAATGCTTTCTGACATCATGATTGGAGAGCAAGGTTTACCTGAAGGTACTCCTGCAAGTGTCATAGCCGCTGTAAATAACGCGATTGAAGGTGCAGACGACGATGCTCTTCGTGAGATAGCCGGGCAGATTACAGATGCTGGCGGGTTTAATCGGTGGTATTACGAGTCAGTTCTTGACACAAATACCTACAACAACTATGACGATGCTACTGCACGAGAATTAATGCAACGTGCAGGTTTTGATGATGAGCAGATCAACAATTACTTAGAAAACAGACCCCAACCAGAGACACCTGAGTTTGTTTACGAGTGGGAGACCACAGGTAGATGGGCTGATCCCGATGCTATGTTCACGATAAACCGTGACGGCGATAACTATTTTGTAGTTACTAGAAACGGCGATTACAAGTCTATAACTAGAGAACAAGCAGAAAATATATTTGACCTTGAAGATGCGGACGCGACACAAGAAGAAATTGACGATTCAGTCGAAGGATATTTACGAGACCAAGGTTTGTTGTCAGGTGGTGACATTCTTGGTGAGTTCGATGAGTATGGACGCCCCGTGTATATGTACGGGGAAACAATAGGCGATTGGTTAAGTTCAGAGGGTGAAGTACGAGAAGTAGATATAGACATCGTACAAGCTGAACCAGAGCCTGAGCCTGAGCCTGAACCAGAGCCTGAGCCTGAACCAGAACCAGAGCCTGAGCCAGAGCCAGAACCTGAGACAGACGAAGGTGGTTCACAAGATGGTGATCCTGACGAAGAAGGTGAACCGTCTGATGACAGCGAACCGAGTCCAGAGCCCGCGCCTGAACCTCAACCAGAACCAGAGCCAGAGCCCGCGCCTGAACCTCAACCAGAGCCAGAGCCAGCGCCTGAACCTCAACCAGAACCAGAGCCAGAGCCAGCGCCTGAACCTCAGCCACAACCTGAGCCAGAGCCAGCGCCTGAACCTCAGCCACAACCTGAGCCAGAACCCGAACCTGAACCTCAGCCACAACCGCCAGTAGATGGCCCAATAAAAGGGGATCCGCCAAAACAACCACCGATACCTCAGCCAGAACCTGAGCCAGAGCCAGAACCCGAACCTGAACCTCAGCCACAACCTGAGCCTGAACCTGAGCCTGAACCAGAACCTCAGCCACAACCTGAGCCAGAACCCGAACCTGAACCTCAGCCACAACCTGAGCCAGAACCTCAGCCACAACCTGAGCCAGAACCTCAGCCACAACCTGAGCCAGAACCCGAACCCGAACCTGAACCTCAGCCAGAACCCGAACCTGAACCCGAACCTGAACCTGAGCCTGAACCAGAACCTCAGCCAGAACCCGAACCTGAACCCGAACCTGAACCTGAGCCTGAACCAGAACCTCAGCCACAACCTGAGCCAGAACCTCAACCCGAACCCGAACCTGAACCTCAGCCACAACCTGAGCCAGAACCCGAACCCGAGCCAGAACCCGAACCTGAACCTCAGCCACAACCTGAGCCAGAACCCGAACCTGAACCTGAGCCTGAACCTGAGCCTGAACCAGAACCTGAACCTGAGCCAGAACCTGAACCAGAGCCGGATGAAGATGATGAGGAAGAGTCTGAGCCAGAACCCGAGCCCGAGCCTGAGCCAGAACCAGAGCCTGAGCCGGATGAAGATGATGAGGAAGAGGAAGAACCTTCACCCGAGCCAGAGCCAGAACCTGAACCTGAGCCTGAGCCGGATGAGGACGACGAAGAGGAAGAGGTGCCTGAACCTCCGCCTGAGCCTGAACCTGAGCCAACACCACCTACTAGGGAAGAGCTTTTTGAAGAGCGTAATCCTGAGTGGGAAGTAGTCGCGTTCCGTATGCTGGGTGGGTATCTACCAATATGGCAGGTGCGTAACATTGAAACGGGTGAGATTATTGATGCGTATGAAGCAGATATTGAATCTGAAGATCCCTTCAGAGAAGAGCCTGTACCAGAACCTGCGCCAGAGCCTGTACCAGAACCTGCGCCAGAGCCTGTACCAGAACCTGCGCCAGAGCCTGTACCAGAACCTGCGCCAGAGCCTGTACCAGAGCCTGAGCCTGAGCCACCGGTAGACGATACAGATCCAGTAGATGACACAGATCCTGTTGACGATACAGATCCTGTAGATGACACAGATCCAGTAGATGACACAGATCCTGTAGACGATACAGATCCTGTAGATGATACAGATCCAGTTGACGATACAGATCCAGTTGACGATACAGATCCAGTTGACGATACAGATCCAGTTGACGATACAGATCCAGTTGACGATACAGATCCAGTAGACGATACAGATCCAGTAGACGATACAGATCCAGTAGATGACACAGATCCTGTAGATGATGCGGATGATGGTGCTGGAGACGGTGCTGGAGATGGAGATGGTACTGGAGACGGCGACGACACTGGCGATGGTACTGGCGATGGTACTGACGATGGTGTTGGTGACGACGGAGATGGAACCGGTGTTGGCGATGGAGGTGCTGGAGATGGAGATGGTACTGATGGTGATGGCGTTGGTGATACTGGCGGTGACGGTTCTGGTGGCGACGGGGATGATGGTGATGGGACTGGCACTGGAGACGGCGACGGAGATGGCGACGGTGACGGTGACGGAGATGGAGATGGCGACGGCGATGGAGATGGAGATGGTAGAGGCTTCGGATTTGGCCCTCAAATAGGGTTACAACGAGTAGATATAAAGCCTACTGGCAACCTTGCCGATATCGATTACCTGTACGATTTTGCAAGTATCTTTGCAAACCCTGAGCAGGAAGCACAGTTCTTGTCTCCTTTTGGTGAAAGGCAGTTCGAGGAAGGCGGTCTTATAGACTTAGATACTGACCTAATTGATGAGACAATTAATATCCTGTCAGATATTGCTCAAGGGTACGCAGAAGGTGGACAAGTTGAGGATACAACTGATAAGTTGTTACGACTAATTGGAGATGATTAATGGGCCTTTTTTCCGACTTTTTTGACAGTATGTTTGGGGATGACGATGACATCATCGATATGGACGACATCCTTGATATGGCAGGCGGTGACCGAGGGTTTCTTGGTAATCTTTTAGAATACTTTACTGGAAACGAAACTGGCCGCGGGATAGCTTCACTGCTAGGTAGCTATGCACTCAATCAATCCGGCCTCATGGACCCTAAAATACCGCAAACTGGTTACGCAGGAGGTATCCCCGAATACCGAGCGATGCGTAGGCAAGTGCCTGTTGCTACCGGTATAGAGCAAATTAACCAGACAGTTAGGCCAATGGGTACACCGGCAGGAGACGTAGGAAGTACAGGACGTGTATTGCCGTTAATGTATGATCCTAATCGTCGCCCCGGAAGTGGTGGACGTCGGTACTTTACTGACATTGAGTACGCGCCTACTGGAAGGGATATGGGGGAAGACAAGGCTATAGATAATACAGGTATAGCCGCCGCACAAACGCGTCAAGATCAACAGTCTTCTGACTTGTTGCGTCGTAATCTAAGTAATCTTGCTAGAGAAGAGCGTGCAAAACGTAGCGGTGCTTTACCGTTGATGGCGGGACCAATGCCTACGAACAACTACACGCCCCCGCAACCAGAGCCAGAACCAACAGATGATCCAGTAGGTCAACTTCCACCTGATCAGAGTGGTTCGTACGCACGGGGTGGTATTACCGCTCTTAAAAAAGGCAAATATTTAAACGGCAATACCGATGGCATGGCAGACAAGGTACCTGCTACTATTGAAGGTAAGCAACCTGCGGCACTTAGTGACGGCGAGTTTGTTATCCCTGCGGATGTTGTCAGCCACTTAGGAAACGGCAACTCCGATGCAGGAGCGAAAGTCCTAGAACAAATGATGGCGCGTGTACGCAAAGAGCGTACAGGTAACAAAGAACAGGGCAAAGAAATAGCCGCCCGTAACATGCTCCCCGCGTGAGGTGACACATGGCTGAAGGCGATATCAATATTGACGACCCTATGGTAGGGCAAATGACAGGTAGTTCTGATGCTTTAGCGCAGTACGCCGGTCCTTACGTCACCGACATGCTTGGTCGCGGTGCGGCACTGGCAGATCAACCTTATTATGCCTACGAAGGACCACTTACAGCAGGTGAGTCTGGGCTACAACAACAAGCTTTCCAAGGACTTGCTGGCCTAGCGGCTCCTGACACGATGGGTGCGTTCACGCCCGGTTCGTTTACGGACCAAGGCACTATGGACCAGTACATTAACCCCTATATTCAGGGCGTACTTAACCCACAATTAGACGAACTACGCCGACAAACTGATATTTCACGTCAAGCGCAAGCGGGTAAACTTACTCGTGCGGGTGCATTTGGAGGTTCTAGGCAACAGTTGGCTGATACTGAGTTAACACGCGCTATGCTCGATAAAATGACTGGAGCTACAGGTAAAGCCTATGCTGACGCATTCGAGCGCGGGCGAGATCAGTTTAATATCGAACAGCGGGCAGGTCAGCAAGCACAAGAGTACGCAAATCGATACGGTCTTGAGGCGCTTGCCGCACAACAGCGTGGTGGAGATATTCAACGTGCCATCGAACAAGAAGGTGTTATGGCTGATCGCTTGCAGTTTGAAGAAGAGCGAGACTTTCCATACAAGCAGGTGCAGTACATGCAGTCGCTTCTTCAGGGCTTGCCGCTCGAAGCTCAACAAATTTCCTATGCTCAACCTAGCACTGCGAGTAATCTCATGGGCGGTGCAGGCGGCATATTAGAGTTTTTAGAATTGTTAGGTTTTGGCGGCGAAGAAAAGAAAGAGGGCGAATAAGTGTCTATCGATAGAGAAATTAATGCGCTCAAAGAGGCTTATAGTGGCAATCCTCAAGCACTACAGAACAGGTACGCTAAAAATAAAAAACTTGTAGAACTGCTCGCTTTACAATCGATAAAAAGCGATCTAGACGAAAAGAAAAATAGTATCGCTATGATGATGAACACTAACCCTGCCACGATCAAACAACAGCGTGAGCAAGAAGTGTTCGGTCGTACAGCACAAGATGTAGCCCAACAGCTTGGTGGTGTACTCCAAACCGCAAAGAACCAACAGATGGCTCGACGTCGCCCTGCACCGCAAGGTCTAGGCGCTTTGATGCCTCAACAAGGACAACGTCCTCAACAGCCTCAACGTATGCAGGCAGGTGGTATTGTTGCTTTCCAAGAAGGTAATTTAGTCAAACCTCCAAGAACACAAGAAGAACAGATTCAATACCTTATAGATCAAAATCTTACTGATGAACAAATCAGAGAAGAAGTAAAAAAACTTGGGCTACTTCCGCAAGCCGCTGATCAAATTATTCAACAAGTTCGCAATAAAAGGCTATCAGTAGCACCTGCCGGAATGATGGAAGAGGTTGTTGTTACGGGACAGCGAGAACGAGCACAACCTGTACAGGCGATAGATAAACCTAGTTCTAAAGAAGCAGAGCCTGTAAGCCCCGGTGCCAAAATAGATGTAACTGATTACTCTCAATTATTGGGACCGACAGAAACGCGCCGCCCCAAAGAAGATAAGACTACTGCTAAAAAAGTCGCACCTAAGTTTACAGAAGTAGATGGAGTTAGACGCCAATTAAACCCTGATGGCAGTCTTGTAGTTTTACCTGCGGCAGAAACAGCGCCCAGTATGCTTGAATACATGCGGCAAGGTTCATTAGATAAGATCAGAGAAAAATACCTTGCAGGTACTCCGTTGTCTCAAAATGAGATGAGCATGTACGACGAGTATGGCCCCGGAATGACGTCACTAGAAGGGCAATTTGGTTCTGGTAAGTCGCCTCAAGGCATTACGGCAGTTACGAAAGGAACTACTGGTACGTCTCAAGTACAGCCACCTCGTGCCGAAGGTATTGAGGCAATAGCAGATCAACCTAAACCCGAACCGAAAGGTGTGCCAAGTGATACGCCGCTTATATTTAGAGGCCAACAGAATGTACCAGCAGGTACAGGCGGTGCGCCAAGCGGAGGTGATACGGCACCCGCTAAACCACAAGGATTTGACCTCGAAACTGCTCTTAAGGAAGTAGATCCGGTTGAATACACGCCTGTAGATAGAACAGGTACAGACGCCGTAGGTATAGAGCGTCTAAAACGTTTTGGTATGGATCCAGAATCGCTGAAGTCGCCTGAAGAAGTAGGTAAAAAAGCCTATGATACAGCGTATGAACAGTTGGGTATCGAAGCTAAAGATGCAGAGCGTCGTAAGGGGTTGGAGGCGCTTGCGGCAATTGACAAGGCTCAGACCGATCCTGATAAGTTCCGACGTGATCGTTTGAAAGCGTTCTTACTGGGTGCCGCAGGTCGTGGTAGTTCTACATTAGCTGGCGCTGGCGCGGCTTCTATGAACTTAGGACGTGCTCAAGAACGTGGTGTTCGTGCACGGCAGATCAAACGCAACGAGATGGTTGCAGAAATACAGAACGCCAACACTACACTTATTCAATCGGCTCAGGCTAGAGGTGATACAGCGACAACACGCCAAGCCAACATTGTTAACAATGCAATGCAGGCGCTAGCGCAATATGACGAAACAGAACTCGCCGCTCGTAGAACCGATGCTACCAATCAAATGTCGGCTAATATCGCCAACTACGAACGAAAAATATCAGAAATCGAACTCCTTGCAGAGCAAGCACAAAACAGAATACAAGCAAGTATCGATCGTGGCGGAGTGTTAAGGGATGTGCAAAACGACGCGCGTGACGATTTAGAAGCGATAGAAGAGCAATTCAGCACCTTGCAAGCCGAAGCGGTACAAGCTGACCCGGGAGTTGGAAGGATAGATAAAGAAATAGCTCAAGAATTAAAAAGATCTAACCCCGACCAAGACAGATTGAAAAGTTTACGTGAGCGTCGTGTGGTAGAGATTGAGCGTGTTAGAGAAGAGTTCATTATAGCGCACCCTAGATTGTACGACTTACGACAGAGTTTGGTAAATACAATCAATCAGTTGGGTTCTCAAATACAATCTACGTTAGGTGTAAGTTCAGGTACAAGCGGACAACAAGTAAATGACGCGGTGCAAAGACAACTACGAAAAGGAACGCCCGAATACTTACAACCTTATAACCCATAACGAGCACGCATTATGGCAACTATAGAACAACTACAACGTGCGTATGAAATTGCTCGGCGTGACGGTGACACTGAAGATATTCAGATACTTGAAACGGCGCTCAGGCAAGCAGGTGGAACACAACGATCTGAGAAAACAAGTTCTGAAGATGTACGACGTAGGTATTTAGAATCCCTAAAAGGTGCCTCTGATTTTAGGTACAGCAGACCCGGATTTTTAGAAAACATTGGGGCTGGCTTCGGTGCAGGTGCTGTAGGTACAGGTGAACTAGCCGCACTCGGTGCCGCTTCTCTTCTTGAGGAAGAGGAAGAACTCGCCGCACGTAAGAGAATTCAAGACTTCGCAAGTGGCGTTCGGCCTGAAGGGGGTGACCCCGATTCTATCTCGTATAAGCTAGCGTCTGGCCTTGGCTCGATTGCTGGTATTGCCACCCCTGCACTCCTTGCCGCCGCCGCACCTGTTTCGGCTCCAGTTGCTGGTGCACTCGGTCTTGGTGGTGCCGCCGCGTTAGGTATTGGTGCTGGTGCTGGTGAAGCAAGTGAGCGTGCTCGTGCCGCTGGTGCTACTGAAGAAGAGCGTGCCGCCGCAACACTACGCGGTGCCGCCATAGGATCTTTAGAAGTAGTTCCTCTTACTCGAATATTCAGACGCCTACCTAAAATTGGTGAGTTATTCGCCAAAGGCGGAGAAGAAGTTAAGGAAAACGTAAGTACC
>Ga0181397_1000998_pt1 | contig 10455 bp, 5 predicted proteins | sample 20SPOviralmetaG_FD_130126 | JGI IMG/M metagenome (GOLD analysis project Ga0181397, IMG submission 130126) | Marine viral communities from the oligotrophic San Pedro Time Series (SPOT) site, San Pedro Channel, CA, USA - 20 SPOT_SRF_2011-02-23 | ecosystem: Environmental > Aquatic > Marine > Strait...
TGAACCTGTTGGTCCATCATCAGTTTGTGTCATAGTCCATGTACCGAAGGTATCCATTTGAAATCCAAATCTATCCATTTGAAAAGCAGTACCAGTTTGTCCTGTTAAAGATGTACCTCTTTGTGTCACCTGCATATCACCATTGATAACTAACGGTTTAGCACTTCTTCTATCTAAGACTGCTGTGTTATCTGATACTGTGCCATGTAATGTTAGTGCCATTATTTACTCTCCAATGCTGTTATTCTTGCTTCAAGTTCTTGTATAGTTTTAACTAATAGTGGTACAAGTTTGCTTGGGTCTAATGTTTGATATTCTTCTTTTGATTCTGATGCAGTCCATGTTGAATCACTAGGATAAAGTCCTGAGCTTTTACCTGCTGTCCAGTCTGCTTCTTCTATATCTGTTTCTATAACAGCACCGTCTTTATCTTTAACAATTTTTGTGGTTGTTTTTGTTCCGTCTTTAGTTCCGTATACAGCATTTGCTACAACGCTAGCAACCTCATGTGCTATAAATCCATCTTGCAAAGTATTGGTATCGTCAGCAATCCAGTTAAATCTACAAGGTTTAAGTTGTTTTAATCTAGTAGTTGCATCAAAACTATAATCTACATTTTCTTTTAATCTGTAATCAGAACTTGTTCCATATAAAACATTAGAGCCGTCATAACTTATTTGCCCTCGTTGTGTTGTTCCTGTAGAAAAATAAATAAAGTTTCCATTGCCATCTTTATCTAATGCTATATTGTCATCACTTACTGATACAGATGAGTGCATACGACCATTTTGTTTTATACACCAACCATCAGTGCCATAAGATTCAGAAGTTTTACCAAGCAATACATTACCAGTAGTTTGTATTCTCATTTTTTCTAAATCATTAACACCAAAAAACATAAACTCATTATCAGTATCATAAGTAATAAATCCTCTTCTTGATCCTGCACTATTTAAATATTTTAATGAATTATCTGCACTAGATGAACCACCTTGTAGTTCTAGCTCAGCATTACCTGAGCTTTTTAATTGTATTTTAGTTGCTGATAATAATACTCTATCAGTACCATTGTTTTGATAAGTTACTTCACCACTAGTATCCGATACTATCTTTAAACCATCAGTTGTATCTGCATTAATTTTACATGTCATAAGATTACTAACCTCTCTCCACTCGGTATGGTTAATGTTACACCACTATTAATAGTTAATGGTCCCACAGTACTAGCTGATTTGCTAGAAGTTATGGTGTAGTTGGTAGTCATGACTCTAGCGTTTTCATAAAACACCTGGTCTGTACCACCACCTGTTGCACCAGCCGCAGCCAATGCCCATTTTAATCCTGTGGTTTCACCACTTGCTGCTGTCAGTACATAATCATTCGTACCTACAGCGAGTGCAGATGGATTGCCTGAGCCATCCCCTGCTAGTATATTTCCTTTGGTAGACATATCAACAGCCGTTACAGCTCCTGTGCCATTACCTATTAATGCACCATTTGCTGTAAGTGATGTAGCTCCTGTACCACCATTGGCTACAGGTAACGTACCTGTAACTTCACTACCTAAAGCTGTCGTACTATCTATGGTTACCCATGCACTACCATTATAAAATTTTAGCACATTGCTAGAGGTGTTAAAGTTTAAATCACCAGCATCATTGTCAGAGCCTGGATCACCACTTGTTACTCTATATCTTGCAGCAAAACTATTAACCCCTGCTACGTTAGAGGCAACGGTTGCTATATTATTTACTACAGTTGAGCTAGCTAATGTGTTTAAGTCTGATACAAAATCACTAGTAGCCAATGTGTTTAAGTCGCTTACAACATCAGATGTAGCTAAGAGATTTATATCTGTAACGATATCTGATGTTGCCAGTATATTTAAATCAGCAACAATGGCTGATGTGGCTAACGTATTAATGTCTGAAACTATATCTGAGGTAGCCAATGTATTTAAGTCAGATACTATATCGCTTGTTGCAAGTGTGTTGATGTCGCTTACAATGTCAGACGTTGCTAGTATAGCCATGTCGGCTATAACATCAGAGTTTGCAAGTAACGCCATATCAGCTACAACATCACTTGTTCCTAGTAAAGCCATGTCTGCTACAACTGCACTTGTACCTAATAATCCCATTGCTGTTACATTAGCTGATGTACCTAAATGGCCCATAGCTGTAACATTGGCAGAAGTTGCTAGTAAATCCATGTCAGTTACGATGGCTGAAGTACCTAATATTGCTAAGTCTGCTACAGCATCACTTGTTCCAAGCCTACCAATCTCAGTAGCTACAGCAGCAACAGCACCTATATCAGTTGCATCTCCAGCAACAGCAGTTACATTAGATGCAATTCCTGCGACTGTAGTTACATTACTGGCTACGGCTGCAACCGCACTTATATCAGATGTAATTGTTCCAAGTGTAGCAAAGTTTGTTGATGATAATGCTGCTGATGGATTACCATCATTGTCAAATTCTAATATTTTGTTTGCTCTAGTTGCTTTAACAGGCAACTGCATATCAAAGTTTGTAGTTGTTTCTGCTAACGGTAATCGTAATGATCTTGAGGTACTTTCTTCTCTCTCTGCCATCATCGCCATCAATACATCAAGTTGTGTATTCAATGCAGTTACATCAAACGATGCGGCTGGAGTAAAGTCTGTGGTTCTTTCTACTGTTATGTCTCGTACAATTACTATGCTGTCATCTGCTGTAGCACCAGCACCTAAAGTTACTGTGCCTCCAGCTCCAAATTCATATGCACTATCACTAGCATTGGTTGTACCTTGTACACTAAACTGTGCAACACTACTAGGCGCTGCATTATAGGTTAGTGCTGTGCCATTACGGAATACTTTAATGTCTCCTGTGGCAAAAAATTCAAAACCAATCGTAAATACTGTTTGTCCACCTGTAGCGGTGTAGGTATTTCTTGGCGTATTTTTAGCTGTTGCTATTGTCATCTTAGTACCTCTATTCCTTGATTGTATATTTTTTTAAACAATCCATCAAAGAATATCAAATTATTGAATGGAATTAAACGCTTAAATGTTTGCGCTTTTTCGTCAAATGGAGCATCTGTACCTAATGCATGTATTATATCAGCAAACATTCCAGGTGCTGGACCAATAAATTCTCCTGTTGCATCAGCAATATTGGCTTCTCCAAACCTACCTGGTATACCTATCATTGGTCTTACTCCCATTGGTGTATCAAACATGCCTTCTGATACAACTTCTAAGGCAAAGTTTACATCTCCTACTAAACCAGTTATACCTGACATTTCGATTGCACGATACATTTTTTCTTCTGTTGATTTATGTTGATAGTACATAGGATTTTTTAAATAATCTCCCATTGCTGCAAAACCAACCATTGCTGTCAAACCTTTTATTACATCAGCTTCTCTGCCTGATAGCCCTGATAGTAATAATTTTCTATTTGCGGCAAATGACCATGCATAAAACTGAAATGGCAATGCTAAGAAACCATTATTAAATTTACCACCATATTTAGTTTTTTCAAAACCTCCTAAAAACCTAAATACAGAATTATCAAATGCTTCTGCTGTACCTTCATCATGTATACGAATAACACCAAACATCATATTGGGTTTGTCAGCCAGACTAGGTGTTATTATAGTTCTTTGCACATCTTGAAACGATGCAAATCTTAATTTATCACCATATTCTAAACCATTTTTTGTTGCCGCCCATTCTTTCTGTTTAGTATACAACATACCATTTGTTGTTTTATGCATAGGTAGCTTGCCTATTGCTCTTGCTTCTTGTTTACTTATACCATAACTAGCTAATCTAGTAAGATCAAACTCTGTTGCTGTGCCATTAGCAACTTTTTGTGTATCTTCTAAAAATCTATGTGTTGAAATGTGTTGACTCATTTCTTTCATTTTATGTGTCCAAGCAGATAATAAGTTCATATGATAAAAAGGAGCTTGTACTGCTTCTGTTGGTTTCATTATTCTTTTATCAAAGAATCTATCAAATGCAGATACACCACGACCAACTCTTTGTTCAGTATTAGCCATTTGTCTATGCGAACTATTATTCATCACAACATCAAACACATCTCCGAGCCAAGCATTTTGAGCAATTTGTTCATTAAATTCTTTTTTATCTGCTGCAAAAAAATGTTTACTATTTAGATATCTCATAGTGTTTGATACTCCATGCACCATAGGTATACGTGCAAAATCTACAATAGATGCAAATAAAACTTTACCCATCATTGCTGTACTAGCCCAGTTTCTTATAGTTGCTGGCAATCTAGATTTCATAAAACTATCTGGATCTGCTGTATTAAATAAATTATAAACTTTATCTCTGCTGTCTATTAAATGATTAGTTAACTTTGTTATTTCTTTAAAGTCTCCATTGCCTTTGTATTCAAATTCAAGCAAATCCATTTCTATATTCCATAATTTATTTTCTGCTGTTGCATCACCAAACTTTCTAGTCATTTCAATTCTTTTGTGCATACGTTCTGAGTATGCTCTCATTAAATAATTTATATCGTTAACTAAAAATGGCATTAATTCTTTATCAGTTGCATCAATTGAACGATGATGTAATGCATTTTCTGCTGTTATTGTTCTTCCTGCATCAGGACTGTATTGTTGTATAGTATCACCATCCATATCAATGTTTTGCGCATCTCTAGTTATGTCTTTAATAGTTTTGTCTACTCTAGCGTTTACTTGATAGATGTCTAAAGGATCTGTAATGTTTTTATTACGCACAAATGAATTATATAAAATACCTCTAAAAGTATTTTCTTTTGGCACAGTAAAGTATTTAGGATTAAAGTTATCATTTAATTTTTTACCAACTAAATCTATATCTTTTTTTGCTATAGTAATACTTTGATCGTCTATTAATGCTTTAATATTACCTTTATCATCTATGCTAGTAATTTTACCTATTGAACCATTATTTCTAACTTGCATACCTTTAACCATACCAAACTTTATTTCTAATTTAGGTAATACTCCTGGTGCTACCCAATCTTCATTTAAGACATTATCTAATATTGCATCAATATCATAAATACGATTAACATAATTTTCTACTAATGGATCAAATGCTTGAGCTGTGCCATCTAATAATTCTTTTTCTTGAAATTGAAATTGTTTTAATTGTTTTGATGCATAGTCTCTATTTAATTTTATTCTATCTAATCCTGCTTTATCATTAGGATATTTTTTTTTATGTGCTTTTAACATTGCTGTTGCTCTAGCTACATTGTTTGTATATATTTCTACTTGATTAGCTATTGTTTTTAAATTTTTAAACATACCTAACTTATCTGCTTCTTCTCCAATCATGCGATATATAGTACTTACTTTATCTGCTACTTCTTTTATTTCTTTTGGAGCTGTTGCATAATATTCTTTGTCTCTAATAGCTTTAGTTATAAGTTCATTAAACTCTCTAAACTTAATTGGTTCTTCTAAATTTTTTCTACCACCTAATTTTCTAATACCGCTATCTATTACATCTCCTGCTCTTATACCTGTAGCACCAAGATTATAACCAGCTACTTGATCTGATACAGAATCAACTTGTTTTCTATATTTTTGAAATGCATCTTGTAAAACTTTATTAAATCCACCTACTGTTTTAAAATGATTTGCTGTTGCTTTTACTAAAGCAGATTGAGGTACAGCATATCCAGCTTTTGCTGCTCTTGTAACTGTTGCTGAATCACCAAACATTTCTAAAGCTAAGTCTGCAACTTTATTATTCATGTCTTTATTACGCAGTTTATTATTTAATAATTCACCTATAGGTGTAATAAATCTATCAACATTTTCTGCAAACCAACTTCTTTCTGAATCTCTACCTGCTGTTTGTCTACCAACTTTTGATGCACGTATAGACTCTAATACTTCTTGATTTAATAAATTTTCACCATCAACTTGATCATAGCCATCTGGTGCTTGCCCTTTCTTTTTTATATGTTCTTTTTTAATTAAAAATTTTAAATAATCATCAGACGATGCAAATTGATCTGGTAGTTTTATACCACCAGCAACATCTGGATTAACATATGTGCCATCTCTAAACTTTCTTTCTACTATTGCATGATCTATTACTATAGTATCTTTTTCTAATTTTCTACCATTGTATAAATCACCAGCATTAAGTATTTTGACTGGTCTATCTATGCCTTCTAACTGACCACCATTTTCTAATTTATAACTAGCACCATCTACAACACCATCAATTTCTAAATCATATGTAATAGGACTATCAGCATCATACATATCAGATACAAACGTATCATTTTCCATATTCCAAGATTCTTTAAATACTTTTTGTGCTTTTTCTTCCGATGATTTTAATGTTAAATCTGGATCATCAAATCCTTTTACACCACGTCTACCAAATGCAGAAATTATACTACCACCAAGTAAAGCGCCAGCACCTACATACATAACTGACTCTGTTGCTGTTGCTGTTGGATCATAAGCGTGTCTTATTGGTTCAGCAGATCCTATAGCTGCCGCACTATATCCAGCTCCTTTTACAAATCTTGTTCCAAACGTCATGCCTTTAACAAATGGTATAGGCAGATATGTAATTGGATCGCCAAATGCAGCAATAATTTCTGGCATAAAACCACCATTATCTCTGATGTCTCTTAAATGATTATTGTAATGTATTTTTTCTTTAAGATAATCAAAGTGTTCTTGATTTCTTATATCATTAAAATAATTAGAATAATAACTTAATCCTTCATCTTCTATTTGTTTATCAATATTTATTATTGGTTTTTCAGGAAAATCTAAAAATGAATTTTCATCAGATATGAATACTTGTCCTATTGGTTCTAGTTGCCAAGCAGCACTAACAGTATCCCAATAAGATGGATCAGCAATATATTCTTGCCTACGACTGGCCATTGGCGTTTGTGCAGGAAGCGGACCATTTTCAAACCATTTTTCTCTTTCTATTACTGCCATTATCTACCTTTATATAATGGTGAAAATTGTTTAGCTAAAATATTAGCACTTTCTGTAAATGTCTTGCCAAAATTTAAATTTGTTTTTATATGCTTGTCTATATTAGTATTGTTATTTGCGCTTCGTCTTTCTAATTCTTGTCGTGTATATTGTATATTAGCACCATTGATTCCATCTGTTGTCATTGGTCTAGCATTAGAACCATCAGGATTAGGTAAATACATAACTTGATATACTACACCATCAGCATTGACTGGTTGTCCTATAGATACAAGTTTTAAATTTTTGCCTAAAATAAGTTCTTCTTCTATTGCAAATTGTTTATTTTTAATGTTTTTTAAATTTGCTTTTTCTATAATTTCATTTTGAATTTCATAATACAACGCTGTTTTTTCCATACTGTTTCGTTTTGTTGTACCTGTTGCGCCATATTCTTCTATATGTTTTAAATAATTTTCATCGTATAAGGGCATTAAAGTAAGAGGATCATAAACAGGTTCTTTATCTATAGGCAATCTTGATGGATGTGTATTAAAATATTTGTCAGTACTATATCTAGTAAATACTTTTCCATTATCATAATCTATTTCATCTGCATCATCTGTTGATCCTAAATATGTAAAAGAATATTCACTAAATCCATAATCTTCATTTTTAATTAATCTATTCATTATTTTTAATGTTTCAGATTCTATACTTTTTTTTGTTTTTGTTTGAGCTAAATTTATTTTAACTTGTCTAGAAATTTTATTATAAAAATTATGTCCTAATATATTATCAGCTCCAAAATTTACATCACTAAATTCTTTACTAACAACTTTTTCTATAGCAAGACTAATAGCTCCTGATGTTTCATCGTATATTTCTTTAAAAAACACATCATTTGCTTTTGGTTCTAAAACTGCATTTCTTATATAAAGATCAGCAGCTTCTTCTGCTGATGATGTTAAAGAAGCAGCAAATAAAAGATTATCAAATTCATCTTGAGCATCTGCTGAAAGTTGTGGTATTTTATCAAAAATATTATTTGCAACTACAGTTCCATTTTCTGTTTGAGATATTCCTGATGTAGCATTTAGCCATGCTTCGCTAGTTAACAATCTAATTATTTCTGGTTTTCTTGTTAATAATCCTTCTGGATTTTGTTTTTTTTGTGCAGCTATATCATTTCCTGGCCCAGATAAAAATAAATTTTGTTCATTAGTTAATGTATGATATTTTGATGCTAAATAATTTCTAAATTTAGGTCCTTCTAATGATGTGTAAATATTATCTTCATCAAGATTTGTATTTTTCATATCTTGTATTGCAAGATATTCTGTTACTAATTCTTTTGTTTCTTCCGTTCCATGAATTAAAGATTGACTAAATGCAATTTTATCTGATTTAGCACTTAAAGTTTGCTCATCAATAGAATAGTCTAATCCACTAGCCTGTAATTGTTTTGTATTTTTTATATAATTTAAATTTTTATTAATAATATTTTTTTTACTATATAAATCTGTTATTAATGTTCTTTGTTTTGATAACACGCTCATAACTTTATTTCTTGCTATTTGATTATCTGTGCCATCTAGTCCTAAATCTTTTAATGTTATTGACTCAGTTTCTCCGTCAGCATTTACTAAGGAAACTTTTTGTCCTTGAAAATTAAACAAAAGCTCAAGATTTTTTATATTAGAATGTGTTTGTGCTAATGAGTCAACGCTATCATAATCAATTTGTAAAAATCTTTGCGCTCTAACTCCTGCATTTAACATTAATTGATATGGTTTATATAATTGTGTTGACCATATATGAGCGCTTTCAATTCCTTTTAATGCTTTTTGATCTGCTTCTTTTTTTAATTCTTCCAAAAGTTTTAATCCTTCTGTAGGATCGCCAGCAAATAAAGAACCAAATTGATCATCATAATCTTGTGCTGATTTATTAAAACTTGCTCTACCATATCTTAATATTTTATTGTATTGTCTGTCTGCTATTGCACTTCTAGTTCTTTCAATATTTGTTTTTACATTACTATCAAATATATTTTTAAATTCATTTGGTATTGTTTCTCTTAATGCTGCGATTGGTTCTGATATATTTGCATCAAACAAGGATGTAACTTCTGCAACATCTTGATCAAATCTAGAATTTTCTTTACTTAATTCTTTTTCCATATTAAGTATTTCATTAGCTGTACCTAATGCTGCATCTGAAAATGCTTTAGCAGCTTCTTCATCAAAAGTAACAGCACCCCAAGATGTGCCTAGTAAATTTTCTGGTGTTTTATAATTTTTTGCTATTTTACGAGTTCTTTCGATACCATCAGCGCCAGTATATGTTATGTCTTCATATACTATAGTTGCTCCAGCGCCTAATTTTTTACCTCTTTCTTCTTCATATTTTTTTGTTTCTGCTGTAGTATTATCAACAAATCGTCTTAAACCTTCTGACAAATTAAAACCAGCAGCTCCTTGTTGTTGTGCTGCTCTTTCTAATGCACGACCTCTGTTTACTCCTATCGTAGCAGGATTAAATAATCTTCTTTTTTGAAATTCAAATGCCATTATGTATTAAACCTCTTCATAAATGATGAACTTGTACTTAATGCTTGATCTGCCGCAGTATAATTACTAAAGTTAGCACTACTTGAACCTACTGCTTGACTACTTCCTGATGCTCCTTTTAAACCACTAGCAGATGTTGCTACAGTTGTTACACCTTTAATTAATGCTTGTTGAAATGCTGATCTAGTAGCAATCTTAGTTGATTGTAATTCTATTCTAGATTCTTGTGAAGCATATGCTAAGTCTGCATTACGTCTTGTTTCATTAATAGCTATAGCATTTAACTCTTGATGATACTGAGATTTATTGTATTGCATTGCTGCTTCAAAAGAATTGCTCTGTCCTATGCCACTAGGAGATAACAATGCTCTATTGGTTGCCTGTCTTCTTAGAAATTCTTGTGCCAATGCATTACCTTTTTGCATTGTTTCTAATTTAACACTCATTCTATTATCTTTTATTTGCTCTTGTTTATCCTGATACGCTTGAGTAGCTAAAGCATTTTGTGCTTTTTGAGCTGACTTTGCTTGCATAATAGAAAAACCAGCAAGACCAATACCAGACACAACAGCTAATGTACCTGCTGTTCCTGCGCCTGCTCCCATTGCCATAAATACTGCTGGATGACACATTAGTAATAAACCTCCGATGTTATACCTAAAACCCTCATTGGTAGTGGCGCTGTTTGCGATACTGTCAATGTTGGATCTTTCTCATATCCAAGTGTATGCACTTCTTTTTTCCCTGTCAAAGATTGTAACCCAGTTGTATCGTCATTGGGATTACTACCAATCAAAACTTGATTAGAATTAATCGTAACATTATATGTGGTTGATAATTCTAATATAGCTTTACCTATCTTACGTGGCTTACCTGTTAACACACCATCACCTAATCTAACATCTTGTGGCAA
>Ga0181397_1001000_pt1 | contig 10444 bp, 21 predicted proteins | sample 20SPOviralmetaG_FD_130126 | JGI IMG/M metagenome (GOLD analysis project Ga0181397, IMG submission 130126) | Marine viral communities from the oligotrophic San Pedro Time Series (SPOT) site, San Pedro Channel, CA, USA - 20 SPOT_SRF_2011-02-23 | ecosystem: Environmental > Aquatic > Marine > Strait...
CTAAACTTAACATAGTTAAGTTTAGAGGTGAGTCAAGTTTTATGACAAAAAAAAGGGAGCAAAAATGCTCCCTTAAAATTTTAAGGATAAGGAGTTAATCTAACCTTTAAATTTTAATCCTAATCGCTGACATCTATTGTCGGCAAGTAGTCCCCTAATTTCCATAAGCTGACTTTTTAAAAATATTTTTTCTGTCAATGTTTTCGCCATTGATAATCTTCTTAATCTGTCATCTTCCATGATGAGATAATTTTTTTCTCTTTGGTCTAATTCTTGTATGCTCATAATAATTCCCCTTGTTTGGCTTTGCTAAAATCAACAATGCCTGTTTTAAATTTAGTTATATGTTCACAATTTAATTGTGCTTTTCTAATTGGTTTCATGTGCCTGTGAAATCTTGCCCATTGTCCCTCTAGCTTTTTTTCAATTTTGCAATGTTGTCCATTGATAATTTCGTATCTAATGCCATTAACAAAGTATCCAACATTTTGATCGATTTTCTTCATAGTTCCCCCTTTTTAAATAAGTTGTCTAATTGTGTATCATTCACAATTATAGTTTTTTCTAGTCTGATTTTGGATATTATGCTTAACATAAATCCTTTAATCATTTCTTTTAGTTCTGAAGATGATGTATTTCCAGCAATAAACATTTCTGTCTTTCCTATTCCCTCTCCAACATAAGGACAGAATTTTTGGAAACATTTTCTTCTCAATGCCTTTTCCATTCTAGCTGTTAATTTGTCGTCCCAAAATAATCCAATGTCTGATGATTTCCATATCATATCAACATCAACAAAATAATCCACGCTACCAATTGGAGCATGGTCTTTTTTCGTTTTGGCTAATCTTAAAAGTGGTTTAGTGGCTTTACCAATTTTTATAAACCTCTCTAATACATCTCCTGTATCTTTTGCAATTCTTTTTATTTGAAATGCATATAATTCTTCATATCTCATAATGTTATTTTCTCCTTTTTTTGCTCTTTTTTAAATCTGAATGAGTAAATCAAAATAGAGCATAAATTGAGAAATACTAAATTATATAATTGGTTAGATAATGCTTGATGTGTCAAAATTATTAATCCAATTATTACCAATGTTATCCAAGTGGTAATTTTGAAAAGGGGAGCAACAATTATTAATGTCGCTCCTAGCCAATATGCAATTATCTCCACGCAGTAAGATTTCCATTTGAGTTCTCTCTCCATTCTAAGTCTTTTCCAAGTCCTAATTTATCAAGAATTATTTTTGCTGACTTCATTGTCATTTCAGTTCCTAATTCTTCGGAAATCAAAGCAACAACTTTTGCTTTTGGAACATTTACCTTTTTTGGTTTATCGATTAATTTTGTCATATTTACTCCTTTTTATTTATGAATATTAAGTATATCAAAATAAAAAATCTTATCAATCGAAAATCCCAGATAAAAAAAAATTGACACAAAATTTGACTTTTTTGCGAAAATGTGATATGAGCCATGCTGTATAAATATACAGTAATTATTTTTCAAATAGGGGTTGACAAATCGTGAACACACCCTTAAACTAAACGTATGTTTAGTTTAAGGGTGAAGTCAAATTTAGCAACACAAAAAAAAGTGAAAATAAATCTTGCAAATCCTAGACAAAATTAGTAAAATATAGTTATAACAAAAAGGAGTTATTATGAAAAATGAGAATAGATATAGAGTAGAATTATCATTAAACATTTGGTGTGAAAGTGATGAGGAAGCAAAAGCAATAGCAGAAAAAATCTGTGATGAGCAAAAGCAAAGATTTGATAATAGATGTCAAGTTGTCAAATTAGTTGAAAGTCCTTTTGGCTCAATTAAAGAGTATGAGGTTAAATAATGGAAAGAGCATATTGGAATGATTATCTAAATAAAAATGGAGCAAAATCAAATTATGTTAATCATGGTAATTTGAAAGGTATTCCTAATCAAAAGAAAAGCCCAAGCGCAGTTAAATTAAAATTAATTGAAACGACTTTAAGAATAATTAAAAAGGAAGTATGTCCTAGTAAGTTAGAAAAATTGACCACGCTAATTTGGGATATATCGGTTGCTAGTTATGAGCATGGTAAAGGGGAATAAAATCCCCTTTATTTTTTCGGCGCAAAAACGCAGGGCGTCAGTTCATTTTATCATGAAAAGTCAAGTTATGTCAACATATTTATTTAAAATATTTTTAAAATAATTGTTGCAAAAGGTTGACAATTTAGTATAATAATAAGTATAAACAAAAAGGAGTTAATATGGAATATATAATAGCAGTAGGAACATTTTTCTTAGTAGCGATAGGATTGATGTATGCAGTATCTAGCGAGGGGTCAAATCCAACGCCTAGACAGATAGGAAATAGAATTGTTTGGAATAGATTTAAAAGGAAGTGGATTAAAAGGTTAACGCCTGATGAAGTGATTGCTCCCTTTATTGGTGGATTGCTCATATTATTTGTAGTAGTCTTATTTACAGCTAAATTACATGGAGTTATATAATGGCTAGAGATATTAAATTGAATGTGGTGTATGTTAATAAAAAAGGTGTTCTATGTGAGCATGAGGGAAATTTCACGAGTGAAGAAACCTTTAAAGAATGTATGGCTAGAATTAATAAAGAAATTGAAACGCTAACAGCGTTTAGATTATTTAAGAAAAAAAGAGAGCCACAACAGTTAAAGTTAGAGTTAACATAGAATAGTGTAGGAGCGTATAATATTGCGCTCCTGCCCTCTCCAAAATCGGCGCCAACTATACATGGCAGGTCGTTGTAAGCGTTCAGTACAGAGGCTCTCTGTGAGTCACAGCTATGGTTTAATGTTGGAGGTCGGTCAATGTAGAGGTCAAAATGCAAAGCTGAATGATAATCATTCGCATTTAGATGTTGCAAAATTGTCACACAGTTGTCACACAGTTGTCACATTCATCAGGCATTATATAAGTATGAAAATTAAAGATATGACAAAAAAACAGCTTGAAACCAACATTTTGCTATGGGAAAAAAGACTGCATAGCCCTAGATGGGTCAGACAGCAGTCCAATTGGAAGCTAGGCTCAAGGGTAGTCCACCTAGCCAAGCTGAGAGCTGAGCTCAAGAGCAGGCTCTAAGGAGCTCACAGGGGGGGTTTACAGACCTATGTCTGTTGCCCTCGCTCACACCCCTCTACATGTACAACTTTGGAAAATTTTGAACTTGTTAAAAGACGCGCCCAGAGCATCATAATGATGCATACAAAAATTGTCCTTGACTTTTTTGTTTGATTTTGTTATAATTGACCTATGACAACAGAAATATCAACAAGAATTAGTCCCGAAGGATTAGAAATAGCAAACGCATATCTAGAACTCGGCAATATACCTGCTGTGTCGCTCAGACTAAAAGTAGATGAAGGCAAAATATCTGAATACTTATGCAAAAGAGAGGTCAAACAGTATGTAGACCAAGTATATCTAGACACCGGGTACAGAAATCGTACTAAACTAGCAGAAACTTTAGACCTACTTATAGAAAAGAAACTAGAAGAGGCCGAAGAGAGCGAAGTTTACACTAATAAAGACGTAGCAGACTTACTAGCAATGTCTCATAAAATTCGTATGGACGAGCTGAAGGCTCAAACTGAAATGGAAAAAGCAAAAGCACAAACAATCAAGACTCAGGTAAACATACAAGACAATTCGCAAGTTCCTTTTGGTCAAGGTAACTACGGTGAGTTGATGAAAAAACTAATGGAATCACAAAAGTGATGAAAAAACTTCTTTGGCCTTTAATTAAATTAAAAGAATGGTTAGACCCAAACTATTGGGCAAATAAAATAGGCGAAAAGAGTGGTGCATTTGAAAAAGTAGAAAATAGCCGAATAAGAAAGTGGGGCGACAGCTTAGAAGGTTGGAAATGGTGGGCATGGCAAATCGTAGGAGGAACTATTACAGTTATAATATGTGAATTCTTCCTTAACATGATTGGTTATTCAATGCTACCTTGGAAATGGTGAAATAATTAGATGGAAATCTGGACTTTAATAGGCCAAGTAGGGGCTCCTATAGCAGGCGCGTTAGTCGCCGGGTTATTTATCTTCATAATCATGAAACAAATCATGAATGGAGTAGTAAATCAGATAAATACTTTAAAAGGTTTTTGTGTAATGCTAGTTACTAGAATAAAAACCATGAATAACGATATGATTCGTTTAGATACTAGTGTAAGTAGTGCTTTAGACCTTACACCAGACTTAGATAGAATAGCTAGAGCTGAAAATTTTGTAGAGGACGGTAGTATAGATGTCAGGCGTGATTGATGCAATCCAAACTTACGGCTTTCCAATAGTCGCATGTGTAGGTTTAGGATATTTTGTTTACTTTGTGTGGCATACCATAATAAATGTTATAGGACCAGCAATAAAAGACATGCATTTTGCACTAATTAAGCTTATAGACCAAATACGAATGCTCGACAACGATATGATTCGTTTACAGCAAAAGGTAAACACAGTTTTACAGATAAAAGAAAATGAGAAAAAACTTAATAATAGTACTACTACTCGCAACGACGACTAGTGCAACAGAAATTGTATTCAAGTTCGGAAGTCCTAGTTTCAGTGGGATTAATCAATCCGCACATTACTTGACTATTGACGAGCAAGAAAGAACAAGAAAAGAAAAACTTAGAGCAGATGCACAGGAAGCATTAGAAGAAGCTCAAAGAGAAGCAGAAAATACAACTCTTGCTAAGTTTTTAAGAAACTTAGAATCTAGAATATACTCTACACTTGCAAAAGATATATCAGAGTCACTTTTTAACTATGAAAATCCAGCTACAGCAGAAAATCCAGTATATGGAGAAATCGAGCTAGAAGGCAATATTATTCAATGGATTAACAATGGTACTACTATTACTCTTACTATTATTGAAATAATGGACGGAGTTGAAATCTCAAGAACTACTATTACAATACCAGTAGGAAGTTTCGGCGGTTGTACTTCAGACTGTGGCTAAAGTATTAATATCCCTCACTCTTCTTATTGTAACAGGCTGCGCAACCGTAGGCATGCCTCAAAAGTTTGACGACTGCTATAGATTTGAAGAAGGATTCAAAAAAGATGTTGTCACAGGTATTGGAAAACAAATTTCTAATAATCAAGTATGTATTCAAGGACCTGTAATAGAACCTAGTTCAACACAACAATTACTTAATTTACCATACCCTAACCAAAAAACTGTAGTCGCAGTTTATGCTTTCCCAGATTTAACAGGACAAAGAAAAGGTGGAGATAATATAGCCAGCTTTAGTACTGCTGTAACTCAAGGAGCTGAGCATATTTTAGTTGAAGCACTAAGAGATGCTGGCAAAGGAAACTGGTTTGTTGTTGTAGAAAGAGGAGGATTAGATTCTCTTACAAAAGAAAGACAACTTGTAAGAAGTACTTTTGAAAGTTATAACAAAAATGCTGATGGCAAAACAATTTTAAAACCACTGCTCTACGCAGGCATGATTATAGAGGGTGGAGTAGTATCATACGATACAAACTTAAGAACAGGAGGTGTTGGAGCTCGATATCTAGGAATAGGTATGAAGAACCAATATAGAGAAGACAAAGTAACTGTAGTATTAAGAGCCGTGTTAGTACAGACCGGAGAAGTAATCTTAAATGTTACAGCTACAAAAACTGTGTTATCTTCAGGAAGTGGAGGCGATGTATTCCGATTTATAGAAATGGGAACTGAACTTGTCGAAGTAGAAAGAGGATATACAGAAAACGAGGCACCAGGGCGTGCAGTTCGTGCAGCTATTGAAGCTGCTGTATATGGATTAGTCATGCAAGGCCTCGAAAAAGAGGTTTGGGACTTTGATTACCCAAGCCTGGGAGAAAAAGAATGAAAAAGATACTAGGACTATTCGCGATATGTCTATCTTTTGGAGCATTTGCAGGAAACAATGATATTTATATCACTCAAACAGGTACAGGACTTACATTGACTATTGACCAAATAGGTGCTACTAACACAGTTGGTACATCTAATTCAAGGGCAACTTTGTCTGGTACTTCTATGACTGTTGATATTGACCAGATTGGAGATAGTAACTCTTTCTTGGCTAGTATTTTACAAGGTAACTCTTCAAGTTGGACTTGGAGCGTGACGGGTGATAGCAATACAGGAACATTTGCAGTAGGTGCAACTGGCGACGCAGCAAACTCAGACTTTGATTACACAACTATAGGTGATAGTAATACTTTTAGTTGGACACAAGGTGCTGCTGCTACAGCTACTGGAGGTAATCAGGATTTTGCAATTACTGGTACTTCTAACGCTTACGTAGGTACTTGTGAAGTTGTTGGTTGTATAAACAACTGGACTATAAGTGGAAATAGTAATGACATTACTACTACACAAACAGGTTCAGCTGACCACCAAATAACAGCTTCATTAACAGGTAGTTCCAATACTGTAACTATAGACCAAACTGATACTACTTCTACAAATGTTGTGAATTTAATTTCTACAACTACAAGTGGAACAATAGACGTTGACCAATGCGCTTCTGGCTGTTAATACTATTAAGTATAAACGCCACTAGTAATGAAATCGGAGAAATATCTGAACTACGAGGCAATGGAGAAATCACTAGAGCAAATTCTACTGACTCTTTTATTGCTGAGATAGATTCAGATATTTTTTCTTATGATGATGTAAGAACTGGTAAAGGAAGACTTGCAATACAGTTTCTAGACGATTCTGTAGTTAAATTGACTGAACACTCAAAATTAATTATAGATGAGTATATCTTTGACCCAGACCCAAGTAAGAGTAAAATGGCTCTTAATATGGCATCTGGCACAGCTCGATTCATTTCGGGCGCTTTTGGAAAGATTGACAAAGAAAATATAACAATCAATACTCCAACAGCTACTATCGGTATTCGTGGAACAGATTTCACAACGACAGTAGACGAACTAGGAAGAAGCCTAGTTATATTACTACCCGATGCTAATGGCAACTCTTCAGGAGAGATAACAGTAACAACAGCATCAGGAGTAGAGGTACTAAACGAGCCTTTTCAAGCTACTATGGTATCAGCATGGGAACAACCACCCACAGAAGCTGTAACCTTAGGAAACATGACACTTGGACTAATTGATAATATGTTAATCGTTCAAAGACCTGAAGAAGTTGAACGAGCAGTAGAAGAACAAGAAGCAGGTGTATCGCCTACTGCAGATTTAGATAAAGATTTCTTTGAAGACGCACCAGATTTAAACTGCGACGCTTTAGTAGAAGAATGTGACGAAGAAGAGAAAGAAGTTACAAGATTAGACATTGATTTACTAAGCGTAGAGTTTCTTGTAGATTTATTAGCATTAGTAGAAACTACGAGAAAAAAGAAAGGTCAAGCTACTCAATTAAATGGAGTAGAGCTTGAAGGTATAATAGCAGGGTTTGACCCTGTGTACCAAACATACACTTTTGTGGAAGAAGGATTAATTTACTTTGTACATGAAGGACAGAACAGTTATGATATAGGTATCGATATAAACGCAGGTACTTATTTATATATTAATAATGCAGGAGTAATTTTGGAGGTAGAAATAAATGGTGCGGGCGATAATGTTATTATCATTAATCAGTCTCCCTAGTTTTGCAGGAGATAATAGTCTTACAATAACTACTAAAGGGACTGGTACTACTATTAATGCTAAACAAGTAGGCAATGGCAACTCCAGTCATATACTATGTGGAGCAAACTCTAGTGGTTCTATGCCAGGAACTACTTATGCATCACATACTTGCGGTAGTGCTACTTTAAATACTATAATTTCAGGACATAGCAATACTAGTAGACTTTATACTGTATGGTCTAATAATATAGATAACAATTATACTATTACTATAACAGGAGATGATAACTTCGCATGGCTCGACCAAGACGAAGATGATAATACTAGTACTATAACACAAACAGGAAATGATAACCATGCAGAGCAGTTAGGCTCAGGAGATGACAATGCTTACTCAATTACGCAGACAGGAAATAACAAATATGCTAAAATTTTCACTTTTGGTGACGATTCGGATATTAGCATCGTTCAGTATGGCACTGGGTTACATAATGCTTATGTTTATAATTACCCTAATGCAGACAATAACTCGACGACAATAACTCAGTATGGAACAGGAAATAAAGATGCAGATATATTTTATTATAACGATGCAGACAATACAACTGTCAACTTAACACAATACGGGGCAGGAGCTCATGTAGCAAATATGAAGTTTTATACAGATGACTATAATTTAAATGTTACTCAATCAGGAACAAATAATCAGTCATATACAGCTACTTTTAACTGTACACAAAATTGTACTAAAACTTTGACGATAACACAAGAATAATTTATGAATAGAAATGAAGAACACAAAAAGAACATTTACAAGCTTAGTACGTATGCCGTATCAGGACGCTATAGCTTTTGCTCTTCATTGCTACGACTTCCACATGGAAATGACTGGAAGAGAGCCTGAACAAAAACAATTTCACTTAAAACAAGCCATGCGATTCAAGGAGTGGCTTACAGACATGAAGGAGTATATACTTGAACAAGAAAAAAGTAACTAAAGAGAAACCCTTCGTTTCAGGCTATGATACAATGCCCGATATTGAAGACTTAGAAAAAACAGTTGATAGAGAACTTAAAAAATTAAAAGATTGGGAAGAAAAAGCACTGCAAATAGTTAATCTATCGCCGAGTGAATCTTGGGTAGAAAAACTAACTGAAGTACACCCTATGAAACAAATAACATGGGCAGCTATAATACAGGGAGTTGTTTTTGGATTTATGCTGCTATCTTTTTCACTTATTAGTAGTTTTATACATTCAGAAGTTTATGATTTTGATTTTGAGCAAATGGAAGAAGATAGAAAAAGAATAGAAGCTTCTGAGTTTAAAATAGATTTTAATATAAAAAATCCAAAACATAAGTATTTTGTAGCAATAAATATATTAGATATAGCTTCCACTATGTATGCTTTAGAGAATAGAAGCACTTTATATGAAGGAAATCCACTATTACCAGAAAGACCAGAACTTGAGGAACTAATAATACAAAAAACTTTATCAATATACTTACTAAAATATATAGGAATTTTCAGTGAACACCCAGCAGACCAGTGGTATATAAATTCAGCTAATGTACTTTTAACCGGAGTAGTACTAAACAACTTACATCAAATAAATAAACATGACTAAATTAATAAATCCAATAATAATGGGTATACTTATAGGATTATTCTTATGGAATCCTTATCCTTTTAAAATAGCAGAGTTAAAAAGTTTTGACTACTTAATGTCCACACTACCACCAGTACAAAATGAAAATATACTTCTTGTTGACCTAGATGAAGAAATAGTAAAAGCTTATGGAGGATATCCATTACCAAGAAGTTTATTCGCAAGCATGATAGATAGAACTGTAGGAGTCCCGGGGTTGACTCTACTCATGCCAGATGCAGATTTAAGAAACAAAGACAATGATACAAAACTAGCAATGTCTTTAACTTCTAAACCAACCGTGTTAGCTTACATAGCTTCAACACAAGCATCTGAGTCTGGGCCTCATGTAGGTACTGCTCAATTAGGGGAGGACCCACTACCATGGCTATTACAGTATCCAGGAATTTTAAGACAACTACCGATTTTACAAGTCAGCGCAGAAGGCGTAGGATTAATAAACTCCGCACCAGAAGTAGACGGCGTCGTCAGGCGCATGCCCGTAGTCGTAGGAAGTAATAATAAAGTTTATCCTTCTTTTGCTTTAGAAATGTTGAGAGTTGCAGTAGGCGACCCAAGTTACCAAATTAAGACTAATGAGATAGGAGTAGAGTGGTTAAGAATACCAAACTATCCACCAATAAATACAGACTCAAACGGTAGAATATGGATTAACTCTAATATTAGTTTTTACAAACAAACTGCAGCTGAGTTTATGCAGAATCCTATAGGAGCTCCTTTTGTGATTTTTGGAGTTACAGCTGAAGGAGTTGTTAATCCTGTACCTACTGCTGGAGGACCAAAATATCCTCACGAAGTACAAGCAAATGTTTTACACAATTTAGTAGAAGGAAAGTCACTTAGTCAACCTTTATGGGCTTTGTCTGCAGAGCTAGGAATATTACTTGCGTCTATGCTTTTAATACTTTTTGCAAGTCGCAGTGTATATTTCAGCGTGCCCATATTGGTTGCTTTATTAGTTGGTCAAGGATACTTGGCAACTTATTTACTTAAATCTTCTTACTTGTTTGACGTTTCTGCTACAATTTTTATCGGATTTTTATTCTGGACTATTGTTACATTCCGTAATTTTATTACACAGTTTTTCTTGAGATTGCAAATTAAACAACAATTTGGAACGTATGTTAGTCCGGACTTAGTAAAAAAATTACAGGACGACCC
>Ga0181397_1001001_pt1 | contig 10442 bp, 17 predicted proteins | sample 20SPOviralmetaG_FD_130126 | JGI IMG/M metagenome (GOLD analysis project Ga0181397, IMG submission 130126) | Marine viral communities from the oligotrophic San Pedro Time Series (SPOT) site, San Pedro Channel, CA, USA - 20 SPOT_SRF_2011-02-23 | ecosystem: Environmental > Aquatic > Marine > Strait...
AGAATTAAGAGTCTCACTCAATGCTTGAATATATCCATGTATATCAACCTTGGTAGAGCCTTCGTCCAAGTTCTGCAAGAACTCTCTTGTCATCTTTGTTAAATCCATCATCGCTTCTTTTTTCTACTAGTTTTGTTGTTTCTATTATTTTTATTGGCTTTTGTTTTAATTTTTGTAGATGCCAATTTAGCCTCTTCTTTAATGACTATAGTTTCAAGGACATTGTTTTGTTCAGTTAAGTGCTCTATTTCTATTTCCTGTTCTTCTGTTTCTGCAATATTTGCAGCATCTTCAAGCGCCTTCATTCTTAACCATTTCTTTTTTGGTGATGCCATATTATTTTCTCCTATTTGAATAGTATATCTTCGGAAGGCTATCTTTTGGACTCATATTCGCATATTTTCCTTCCATGAGCTTTTCTATCATAAAGTCTTTAGCGTCTGTTTCGTTGTCAAATGGTTCATATATTTCACCATGTTCATCTCTCCAAACTACAAAGAACTTGTCGAACTCACCTACTTTGCCCACTTTTTAGTAAGATTTTCGAATAAGTTCCTTTGATACCATTGGTCGTTTGATTCGTTAATCTCAGCCCCCGCTTCAATTTCTTCTACCTCTTCGACGACATCTTCAGAAGTCTCTTCCTCTTCATTCATTTTCAATCTCTGAGGAATTCCTTTGTCGTTACGAGGGTTGTCACGCTTCTTGCGTTCGTCCAACTCTTCCTCATCCTCTTCGTCCTCGGCGTAATCAGGAATTCCATCACCATCGGCGTCAGGTTTCTTATCGTCATCACGCTTCATAGGATGTCCGTGCCCTTCTGCAAGGGAAGCATTCGTTACTTGAATATCTTCAAAAGCAATATTCTCAAGAACAGAGCCGTCTTCCAATTTCATATCGTAATGGGTAACACGTTGTGCCTCATCGTTCCAGTTGTGTCCAACTGCTTCTGCCATATGAATCTTGCCTTCGTGCTGAACACCGCCGTGATGCACGCAGTAGTGATTAGGTGCGAAAGCATCGCCCTCTTTAATGTTATTTTTGAGAGCATTTCCCTCTTTGATTCTTGTAGCGACTCTCTTAGCGACAGTTTCTACGATGTGTTTGTATTTATCCATTTGTTTACCATCTCCTCTGGTTTGGTAGTAATTAGTTTCTTGTAGTTGAACTTTCACAGAATCTTCCCAATCTCGCATACAAAGGTTACCCTTTTCATATGCTTCTGACTCCATATTTCTCATATGAGGATTATTCTGTGCGTAACCGAGTTCGGTTCCACCTGCAATGTCGGCGTTCAAATCGCCACGGCAGTTTTGTGCGTGATGAACTAACTCGTGAGATAATGAGCGTATAACATCTTTTGGATGCCTTCCGTCCACATAAATAACTACTTCCATAGATTCTGGATTGTAGTGCGCCGTTTTCCCGAGAACATTCTTTGAGTTTTCTTCATCAGAATCAAAGAATATTGATGGAGGTCTGTTGAATCCCATTCTCTTCTGAGCAAATGGTAAAAAGCTCTTTAGGTAGGACTCCATATGTCCCAATGGTTTACAAGAGCGATTCTTAACTGATATTTGCATTTACACGGCACCATAGCGTAATAGTTCCCTATAAATAGTATTCAGTATTGTTATAAGCTATTTGCTTTATAAATCTTCTAATGTATCTAAAATCTTTATAGTGTTCTCTGCACTCGTATGAAGAATACCAATGCCTCCACGCTCGTTCCAAGGATCAACCTTGGTGCTGAAATCATCAATGAGAACATTCGGTTGTCCATCTTCATCAAGAGCATAATCCCACTTGCTGTGAGCAAATATTATTCTATCGGATGGAATGCCGAGGTTTCTTTCTACCCAACGCTTCTTTCCTGCTAAAGAATCTTTTTTCCCTCTTTTGTCCATAGGAGAAGTCAATATTGTCGGATTTAGGTGCCTAATACGTGCCCAAAGCTGTTTTCCGCCCTTATTCCAAGGGAGATTCGCCCAAAACTCTTCGTCATCGTGGACAAGAGCATACATGTAGCTCACCGATGCCTTGGACTTACCTGGTGAATATTTGCCGATATCATCTACTGTGACGTAGTTTCTGCCGAGTTCTGCTATTACTTTTGCAGCCAACTTTGGCTCTTTCGGATTTTCTTTGTTTAGTTCGGAGTTCATCTTCGCGACAACTCCCGTTTCGAAGTCTACTAAAACTCCGTCCATATCACAAAATATATTATATGATGTATTTTCCATTATTTCCTCCTGCTTTTGAAACTAAATCGAGATTTATCACCAAAACCTTTTCCATACTATTATTAATAACATGTTCTTCGTCGTTTGTCAAGGTAGTTAATACTTCTGCGATAGCTACTTCTCTATTTCCCATAGTTTCGAGAAATAAATTAGTTATTATTCCCATTTTAAATGACTCTTTGTCGAGATCCGTGGCAAGTATCCTCCACTTTACCATGTCTCCTATATCAAGGGTGTCCATTTTTTCTTTACCAAAGGGCGTCTCGCTCAGAGGAGTCTTCATTTTTCTTCTTCCCATAGATTGTCTTAGCATTGACTATCACCGCTGCTGCGATTACAATACTATAGACTTGTATCTCTAATATTTCTTTTATTCTTCTTGTTCTTCTAAACATTAGCTCGCCGCCCATTTTACATATGTCATTATATATTTATTTTTGTGTTTGGTGTAGGCATCTTTGTCGAGTTTGAGATTTAGCCTTTTTGCCAACTTCCATCCCCTCTTCCACGCCTCGAACTCTTCTTCAAGAGTAGAAATCTTGAAACGCTTAGTCTCTTTTCTTCCATCACCGTCGTGCTCTGCGTGAGCAGGGTATTGCGCTTTGAACTTCGTCCAGTTCTTTCTGATGAGAGCATGTCCGCATTCGTGAAGCAATGCAAACAATCTACTCTCTACTCCATTTAAGGAATAGATTTCGATTACTTTTGAATCGCTCTTACAACAATCAACGCAATCAGCATCTTCTATAACAGTGTATCCAAGAGTTTCCTCTGCGTATTGGACTACTGTATAGTAGTAAGATTGCATTAGATTGCGCTGACTGTCTAAGCGATTATCCATTAACAACATCCTTTGGAATGAGAGAAGAGTATAGGAAGTCTAAATGTCCATTTACAAAACTATTAACTTCGTCTGGAGTTACTTCGAAAAGTTCTCCTGCTTTATACTCTTCTCGTCCGTAATTTCCATTAGGATTCAAATTTCTATATCCATCGAGAACCGCTTCATATCTCTCATTGTCGTGCCACTTAACAGTGTAATAAGCCCACTTGTCGTCGCCGATTCTTCGAGATGTGACTGTTCCCATCTGTAGTTTGCCAATAAATGTGCTGCAAACTAGACTTCCTTTGTCTATCATATTATTCTCCTGTTTTATAATAATATTTCTTTCTATCGTATATAATATAACATGTCACGGGAGTGTTGTCAATGATTTATTTCACTTTTCGTGTGGAAAAACCTCAATAGGATTGAACCAAGCCACTACATTCGGCTTTCCAATGGAATAATAGACGCCTTTGTAAGATGAGTGAATATCTTTCATCATCGTCTCCCATTCCATTTGCTTCCTCAATCCATATGTTGGATGGCGGTGCTTTTCGAAATAACCCTCTGGATCGTTCTTTAAGTCGTAGATTTCGTTAGTAGGAACTGATGTTGAGAGAAGAGCACCATTTACAATAGGTTCTTTATTCTCGTAATCTGTATAAAAGAATGTTCTTGGATACCTACTCGTCTCCCACTCTCTTTTAGAGTAGGCACCTCTGGAAGTTACAAAGTATTGTGGATCAAGGACTAAGGAATCTTTACCCTCGGCATTGCGAGGATTGGTATAATGATATAAGTTCACCATGCCTTCGTCGCTAAAATCACCGAGGCTCTCCTCTGAAATGTATTTCTTGAAGTTTTCTATAAGAAGTTTCATTATCTTCCCGCTTCTATTATTTATTGGATAGCATCTCAGCTAATTCGTTAGCGATCATCTCTTCGATTCCAGACATAGGCATATCCATCGCCATCTCTGGTTCTTCTGGCATACTGCTCAATCCAAGCTCATCGGCAACCTCCATCATAATATCAACTGCTTCGTTGTGTGGCAATCCAGAGAGCATGTCCATCATGTGTTGTTTTACTGCACAAGGTGACGCTCCTGCATCCATCATGGGCTCTTCCATTGGGTTTCCCATCTCTAGTTCTTCTTTGATGATTTGGACGAGTCGTTGCTTTGTAATATTCATTTTGGAGGTTCCTTATAAGTCTTCGGTATAAATAGTTTAGTTGTGAGTGTTTTTCACTTATCGGATGATATTTCTAAGATTTTCAATAGAAAGATATTCATTCAAAGACTTTTCAATGTCAAATAGAGATGCCATTAGTCTCAGACTCTTTTCGTTTTGCTTTTCAAGCTTGGAAAGTTTATCCTCTCCATCAAATCCTTTTTTCGCCATCATATTTCTTTTTTTGTCTATTGTTCCGACAAGTTTCGCCTCAAATGACGATAATACGCTCCCAAGTAGCTCTTTTTTGGAGAAATTGTCCATATTTGACTCTAATGTAGACGCTAAACCGACAATTCCCTTACCAATGTCCGAGATTCTAACGGCATCTTCATCCCATCCTGAATAGCGCTTCAGCATAGGCGAGGCTTCAAAATCATCTGATCCGATAATATATCCAGCAATATCCATAAGAAAGTTCTGAGGATCTACAGAAACAGAGTTTATAATAACATCTTTACGAAGACGGGAGGTAACTCTTTCGCCATTTCTCGTTCTCGCGAGCACTCCTTCTGTCCCAACAGTCAAAACAAGAGCATCTCCGAGGGCAGCATAAAGATTTCCAGTGATATATCCCTTCAATCCTCGCTCTGAACTATAACGAGATTTCATCCAGTTAGAATACTTAGGGAAGGTTACGATGGCGTCAACCTGAACGTGTTCTCCACTGGGGAGTTCTACTACGATCATAGGACTGGTTACTGCTTTTACTTCTTTCGGACAGTTCGGAGAGTCAAAGAACTCCTGCATGAGTTGTCCATACTCTCTCTTTATTTTATTCTCTTCTCGTCGTCTTTCAGTCTCATCACTAGAGAAGTCAGAGGGGAAGGGAAACTGTACTAAGTAATCAACATCGCCATACACCACATCAGACGTTCCATATACTCTCTCAAGTTCGTCAGGCTCCTCTGTGTTGTCCTGTTCAAAATAGGATGTAGAACCGACTGCTTTTATTGGTTGAACGGATTCTATCCCCTGTGAGGATAATGATTTGTTCCAAGCGGAGATTGCTTGTAAATAGACTTTGTTCGCCTGCGAGACGACACTCGGTGTGAGTTTCGTTCCGCTCGTTAGCTCTGGTGCTAAAAGTCCACCCATTTATTGCTCTCCGTTGTTATTACTATAGTAATGTAACCCGTTAGTGAGCGTTTGTCAAGTTATTTTATTCTCGAAGCCAAAAAGAATCTGTAACAACGAGGCAACCAAAATTACTAGAACGTTCGTAGTGCCATCCCATACTATTCTCTTTAACAATCTTCTTTACTATATTTTGCATTGTTTCAGACTTGCCAGTAACCACTTTAACGGGCAAATCGTTACCAAATAAAAAGTTGTATACGAGCACTTCTACTTCCTCATGTCTTATTCCGTGCAAGTCAAGTCGCTTCATTTTCTAACCTCGTTCCTGTATACAGATGACGCCACTGTGGGCTACTTAGAATGCTTGTCTGCTACCGATTGGCTTGCCCAAGCTTCTGGTTTTATTTTATATGTGAATCCTGATGACTCTGCATATCCTGTTAGCATCTTACAGAACCTGCTTGTTCCGTTGCCTGCATCGGCAGACGATATATCTAAATGTAATTCTATTTGAGCTTGAGGAACTTCACTCGAAACGCTTAGAGCCAATTCTACTGTGTTTTGGACTTCTGCCAAGATTCGAGTCACGAGAACTGGAAATTCTCCTCTATTGTGATATGTCCTGCGATACAGATACTGTCCGCCCTTTTGATCGTGGGCTCCATGAAAACAAATGGCTGTGGCGAATACACAACGATTTCTCTCGACAAAACTATCTGTCCCTAAATATGTTCGTCCACCATTGTTTGAATGCTTTCGGACTTGCTCTATAACTTCGTCATAAGAAATTTCATTTCCATTTGGAGTTTTCCAAACGCTGTCTATCATTTGTCCATCCAACGCTGTCATCTTACGATATATATCCTAATTGGAGCCTACAAATATAATTTCTTCCATTGGAAGCATAAAATAATTCACACCGTCGTGAGCCAACACTCTTCCCATGCTATCAAGCTCCATGTCGGGAGAGACTGAGACTTCTGATCCTCTAGCTACTTTTACAAACTCTTTCGTGGTTGGATTGTAAAAATAAGCAGGACCAGAACCCGAAATCAACTTACACTTGGATGGTTGTGCATTTTCTAGTCGAACTTCAAGCTCTTTGACATATGATGAAAGAAATGCGGAGATTATTGCTGAATCCATATTTTTAGCTTTATTTAATAAGGCTTCGCTGTCAATGTAGGGATAAATATCATAATTCTCGCCTGTATTGTAAGCTTCGGCTATTTGCTCTTCAATGTATTCTGCCAATCGTTCCTCTGCAAGAACTTCGTTTATATCAAAGACGTCTTCACTGTCTCCCTCTGGGATGTTTTCGTCATCATTGGACATTGTATAGTCATTACCAAGTAAGGGTTAAAGGATTTAGACTAAAGAGTCTTAATCCTATACCTAACTATACACTAAAATCCGAAAGTTATAAAATAATTTATTTTATTCAGACACTGAATCCTTATCGCTCACCTTCCTGCGCCAATCATAATTGTAACCTGGACGAGTCTCAAAAAGCTCATCTGGGGAGAAATCACTTGGTACACCGATTTTATTTCCAATCGACGATGCCGAGGGTGTCATATCTGCAAGGGATTCTCTCGTTCTAGCTCGTGAAATAGCCACAGCGTCTGCCTGTCCGCAGTCTAAACAGGTATAATAACCTAATTCTAGTCGTTTGTCTGAATATTCTTCTTCGCATGTAATGCAAGTTGCCATGTTTTCTCTCTCTTTTTTATTTTTTGTTATTTGTTAGGTTTTCTAAACTTTCTTTTATACTTTTGCTGATATCTCCTCTCGATATCAGTCTCATCGCCGTTGAATCAATAATTTTTGTCTTTATTCCACCTTTTTGTCCAAAACAATAAACTCTAAACTGAACAAGCTTGTATGGTTTGTCTGAAACCACTGTCATCCACAATTCTGCGTCTGGTTCCCATGATAATATCTCTTTTGATGTCACAATGCCCAAACAAACGTTCTCTTTTACTAAAAGTTCTTCAATTTCTGCCTCAGAGGAGGAAAAATCCGAAAATTCATCATTTTTATGTCCAAAAGGATCAGATAAGTCGTAACAAGAGTATTGTTTTACTAAAACCAAGTCACCTTTGTTGAATTTATCATCTTCTTCTCTTATTATCCAATCTTTTTTCATTTCAAAATGATTCATTTGCAGTTTTCATGTCATAAATACATCCAAAATGCTCAAAGGGAATAATATTTCGCATCATTTTGTTTTCTTACTAGTAATGTAACGCGGCAGAAGGAGTTTGTCAAGGAAAAAGATGAAATTATTTATCTTTTTAGGAACTTTTTCCAGTTTCCAACCACTTTTGACGCTTCTTGCAACGATTTGTCGCCATTACTGCTGCGTAATATGGCTGCGGACGCCGCTTCAATAGCTTGCGTTATCGTATCTATGTGGAAAATAACAGATTCGGCAACCACTATGGCGCGAACATCGCTGTCTGGCGTTAGATGATCAAACATCATAACGAGTTCCACAGACTTTCCATCATTATATACCCTTACGTCTACTCCAAGCGGTGGAACCGTGCCCGTTTCTTTGAAACTATCTAAAAAACGAGAGATACTCCTTACCATAACCCTATTGAGCGCTGTTGCAAAGTCTTTACTTCCTACTGCTCTCATTATTTCTTTGGAACTAAAACTCGGGAAATTGATAGAAGCTAAATCTATATCGGCAGTAAGTTCTACAAATCCGTCATTGTCGGAATTTATTATAGTTATATTTCTTTCCCAGACACTATGTTCAGAATCTTTTGGTGGACTAATAACATAGTTCAAGAACTCTCCGCCATTTAGTGCTCCGCCTAACATAAGGTTGCGCTTAACATATCCTATTAGCTCAGGCGATTTCCGAAGCTTTTCAACTTGTCTGTCAAATTCCCCAATCCCTCCATAAATCCATTGGTTGAGTGTGTCACTCTCATTGCTTCCAAATACCATTTCAATACGAACTTGATTTCCTTCAAACCACGGATGTTCAACTTGCCTTATAATAACTTCTCCTGATGATGCTTTCTTTACATAATCTTGGACTCTTCCTTTGGCGGCACGGAAGAAGTTACGAGGGTTGTGAGGAGCATTTCCTCCCTTGACAGATTCTCCACCAATGAAATACAAGTCGCCGTTATGATTATCTTGAGCATTGTCAAATGTAAAAGGCATGTGACATACGACAACGTATCTGCCCTGCCCCATTCCCTCAAGATATGAATACTCCGCCCCCCAATTTGACTCTTTAGTATAATACTCTAGAGTCTCTTCCATGTCGAGACGTTGTTGATAGTCAGGCTCCAACCTGCCAGCTAGTGTAATCGCATCCTCGGTATCAGTATTTGTTCGGACGCTTCCTTCATATGACAAGTCGTTATCAGAAATGGAATCCAAATATGTCGTGAGCAAGTTCTGCCTATTGCCACTATCGGAATAATTTCCGCCAAAAAATGTGAACGCATCAAGCCAGACGAAACCCTTCTCCCTTGCGGAAGCAAGAATTTTTTCATCAGCATTGGGTTGAGCAGACTTAATCCATTCGTCCAAAGCTTTCGACAAGGTGCCCGAACCTATGAAGCCTCCGTAGACTGCTTCTTCAGGAACCATTATGTCGATAGGCTCAGGATTATCTTCCCTATGATCAAGCCATCTTGCCAGCCTTATCCTAATCCGCGCGATGGGATTGATGAGATCCTCGCCGCTAAATTTATTACTTCCAGCTTCTCCCCGCTCACCTTTCGCCAAAAACTTATCGCTAAATATTTCTCCATCTTGTATCTTTGCCTCGAACTCGCTTGCATCTGCATTGCGCTCTACGCCAGTAAGCGCAGCTAAATCCTTGTCCGCTACAACATAGGCGATTGCGCCTTCACCGTAGGCTTCTGCTGCGGCGCATTGGAAGTATGAACCTCCAGCGTCGTCTGCTCCAATCGAAGCAGGGGAATGACAGCTTTGGATATTCTTGAAGTCGCTCATGCGAAACACATCAATTGGACTTCTTGACACAACGAGCTTGTAGGCTCCCATGATGTCGCCTGCCTTCTGTTGCCATAGCTTTTGCAACCGCTCAATCTTCTCGATTCCCTTCGCAGGATAGCCATAGTATTCGCTCCACGAATTGAGATATGGATTGTTCAAATTTCCAGTAACTTTGCGTATGTCATTGACTGCGTGACGGAACTTCTTTTCCTCTGCTGTCTCAGGGGTATTGAGCCAATCGTCATCTTCGTCGGCTTCCCGCTCACGCTTCTCCTTGTTCTTCTTCGTAAGCTCTGCTCGTACATGCTCCATCTCTCTATAGCGTTCTACGACAGCGTGCAACTTGCTTAGGAACTTGCCTATTTTGTATCGCTCTTTGGATTCGACTTCCCTTGATGGAATCTCCTCTCCGTCTTTCCCCACTCTTGCAGGGATTGTCTTTGTAATGGGACGCTCGATGATACCATCCTTCATAATGGTGAAGCCCATATATTGGAGCGTCTTTTGAAGTTCTTTACCTTCTTCTGTAAAACCAGTGGATTGATACGGAACAACTAATCTAGTCTTATCGCCAAAGACATCAGCGAATGGGAGAATGCTTGTTCCTTCTTTTGCAAGCCTGTCGAGCATAGGCTGTATTGCTGCCACCTCGTCTGCGCTTACTTCGTGTAACTGAGATGTGTTTAAGTCTCGGACATTTTCCTTAATGGGTTGTGCTGCAAGTTCTTTTACAATGTCGGCTACAACAGCGTCTGTGTCGCGCGGTGGTGCTCCCTGTTGGCGTTTAGAAATAGATTCGCCTTCTTGGGCGGTGGATTTTTCTGCTTCGCCTGTAGAGAGAAAATCTTTCCACTTGGAGTAGTGCTTGTCGTAGGACATTGGTTACCCTCGCTTATGAAAGAAAACCAATAGGGGAATAGTAGGGCTCGCCAGTCATTGTGTCGTGCGACTTCTCTATGGTGGCGTTGGGTTCTTCCGACATCTCTTGCAATGCAGCTTCTAAGATGTCTTCCCATTGATCGGCTAAATCCTCGTATGGGGATTCATATTCTGGCTTGGTTAGTGTAA
>Ga0181397_1001007_pt1 | contig 10396 bp, 12 predicted proteins | sample 20SPOviralmetaG_FD_130126 | JGI IMG/M metagenome (GOLD analysis project Ga0181397, IMG submission 130126) | Marine viral communities from the oligotrophic San Pedro Time Series (SPOT) site, San Pedro Channel, CA, USA - 20 SPOT_SRF_2011-02-23 | ecosystem: Environmental > Aquatic > Marine > Strait...
AAGCAATCGAAAAGTTTGGTAGAAGAAAATATCTTGATGAATATTGTGATAGAGCATTTACTTACATCCAATATGCTGACAGAAAATACAGTGAATGGTTAGGTGTTCCACTGTCAAGAAAATCTACTAGTATAAAACCTAGTGGAACTGTGAGTCTTGTAGCAGGTGCGTTACCTGGTATTCATTATGCTGAGAACTGTTCTTACATGAGAACTGTTAGACTAGCTTCTATCTCTCCACTGTTACCTATCCTAAAAGAAGCTGGGTACAAAGTAGAGCCATCAGTGAGTGACCCGACAAGAACTGTAGTTGTATATTTTCCAGTAACTCATACAAAAAATACAATCAGTAAACATGATGTATCTATTTGGGAACAATTTGCTAATGCAGTTGATTTGCAACACTATTGGGCAGACAATCAAGTGTCTATAACCATAACCTTTAAACAAGACGAAGCTAATCAAATCGCAAGAGCATTAAGTTGTTTTGATAGTAAACTTAAAGGAGTTTCACTACTACCTCTTTCAGAACATGGTTATGCACAAGCACCTTATATCACTGAAGATTGGGATAAGGTAAAAGCATACGAAGATACTCTTAAGCCTCTTAATTTTGATGCATTAAATGAAGAAGGAGAAAACTCTCAAGCAAATAAATTTTGTGATGGAGATAAATGTGAGATATAATTATGTATGAATATAAATGTAAAATAGTAAGAGTTGTTGATGGAGATACTATTGATGTAGACATTGATTTAGGTTTTGGTATCTGGATTCATAAGGAAAGAATAAGACTGATGGGTATTGATACACCAGAATCTAGGACAAGAGACTTACAAGAAAAGAAAGCAGGGCTATATGCAAAAAGTGTTGTTCAAGCTTTTCTACCTGTTGGGTCAATGCAAACATTGAAAACAGTAAATGATAAGACTGGTAAATTTGGCAGAATCTTAGGTGACTTTTATGTTTATGATGGAGAAGAGGATAGACAAGTTTTACTTGCAGAATATATGATTAAGCACTATGTTGGTGTTGAATATGATGGTAAAAGTAAAGAAGAGATTTATGCTCTACACATTAGAAACAGAAATTACTTAATAGCAGAAGGACTTATAGAAGCCTAAAATGGCTAACAAAAGTAAAATCAAGGGGAGCGTTTATGAGGCTAAAATTGCTAAATATCTCTCTAACGAATTAAAAAAAGATTTTAAGAGAGTTCCCTTATCAGGTTCAATTGAATATTTAAAAGGTGATATATGGCTGCCAACAGATACTGCTGGATGGCCTTATACACTTGAGTGCAAGCATTATAAAGATATTCAATGGAATAACTTATTAACATCACGAACTACCGACATGCTTTCGTTCTGGAGGCAAACTGTGCGTGAAGCTGAAACAATGCAGAAAAAACCTTTACTAATATTTAGATGGAATAGGTCAAAAGACTTTGCTGCTTTTGATGATGATTTAGAGGTTCCTCACTATGTTGAAGTAAAATCTTTTGGTTTACGTTTTAAAGTTACAAAATTAGATACATGGATTGAGGCATACAAAGCAACTATATCCTTGCCCAAATCATAATCTTTTGTTATTATATATATAACAGGAGAAAAACATGACATTTATGACTAAATCTTGGAATGATTTGGAAGACCTACAAACACCAGATTATTCCGAATACAACAACCTATTAATTATTGACGGCAACAATCTTTCATATCGTTGGTTACAAAGACCAAACCACGGTGATTTCAAACACGATTTTGTAAGAACAATCCAAAGTTTAGCAAAAAGCTATGAAGCAGGCAAAACAATTGTATGTTTTGACTTTGGAAAAAGCTACTTTAGAAAAGAACTTTACGATGAATATAAACAAAATCGTAAGAAAGCTGAAGTTAGTGATGAAGATAAACAACGCTTTGAGGACTTTTTTAGTGTTCTTAACGACTTACCTGAGTATTTAGATGATACTGTGTTAAAGTTTAGAGGTGTTGAGGCAGATGATATTATTACTTATCTGGCTATACATGAATCAAAAAAATATCATCATACTTGGATAGTTTCTTCAGACCGTGACTTATATCAATTGATGAGAAGTGATATAAGTATCTTTAATATGTTTAGTAGAAAAGAAATAACTATTGAAACATTAATTGAAGATTTTAAACTATCACCTGAACTTTATCTGTTATCAAGAATTATTGAAGGAGATAAAGGCGATAATATTTATGGTGTTGAAGGCATTGGACCTAAGAGAGCACAAGCGCTTGCCTTAGAATACAAAACTCTTGATGCACTATTATCTGCATTTCCTATTCCTGGAAAAGCAAAATATATACAAAACCTTAACCAGTCTAAAGATATACTGTTACGTAATTCAGACCTAATTGATTTAAAAAAGAACTATATGATTGCCTTAGAAAAAGGCAAAGAAGATGATGTAGTTGAAAAACTACTAAATAAACTCACTTAGTTTTTCTGCGTCTTCGACGGGAAGAAGTTTTTAGCTTCTTCCTTCGTCTTGGACCACGTTGAAAAACCTCAGGAGTAATTGTCATTTAGTAGTTTTAACAACTTGTAAGTTTGGGTCTTTAGTGACTTTAATCTGCTCACGAGAAAATGCATCACCAGCTTTGTAATAAGCAAGTGTTCTTTCCTTAACAGCAGGGTCATATTCTTCTACTAAGCCATAACGGTTATCGCCTAGCATAACAATTTTTCCTTCACCCAACCCTTTTCCGAAAGAATCTCTAGCCATTATACTGAATCCTTTTTAAGATTCGGACCTAGACTCTTAATATTTTCAGAAGCTACAGTAACTTGACCTGGACCAATTGAACCAGCTGCAGGCCCACCACTAACAGAGTTAGAAGGTGATGCTTTGTTATATGAATAGTCAGCTGTAACTGGACCTTCATCAGCATTTCCTGGACTAGTCTTCATTGGTGGCACTACGTTTTTACCCATAGAACCATTAGCTCTAGTATCATTTGAGCCTTCAAATGTGGCTCTAGTTACTCCGCCTCCAGCAGTTCCGTCATAATTACGAACATCTTTGATGTATTTGTAATCTTCAGCACTGCCTCCGACTTGTTTTTTAATCATTGCCATGATTATTCTCCTTATATATTAACTAATTAATGCTTGTATTGTTTCAGTGTTGTTACCAGTGTTTGAACCACCTGAGTGACTAGCAAGCACCTTAACATGTAGTAATGGAGCACCTGAACCATTGTGTGTAAAGTATGCATTTGATGATGCATTCATTTTACTGTACTCAATGTGAACATTTGCATTTGACTTAATTGCTTGGTCAACGCCGTTCCACTCACACATTCTTGCGTGTATTGCTTGTCCGTTTACATGAGCAGCTTGTGTCGCAAGAGCAGTATCAACTAGTACTCCATGCTCACAGTTTGATAGTTTAACTGCCTTCATATAAATATGACCAGCGTTTGCAATACCAAGTTTATGGACACATGTTTTGTTTCCAGTTGAACTTGCATTTTCACCTTTAATTGTTAGGTTTTCAAAATGAAATGTTCCAGCTGAATTTGCAGCAATATTGACTGGTCCGTGAATGATAACATCCTGTTTAGGACCGATACCCATAAATGTAGTATCTATTAGTTTTTTAGAACCATCTCCTGAAAATGGAGATACGTACTCACCTGGATAAATCATGATTGTTGAGTTACCTCTTGAATATACCTCATCAGGTACTTCAAAAAGATTTGAGTAACTCGAATTGTGGGCTTTACCCACGTAATAGACTTGTTTTTCTGACATTAGAATTTACTCCCTTATTTTTTCTTTTTTTTCTTACTTTTAAGAATTGCTTTTTGCAAGGCAGGAGGTAATTTCTTCTGCTTTGCGGTTAGTCCGTTAGAAGAACCACCGTTCATTTTTGAACCGTTTCCGTTCTTCATACCGTTTTTCTTTTTCATCGTGGGTTTTTTGTGTCCAGGCATTATTTTCTACCCATCTTCTTTCCACGTTTTTTACCTTTTTTTCCCTTACCTTTGTGAGGGTTTCCTCTGTGCATAGCCATAACTATAACTCCTTCTTTTATTTACTAATGAATCATACAACTCACTAGACATATTTTCGTAGTATCCTCGCTTATGTAATGCGTCAGACGCGTTGGTTAGCAAGGAATAGTTTTGAATAAAAATCATCACATAATCTTGTGGTGGTATCCCAATTTCCTCATTGTCCTTAAAAACATCATCATCCTCGATGGTTTCATCGTCTGGATGGGACATTAATAGGTAGACGTCCTCAGGGACTAGTCTCATATTTAAACTGTGAACTAGCTCAGTCAAATAATCTATCCCAATACTATCTATATTATGGTCTATTGCCACGATGATGTCAAGATTAGAAAGTTTAAATTTTTCAATCTGCTCGATTAAGAACTTTTCAAATAATTGACTCTCATTTTCAATGATTAGTAGTTTTCCATCAAGTCTTGCAGTTCTTGCATATGGGCAAAGTGGTAAGTTGTTAAGAATTGGGTTTGGTTTTTCAACAAAATTTACAATCCAATCAAGAACTTCTTTTTTTCGATTTCTTTCCACGAGTCTTACCTGCTTTTGTCAATGCTATAGCAACAGCTTGTTTCATTTTTGCTTTTTTTGTTGATATACCAGCTCGTTTAGCTAATGTGCTAATACCTTTGCGCCTGCCCTTACTAACTTTTGACTTCATCAATTCACTAATATTTGAACTAATAGTTTTTTGACTTTTTCCTTTTTTCAATGGCATTATGATTTACCTCTTTTACCTAAATCTTTTTTCTTACCCTTATGAGGACCACTTTTTCTAGCTATCAATCCTCTTGCTACAAGTCTTGCTCTGTTAGTAGAACCAATTGATTTACCAGCTTTATGCTTTCTCAACAATTCTTGTATATTAATCTTTGGTTTTTTAGTGGAAGGCATGTATCACTATCTTTTCGCCAGAAGGTATGGTTGGTGCAGTAAACTGAACCGTATTATTTGCATGATGTACAATGTAATCATTGTTAGCAGTTCCTGGTTGGTCGATGGCTTGATTCACACCGCTTATAGAAACAACAACCCTTTCAATCTTATCAGCTGGTACCGCTTTACCTATAAAGAAGACATTACTAGAGCCTGTTGCTGTATTAACATTTTGAAATGGGTTTAAAAGTGTTGCACCACCAGTAATAGTTGCTACATTGTCTTGAACAATGTTAACATTAGCTGTGGTCGCATTTATATTTGCATTTAACTGTATAAAGGTAGCAGAAACATTTGCTTTTGTATCTTTTAAATCTAATTGTGTTTGAATAGCACCACTAACACCATCTAAATGATTTATCTCAGTAGTTGACGCGGTAACCCCATCTAATTTGTTTATCTCACCTGCGTCTGATGTTATAAGCGTACCACCTAATTTTAGTGTGGTTGTATCAAGTATACCAACATTTAAATTTGACCTTGTAATAATACTTATAGCAGTATTTGTAAATGGGTCTTTAGTATCTGCAACTGCAAATGCTTTTGCACTTTCATCGTAGAAAAATGCAGCGTTACCCTGATTACCACGATTAAAGAAGATACCCACATCTTCAGTTGGAGCAGTGCCCGTCGGTTGTGAATTAGCCAGTGCAATCATTCTATCTTGAATGATTAAACTTATTGAATTGACAGTGGTTGTCTGACCAAGAACTGTTAGGTTTCCTGTAATATTTACATCATCTGTTACGGCTAATGATAGAACATTAGCTGTTCCACGGACATCAAGACCGTGTGTCGGAGCTACTGTGCCAATACCAACTCTACTTGTTGGCAATAAGCTCATTAAAGTATCTGATGCTGCATCCACACCACCAACTCTTAAATCTAATCTTGCATTGTCTGATGTTGCTCTATTTCCTATAAACACAGAGTCGTTTTGATATCCAATGGCGCCTCTTACCTTAGCATTTGAATCACCTCTTGAAAACGATATTAACTCTCCTTCAGTGTTTCCCAATACAGTTAGTCTTGAAAAAGGAAGTGTTCTAGTATTACTCGTTCTTGAAAAGTGTTCTCCGATAGTAACATTTGAATTTACTGCATCTACAGTGATGGTATCATCCATGTTTAGATACGCTCCAACGTTGTAAAAGTTTTGAAGAACGTTGTTTTCTAGAATCGTTAAGTTATCTTGTACCGTATCTGTACCACCAGCGTTATCACTAACAATATTTATGTTAGCAATAATCTGTCCGAGATTAGCGTTAGCACCCAGTTTATCTGAGGTGATTGCTCCTCCAGCTACATGTCGTGTTATAATTGTTGCATTAGCGATTTTTTCTGTGCTAATCGCATTACTGCTCATTACAACTTGTGTTACTCTTGTTAAACTCATATTACGTTTTTATTATATATTTCACTCCCACAAATGCTGCGTTAATCGCTGCTGACGAACTTGATACACTTACTCCAACAGCAGCGTCAGAACCACCAAATATTCCAGAAACGGCTTGGAACTTACTAGTGCTTACGGTCAAACCAACGGACACACTTCCTCCATACGCATTACCACTTGTAATTTGTTCTGTTGATTTTTCTCCAATAGTTACGTTTGAACTTACCCCTGCTGCGTGCCTACCTTGAAAATCTGGCACATTAAAAGTAGAACTTCCATTACCTGCACCATAAGTTGTTCCTAGCACAGCAAACAAGGCCGCGTAAGTAGTTCTACTTATTGCATCCCCTTTACACTCTAAAAAGCCTGTAGGCGCTGTTGCATTTGTCCACATGATAATACTACCACAAGGAACTATTGGTGCTACTGCTGTATCTGTTCCTGTGATTGTTGATTGACACACTAAGTTAGCCGCTACAGGCGCAAACTTAACACCAGTATTGTCCATGATACTGAGTCCTGCATTTTCAACCGTACCAGCCCTTTGATGTTTAAGAGTTACATTTGAGCTGTGTAATGACCCTAAACTTAAAGCTGTGTTTCCTGATGTTGTTCCTAATGCTATTTGAGCATTTGCAGGCGCGTTTCCGTCTGCGCCAGCTTTTGTTCCATCTATTAATAATAAATTATCAAGGTTAACTGTTGATGCATTGATTTTTGCATTTGTAATAGCATCATCAGCTACCATAGTTGTTACAATTGAACCATTTGTAGGTGGTACGCCAACATCTATAAAGTCAGTCATATTTCCTGCACTGACACTATTGCCTGTGCATAAATATAATCTTGCGTTTGCTTTTAATCCACCAGCCTCACTAATTGTAGAAACTAACTCACCGTTTTCATAACTTAAAGCGTTTGCGGCTAGCGAAGCAATACCGTTTTCATTTCGTGAACCGATACCAGCTCTTGTAAAGTTACCGCCAACACGAGTTGCTTTCACATTAACACTATCTGATACGTACAGTGCATTTGCGTTATGATACACCAATCCGTTCTGAGCACCTAGTTGTGCACCAGACGCAACAATATTTACACCTATAGGCGGTGCATTAGTGCTGTAAAAATTTGATAGTAGTGCTCTCAAACTACTATTTATCTGAGACCTTGCTGCGTTAAGCGAAGTTCCTGCAGTAGGCTCAATAAAAGTATTTGAAGTCGAAATGGCCATTATACCCCCACGGCTGTAATAAATACATTACATCTATCTGAATCAACTGGATGTAGTGCATTATTACTTGTAAAAAATACATTAATTTTACACGAAGTTGGAGAGCGTTCAACCACAACTGCATTTGGTACCGCATTTGCATTTTGACTATCAACAACACTAAGGCTGATAACAGGATTCTGTAAGAAACCTGCAGAAGTATAGTCAATCGTAGTAGGTTGAGCGGCATACACCACTTCATCTGTAAACGTTGTCTTATCTTTTTCTATTGTATATCTAAATTTATCTAATGTAAAGTCAAATTGTTCTGGATTTATGTTGTCCACCTGAAATTTTATCTGAAAATGTCTAAACGTACGTGTTCCCGCTTCGTATAACGTAAATCCCTCATTCGTTTCAAAACTATCAAATGCAGCCACATTAACGTTTCCGTTTGCAAAAAATGGATTAGCAACACTTGAAGTTCTTACAAATGTTTGTTGATTTAAAGAACCTAATGTTCCTTCAAATGTCTCACTATCTCCAAAATCTCTAAACTGTGTAAGGTTGACTAACTTATAAGAAGATGCAACTCCTGTTACGTTGCCAAAAGCATTGCCACCTGTAGGCTCACCATTAGCAAAAAATGATGCACCTAGCTCAATAGCTGAAGCATTAATTACACCTGCAATTAGTGCAAAAGAGTTTGCATTTGATGGGTCATCAGCATGTTGACCTGGATTAAATATAGCATACACATTTTGGTCTGTTGAGTCATCAACAAGTGTTTTATTATTAGCATCAAAAGCCACTGTAAAGGGGTCCCCGTTTGGAAAGGTTGTGTTCGAAAATCCTAAGACCGTTCCAATACCACCAAAAGCAGTTTCAGTAAATACATTTGCAGCAGCGCCTGAAATAACTTCACTTGTGCCTTCTAAAATGTCTGTTTTTAATACATTAAAGGTTGTAGTTGTTCCTTGAGTACCTTCAATATCTACCTGTATTGACGCAACACCTAGCGCACCCACATCTCTAACCTGAGTTATATAGGTGGCATCGTCTGCGGCAGCTATATCAGTAGCAGACCCTGTTGCAGTAAACCCTGAACTTGTTCCGTTTGCATTGTCAACTAGTGATGATGGCATTGATGGAATTGACACACCACCAGTATTTGAATTAGCAAAACTTGGATAATTAAATTCTGTACTGTTACTATTTGTGATGGTAGTAAAATCACTTCCAGGAGTATCTTCACTAAATGCTAATACAACCTCTCTTTGCTGTGAACGAGCAGTTGTAATTGTTGTTGATATCACATCAGGGCTAAAATTACCACTTGTATCACGTGTTCTCGCTAAGTAAGTAAATGTGCCAAATATATCGATAGGAATAGATTTTCGGGCTGTACCCGCGGATACTGTTACAAAATCATCTGCAGTCACAAAATTGGTTAAGTTTGCCTCCTGGGTGCCAACACCACGTTTGATGATAACCTCTTTTAAATCTAAATCTTTTAATTCTTCATTAACACGAACATAGTTCCACTGTAGTGTAATCTGGTCAATCTGCTGAGAACCTGAAAGGTTAAATACATTATCAGGTGCAGCTGTCTTACCTAATATTTCTTTTGAGACAGTTGCGGTAATACCTCTAATATCATGATTCAATGGTGTAACTCGTACATCAAGTGTTGCAATTCCTTTTACTAATCCTCGGTCAATGTTATTAATTACATAAGTAATAGTTCCATCATCATCAACAAGATTTGCAGGTAATTTTACTGTACTAAAAGATGTTAAGTCATTATTACCTGAACCAGTAACTCTATAAGACATTTCATAATCAGTAACATCTTGACCTACAAGATGTTTAAAGTTTACGATTGCACGTACCGCAACACCACCAACCTGCTCACGATATAAACCTTCAGATATTTGTAAATCCTCAACTTTTGATATAGGAATGTTACCAACAGTTAATGATTTTGTTACTGTCGGACTTGTTCTACCTGTTACGTTTTTATTTCGTGCTCTAACTACAACTGAACCTGTTTCTATGTCTGGTATGATTCTTTGACTTGAAGAAGATGAGGGTAGTAATTCAAAATCTCCGCCTACACTTAGTTCATATATTCTATTATTTGAAAGTCTAAAATTACCAGGAAAGGTGCTTGTATTATAATCAAAGGTAGCTGTGTTAGCTGTTTGATTAACATTATTTAACACACCAGTTGGGTTAGGTGTTATGTTTGTTAGTGTAGCACTGGTTAGATTGTCTGTTGGTGCTTCAGCAAGTTTAATTCTGAATATACTGTTTTGAGTTAGTTCATTGTTTGAACCCGCACTTTGTACGTCATAACTTGTTTGTGTTACTGCAAAGGTATTTCCTGTAGACATCAATACGTTATCACCTACCTCAATAGCAGGTACCGTGGTGTGGTCTATTTCAACTCTTACTTGTGTATCAGAGGTAGACACATCAAGACCAACAGTTGCAGGACTAGCAGAGCCCTTATTCTGAGTAAAACTAAACGCATCAGTTTGTTTACCATCAACAAAAACACGAAGAAACTTTCTGTCTCTTGGTTTAATTTGTAATGGTTCAACGTGTGTAGTGCTAGTTGTTAAATCTGTGTTTGTTTGGGTAAAAGTAAATTCTGAACCACCAACGTAAAATGAATTGTTAGCATAAAATCTTGCATCTAAAAGTTGAAATATTTTTACAAAGAAAGGAGTGGGTGGTAATCTGTCTAGTAAGGCAGAACCTTCATTTGATTGATTTTCTATTTTAATTGTATTATTAGGAA
>Ga0181397_1001009_pt1 | contig 10389 bp, 5 predicted proteins | sample 20SPOviralmetaG_FD_130126 | JGI IMG/M metagenome (GOLD analysis project Ga0181397, IMG submission 130126) | Marine viral communities from the oligotrophic San Pedro Time Series (SPOT) site, San Pedro Channel, CA, USA - 20 SPOT_SRF_2011-02-23 | ecosystem: Environmental > Aquatic > Marine > Strait...
GGTAAAAACAAGTTTACCAGGTGGTATAGGTCAAATAGTTACTGCTTATCCATTTACTGCTGCTAACTGGGATGCTTTAGGAGTTGCTGCTGCAAACCTTAAAATGTTTGTATATGGTTCTATATTTGCTAAAGGAACTGTTGGACCTGTAGATAATGGTTTAGGTGCTGGATCTTACAAGTCTATTCAACCTTCATTTACTCAATATTCTAATAACCCAATCATCATAAAAGATTCATTCCAAATCAATGGTTCTGATATGGCACAAATTGGATGGGTAGAAGTTGCTACAGAAGATGGAACATCAGGATACTTATGGTATCTAAAATCTGAGTCTGAGACAAGATTACGTTTTGACGATTACTTAGAAATGGCAATGGTTGAAGGTGAATTAGCTAGTGGAGCTGGAGGTGTAAGTTTTGCTGCTCAAGCCGCTGCTAATATCCAAGGATTTGGAGGTGGTATCAACGCTTATGGATCTCAAGGACTTTTTGCTGCTATCCAAGCAAAAGGTAATGTAATGTCTGGATTCTCGGCTGGTACTGGAATTTCTGACTTTGATCAAGTACTTAAAAATCTAGATACTCAAGGAGCTATTGAAGAAAACATGCTTTTCTTAAACAGAGGACTTGATTTAGATTTTGATGACATGTTAGGACAAATTTCAGGTGGAGCTGTAGGTGGAACTGCTTACGGTTTATTTGAAAACTCTGAAGACATGGCACTTAATTTAGGTTTCTCTGGTTTCAGAAGAGGTTCTTATGACTTCTACAAAACTAGCTGGAAATACTTAAACGATGCTTCTACAAGAGGTGGAGTTGCGGTAAGTGGAATAGAAGGTGTATTAATACCTGCTGGAACATCAACTGTGTATGACCAACAATTAGGTACTAACATAAGAAGACCATTCTTACACGTTAGATATAGAGCTTCACAAACAGAAGACAGAAGATACAAAAACTGGATCACAGGATCTGCTGGTGGTGCTTACACTACTAACATTGATGCGATGCAAGTTAACTGGTTATCTGAAAGATGTTTGGTTACTCAAGCTGCGAATAATTTCGTATTATTCCAACAATAAGATTGCTTTAAAGTTTATCTCCGTCTTCGGGCGGAGATACTCTTTATTTTATTAATTATATTATATTATATCATGTCAAAAACAAAAGAAACAATAGCCCCTAAATGGGAGATTAAAGATAGAAGATATTTTCTATTACACGATAAAGAACCGTTAACATATACTTTAAATTCTAAAAACACTGGAAGACATCCATTACTATGGTTTGACGAAAAAACAGGGGAACAAAAAGAACTAAGATATGCAACGAATCAGAACTCACCTTTTTTACAAGAACAAAAAGGAGAGGTAACGCTAGGGCACATTATATTTGAAGATGGTGTTTTAGCTGTTCCAAAACAAAAACAAAACTTACAAAAACTATTATCACTATATCACCCTAAAAAAGGTATTATATATTCTGAATGGGAAGCTGAGGTAGTTGCTGAAGATGAACTTGAAGATATTAATGTAGAACTAGACGCGATGATTGCAGCAAAAGAAATGGATGTAGACCATGCTGAAGCTGTATTAAGAGTTGAACTAGGGTCTAAAGTCTCTACATTAAGTTCTAAAGAGCTAAGAAGAGATTTACTACTTATGGCAAGAAGAAATCCATCAGCATTTTTATCTGTAGCAAGTGATGAGAACGTAGGTTTAAGAAATATAGGTATTAGAGCTGTAGAGCAACATATAATAAAATTAGCTCAAGATCAAAGAACGTTCCATTGGGGATCTAATGATAGAAAACTAATGACTATACCTTTTGATGAAAACCCTTATTCAGCATTAGCCGCTTGGTTTAAAACTGATGAAGGTGTTGAAGTTTTTAAAACAATTAAGAAAAAGTTACAATAATATGTGACTATAATTATAGTGAAGGGTCATTTGCGTGGCCCTTATCACTATCAACTAAAACACTAAAATGGCAATAAACGTAAATACTGTATATCAAACCGTTTTATTAATACTAAATAAAGAACAGAGAGGTTATATGACACCTGTTGAGTTTAATAAAATAGGTACTCAGGTTCAATTAGAGATATTTGAAAGGTATTTTGAGGACCTTAACCAGCAGATACGTATTCCACAAACAAATACAGATTACGCAGATAGAGTAAGTAATCTTGATGAAAAAATTTCTATATTTAAAACTATTGGTAACACTACATACGCTAATGGATCATTTAGCTTACCTGCGGAATCAGGATCTTCACAAGCTACTTTCAATACTTTAACAATTATTAATCAACAAGCTTACACAATAACAACTATTACAGCTAATCAGTTAAGTAGTGGAACTACAACTGTTTATTTAGATGGCGTAGCAACTACAGCTTACAGTATAAACGGAACAACAATAACTTTAAACGTTGCACCAGCTGCTGTAATAGATATATTTATTGTCAACGTGCAAGATGATTTTTATAGATTAGGTACAGTTATATATAGCGCTGGAGCGTTACCAACGCAAGAACTAGAAAGAGTTGATAGAGGTGAATTATATCACTTATTAAGCTCTAAATTAACAGCACCTACAACCACGTATCCTATTTATGTTTACGAAAAACAAAAACTTTTTGTATATCCTCAAAGTATTCAATCTGGTGTTCAAGCAACATATATAAGAAAACCGATAGATCCAGTGTGGAACTTTACATTATCTGGTAATGCTTACGTATATAACCCAGATACATCACTAAACTTTGAATTACATGACTCTGAGCAAACTGAAATAGTTTTAAAAATTTTATTATATGCTGGAGTAGTGGTAAAAGATCCCACTATAATACAAGTTGCTGCTCAACAAGTAGCTCAAGAACAACAAAATCAAAAAAGCTAGAATATGCCTATACCTAATGGTGGTTTAATAACCGAAACTAACAGACAATATTACGCTGGTTCACAGCAGTTTACAGTACCGGCAACCGCTGTTAATCAAACTTTTACAAGCACATTTGATACAGAATTAGTTGTTGGTACGGGTAACTACTCTGATCAAGCAACTAATGGGTATAATTTAAATAATTTTAAAGTATTTTTAAGTTCTAACGCTCAAGTATGGACTGAATTAACACCTAACTCAACAGATGTTGTTGCTGCTGTTAGTGGCGCAAATGCTCAAGCTCAACCAATATTGAATATAGTATCTTCTACAGCTTCTGAAGGTGGTAATGTTATAGGTGTATTTAATGCTTCTACAAATGTATTTTTAGGTAGTATAGTAAGTTTTACAACTAATACTGGTGTAGATGCTTTAACTCTTAGCCAAAACCTACCAACAGGTGGTGTAAGTAATATTAATGTTTTACTACGTAGACTAACGCCTTGGCAAATGTCTACACCAAACATTATAACTATAATTGGCTCGCTAACGCTTAACACTTACGTAAAAATAGAATTAAACGAAGATGTTAAAGAAAATAATTTTGGTGGATATGAATATACAAGGCTTAATGATGTTATTGATAATTTTTTAATTGCATATGTTGGAGCTGGAAAACTTATACCAAGTGTAAAAAGAACTGACGTAATATTTCACGCTAAGCGTGGTTTACAAGAGTTTAGTTATGATACCTTAAAAAGTGTTAAATCTAGTGAATTAACAGTGCCTTCTACATTAAGTTTAACTATACCTCAAGACTATGTTAACTATGTTAAATTATCATGGGTTGATGAGTTAGGTGTTTTACACCCTATATATCCTACAAACAATTTAAATCAAAGCCCTTATTATACATTTTCTCAAGATGATACTGGTAACCCTATACAAGATAGTAACGATGCTAACACAGAAGTAACTTCGCAAATTGACCCTACATGGAATAAAACAAACCCTAGATATATAAGCGGAGGTTTTAATAATGATTTAAACAACGCTAATGTTTTAGATCGCAACTACACAGATGGTGCGTTAGGTCAAAGATATGGATTAGAACCACAGACTAGTCAGAAAAACGGTTGGTTTAAAATAGATGAAAGAAAAGGCACGTTTAGTTTTACTAGTAATTTAGCTAATAAACTAATATTACTGCAATATATATCTGATGGTAATGCTTATGATCTTGATGCTAGAATACCTAAACTAGCTGAAGAAGCTTTATATGCTCATATAATACACTCTATTTTATCGGTTAGTTCTGGAGTTCAAGAATACGTTGTAAGAAGATTTAAACAAGAAAGAAGTGCTAAGTTAAGAAATGCTAAAATAAGATTATCAAACATTAAACTTGACCAAATAATTCAAGTTATGAGAGGTAAATCTAAATGGATTAAATAATAAAAACATGATAAATAATAAAAAACAAGGATCAACAAAAGAAGAAGTTAGACAACATCTTCAGAACGATAACAAAAGAAGCATAGTTGGAGGGGCCAGTGGTTTAGGGTTTGTTGGTGGAGCAGGTGTTAAAGCTGCAAAAGGAGCGTTTCAAATAATAAAAAATCTTTTGACACGAGGAAGTAAACCTAAAAATATTGGTGGATTTAGAGAAATTGCAAATCCAAAATTAAGACAAGGTTTAAATCCAGGTGATAAAAAGAATTTAACGTACTAGTTATTAAAATTAAACATGGCTGAAATTAAAAACAGTTTTCTAAGATCCAAGATGAATAAAGACTTGGATGATAGACTTATTCCTAACGGTGAATATAGAGATGCGCAGAACATATCTGTAGGTAAATCAGAAGATGATGATATAGGTGCTTTAGAAACTGTTTTAGGTAATACTGAAAAAACATTTACTATAACTCCAGCTTTACCTAGTAATATACAAACTATAGGTTATTTAACTGACGAATATACTCAAACTATATTTGTTTTTGCGACTAACTATACAGACTCTACACCAGAAACTACACCGGTTTATGCGCCTTCAAATAAAAGATGTATAATATATTCGTGGTCACCTTCAAACCCCGCTACAGCTAATGTTATAGCTGATGGTATATTTTTAAATTTTTCAACTACAAACCCAATACAAGCTAGTTTAATTGAAAACTTATTATTTTTTACAGACAATAGAAATCAACCAAGAAAAGTAAATATAAACGAATCATCTAGTTATTACAAAGAAGAAGTTCAGTTATCTGTTGCTAAATACAATCCTTATACAGCTATATCGTTAATTAAAACAGCTACAGCAACTGTTCAAGCTAGTCCAGCGCCTACAACCACAACTTTTGTTGTTAATCAAAATGCGGGTATTTTAATTGGTATGTCTGTGACAAGTACAAGTACAACTGGCGTGGTTAAAGTAGCTCCGGTTGATTTTGTTACCGTTGTTAATGCGGTTACTGCAACTGGTAAAACCACAGTAACACTTTCAAAAGCTATTACAGCACCTATCGCTGGAGATATATTTACTTTTTTAATATCTACAATGACAAATCAATCTAGTGATCCTAATTGGCCTGGTGATCCGGATTACTTAGAAGGTAGATATGTAAGGTTTAGTTATAGATATAGATTTGATGATGGTGAATATTCTATATTTGCACCATTCACTCAAATAGCTTTTATACCTAAACAAAAAGGTTATTTTAAAAATGAAGATGAAGACAATGCTTTTAGAAGCACTATAGTTGCTTGGATGGAAAATAGTGTTAATAATATAGAATTATTAATTACTTTACCATCAAAAGGTAATGAGCTTTCTGCTAACTTTAAAGTTAAATCATTAGATATATTATATAAAGAGTCTGATCAAACAACTGTAAAAGTTTTAGAAACAATACCTGTTATAGATTTAAGCAATGATTCTGTTAATAATATATACACTTATGAATATCAATCAAGAAAACCATATAAAACTTTACCATCAGATCAAACTATAAGAGTTTATGATAAAGTGCCTGTAAGAGCTTTAGCCCAAGAAACCGCAGGCAATAGAATAATGTATGCTAATTTTAGAAACACTTATTCTGCACCAGACGTTATTAATTACGATGTTAAAGTTATAGATAAAAGCTCCGTATCTGGCGGAACAAATTGGATAGAATACCCTAATCATTCATTAAAACAAAACAGAAATTATCAAGTAGGTTTTATATTAGCAGATAAATACGGTAGACAATCACCAGTTATATTGTCCCCTGTTAGTGCCGCTGCAACTAATAATTTTTTAGGATCCACTATATTTCATTCATACAATACAAGTTTATCTAACATGAAAGCTTGGTTTGGTGATACATTACAACTAAGTGTTACACAAGGTATATCTTCAGGCACAAATAGTTTACCTAATTTTAATACAGGTGAACCTGGTTTATACGCTATAGCAACAAGTGACAAAGGATTTGCTATTAAACAAACGCCTATAGCCACTATATCAGACACGCAGTACACTTTTACATTAGATAGTACGGCATATTCTCAAAATGTTATAGTTCCTGTTGCGGGTAACTATTTAAGAGGTGAATACGTAGACTATGTAAAAGTAATTAGTGTAAACGCTACAGGAGCACCTAATTATATAGTAAGTACAGATGGAAGAGTAAATTCTAGTTATTTAAATAATACAACACTTTCTGGTACATCTGCTGATTTAAATTTTGCATACACATTAAATCCTATTGGCTGGTACTCTTATAAAGTTGTTGTTAAACAAACTGAACAAGACTACTACAACGCATATCTTCCAGGTATAGTCAACGGTTATTTTGGTCATACAGAATATTTTGGTGATGAAATTAATCAAACTGCTTTTTCTACTTTATTTGGAGATAATATAAATAAAATACCTAGAGATTTATCTGAGGTTGGTCCTGATCAAAAGCAATATAGAAGTAGCGTTTTGCTTTCAGGTAGAGTAACAAATGTAAATTTTGCTGCATCACCTTTTAATGCACAGTATTTTCCAGGATCACTTAATCCTTATCACAGTGTTGATGCTGTAGGTATGGAATCTACTTTAGCAGGTGAAGGCACCTTAAGTCAACATCCTAGTATATATCAAAATGAAACAGATCCTTATTTAATGAGGATTTCTACAAATAGACAAGCTATTGGTCAGCAAGATACAAGTTCTGGTAATGCAGATTTTCCTGTTTTAGCCATATATGAAACAAATCCTACAGAATCTCTATTAGATATATTTTGGGAAACTGGAACGGTAGGTTTAATATCTGATTTAAACGCAGACGTTTTAACTGGCTACGATGGACCAAGTGCTTTTACAGCAATAAACTACTCACAACCAGAAAGTAAAGCTTCTGGTGATCCTATAACAGGTTGGTTTTTTCCTATATCAAACGAAGGAACTCAATTTGATGCTGCATATCCTACTACTGCTACCATGAGTTATACATCACCTAGATCAGGAGATGATAATAAATTTATATTAGAACAAGACACTAATTCTACTAGTTCTACCTATAAAGCATATAGAATTAAAACTGTAGGAAACTTTGTATACTTAGATGATAGTATAACTCAAGATGTATATCAATTTGCTATTACTGTAACTGTAGACTCTGGATCTTCTTTAGCTCCAGGTGAAATAAACACAATAAATGTAAATGGAGCTTTAAGCAACACTGCTCCATCTTTTGCTAATAGCCCTTTACCTAGTATAATAGCTACTGTTGATCAGGTTATATTACCAACGCAAAACACTAGTGCTGTTAATGGATCTTCTTATACTGGTACAGAAAAAGTTCAACAATTAAAATGGTCCATACAATCAGGTAATCCTACAGGTCTAAATGGTCAACCATCTTTTGTTATAAACCCAACCACTGGCCAACTAACTCAAACAGCTAATAACACACCCAATGGCCAACATGTCATAGTGTTAAAAATAGAAGATGCTAATGGTGATACTACTGACGGATCTTTATCTGCTACAGCTAGTCAAAGCATATTTATAGGTCCTGAGCCCGCTAATAATGAAGTAAAATCTACCTGTATAACTGGTCCAACTACTAATTCACCAGGTATACCAGTCAATGGTACTTTAGTTACCACTTATAACGGTGGAACCATTACAGGTGTTTGGTATTTAGCCGCTACAGCTTTAGCTTCTTCGGCCTTACCTATAACACCAAGCGCTACAACTTCTAACACTCAAACTTTGTTTAGATTAGGAAGTGGAGCTTTAACACAAGGTCAAATTGTTTTTTCTTTAAACAGTGGATTAAGATGGGCTAATACTCCTCCATCTTCTGGATTACAAGGTAGCGTTTCTTGGAAACTTTGGCATAGGTCTAATAGCAGTTCAGCTTGGGCTCATATTACAGATCTCAATAATCAAAGTATAAATCCTTCAGGAGTTAGTATACCAGTAGTTATTAATACTGCTAACACAGGAACTTTTGATAATTTTTATAATCAAATTATTTTAGGATTTGGTCAACCTGGAGAATATTGTATTGCAGCTATAAATGCACAAAGTTTAACAGCTGGTCAACAAAGCCAAGCTTTAACGTGTTGGGTAAACTCTAATGATTTAAACTATAGTACGTGTGTTATAGAAGATGGTGTTAATATAACAGGTGGTACGGCTAGGGCTAGTTATGAATACGGAATGAGCACAAACCCTGGTTCAGGATATAATTGTTCTTATGGTACAACGCCAGCTTGGTCAAATGTACCGTATGGTCAATATGTTCCACAGTTCTTTAATTCGTCTACATTGTCAACGCCTTATACATTTCCAGATGCTGGTGGTGGTGTTAGTGGTTACCTTTCTTTTAAAACACAAGGTATTTCTCCGTTTGATGATCCTTCTAGTTATAGATATAGTTTTTCTACAAGATTTACAACAGCCGATGGGAAGGTTTATATTCCAAATCCTTGGTCGCAATGTTATATTCAAAATTGTGGTAACACAAACTCGGCATCATCTACGTGTACACCTTTACAAATGGAATTTCCTTACTAGTAATAATATTAAAAAATGAGTGATAATAAATTATGGCAGCTACATTAGAAGTAAATTATTTTAGCACATTCTGGTTGAAAAAAATCAACAGTATTGTAGAGGTTAAAGATACTACAGGTGCAGCTAATGCTAGTACTGGTACTATAATTACTTTAAAAGTAGCTAATATAAACGTAGGTGCCGGTCAAATAGTAACAAATACAACAACGCCATTTCCAGGAAACCCTGTAGTAACGGTATTATCTGTGGCTGCTAACAATCAAACAATAACAATTGATTCAGCACAACCAGTGGTTAATAATAATGTTATAGCTTTCACAGGAAGAGCTGGTGATGATTATATACCAAAAGATTTTGATGCTGTTGATGCTAATGATTGGTATATAGAGGAAGCTAGAATACGAGGTGGTTATAATAATACCTCTGTTGATTTTGGTGTCAAAGCTTATATAGTAGAAGATACATTTAAGCAGCAACATAGAATAAGTTCTTTAATATACTCTGGTATATTTAACTCTAGAACAGGTGTTAATAACACTAATCAATTTTCTGTAGGTCAAGATATAACTAGATCTGCAGACCCAGCGAATGGTTCTATACAAAAGTTATATGCTGAAGATACAAATTTAATTATATTTCAAGAAGATAAAGTTAGTAGAGCTTTAATAGACAAAGACGCAATATATTCAGCTGAAGGTAATGCTTCTATAACCTCATCGCTACAAGTAATAGGCCAAATAGTAGCTTACGCTGGTGAATACGGTATGAGTACTAATCCAGAAAGTTTTGCTGTATACGGTTACAGAAAATATTTTACAGATAAAAAAAGAGGTTGTGTATTAAGGTTATCAGCTGACGGTATAACTGAAATATCATCTTATGGTATGCATGACTTTTTTAGAGATGAATTAGCTGATGCTACTAAAATTATAGGAGGCTGGAATTCTCACACAAAAGATTATGTATTATCTTTACAAGGTTCTAATGTAGGGCCTTTACCAACAGATCCTGTAACTTATGAAACATATAAAACAGCTACGTTTGATGAAGGTGTTTTAGGTTGGACTAGTTTTTCTAGTTATAAACCAAGTCATATTTTTAGTTTAAGTAATGTTTTTTACACATTCAATGAGGGTAAATTATATCAACATTATTTAGGTAATTATAGTAAGTTTTATGGAATAACCTATAATTCTGATGTTACTATAGTTTTAAATTCTAATCCGTCTGTAGTTAAAAACTTTAAAACAATTAACTATGAAGGAGGTTTAGGTTGGGAATTAGAAAGTATGATAGCTAGCTCTAGCGATAAAACTTTACCAATAGGTAAATATGTATTTCAAGGTAATTTAGCTAGCTTAGAGACTCAAATATGGTCTAATACATTTAAGAAAAAAGAAGACAAATATTTTGCAAACCTTATAAATAATTCACCTGCTGTAA
>Ga0181397_1001011_pt1 | contig 10373 bp, 2 predicted proteins | sample 20SPOviralmetaG_FD_130126 | JGI IMG/M metagenome (GOLD analysis project Ga0181397, IMG submission 130126) | Marine viral communities from the oligotrophic San Pedro Time Series (SPOT) site, San Pedro Channel, CA, USA - 20 SPOT_SRF_2011-02-23 | ecosystem: Environmental > Aquatic > Marine > Strait...
AGAGAGAATGCAGCAGAAGCAATACAACAAAAAGTTAAAGATATACCTTATGTTGGTGGACTATTAGATTTTGTTGGTGTAGACAAAGCAGCTGGTTTTATAGGTTCAAATCTATTAGGTATAGGACATGAGTTAAGAACTATATTTGGCGGAGATGAAAGACCATTCTTAGCAAAGCTTCAAGAAATGGGAGAAGACACATTTAATAATTATGTTGGATCAGTTGTTGGATCATTAGATATAGATGATTCTAAAAAAGATGAGGTTATAAAATACCTTTCATATAACAATCTTTTGCCAGACGGGTATGTAAGAACTAAACAAGGAGAAACAGAAGGTCTTTCAGAAAACGTATATTTTAAAGATACAGATGGAAATGTAAGAAGACCTAAGTATCAAGATGCTGGAGAAATAGGTAATGCTGTAATATTTGCAGAATCACCTATGAAAGAAAAATTTAAATATAACATTTTTGATAAGGTTAAAAATGTACCCCCTGAGTTAATAGAATTACAAAAGAAGTTTAAAGATTATGAAGATCAGTTGGAAATCCTTTATAACTCAGAGCAGTATGAGAAAGGAGCTAATAAATATGTGAAATTTTTAGAAAAAAGAAATGATGATCTTTATAATCAATACAATAATGCAATTGCAGAATATGAAGGGTTTGCCGGAAATAAGAGCAGAGAGGAGTTAGCAAAATTAGAAGAGAAAATATTAGATTTAAGTTCTAAATTGGATGAAAATAGAAAGGTATTATTTTCTGAAAATGACAAAATTTCTCTTGATTATGATAAGGAAATAGAAAGGGTTAGAAAGTTATCAAGACAAGCAAATAGAGATTTTTATTCTAGTGACTTTAATCCAAAGTCTACAGTAATGGATTCTACGTTTTATAAAGAAGCAGAGAATCTTAAAAAGGTTTATGCAAAACTAAATCCAAATTCTAAGGTTGATATAATTAATATAGATGGGAATGCTGATTTGATTAGAGATGGAGTTGCTAATTTAGATCCAAATGATTCAATGTATTTTTTTGGTCATAGTGGAGATAGATTGGGAGGTGTACCAAATACAGAGATAGCAGAAATTTTTGCTGAGTCTGATGCAAATAATTGTTATCTAGGTTCTTGTAATTTTGAAAATGAAGCAGCTCCATATAGATATGCTCTTCCTGGAAAAAATTTACAGTACAGAGGAAAAGGTGCTTGGTGGCGTGTCAATCCAAATGCAAACCCCATAGAAGATGCTATGTGGTCTAGAGTTACTTCTGATAGTGGAGATAATGCTGCTGAGGCAGATTTGGGGGACGGAGATGCAATGATAATTAAACCTGAAGCAGGAAAAGATTATAAGAAACAAAATAAGAAACAAAAAGAAGGTGGATCAGTAAGTTGGAATTGGAAAGGTAAATCATATTCAGGTACACTTATTCCTAGCATGGAAACAGAATCAAATAGATATGCTAGAACTAAGAACGGTAAGGTTAAGACATTACCTAAAGGTCAAGATGGTCTAGAAACAAAAGATGAAAAATCTATCTGGGGTTTGATTAAAGAAATGGCAAAAATTCCAGGTGCTAATATATCTAATTTGTTAGGTGTAATGGGAATACCTGCAAATCTTATAGCAGAGGCTACTGAATCACTTACAGGACGTGGTGATGGTGAGTTTAATTTTATGGATGCTATGCCAAGCTTTGCAACACCAGGATCAGATGATGAGATATTTGCATTTACAAATCAAAATGGTACACCTGTAAAAAATGTAGCTGGATTAGAAGATGCAGAAGGAAACCCATTAGTAGAAAATCCTGTAGGTGCATTTATTACTAACTTAGCAACTGACCCAAGTACTTACGTAGGAGTAGGAGTAGCTAAGAACATAAGTACTAAAGCAGCACCTGCTATGGTAAAATCTATTCAAAAAGCAAGTAGAAAACAACTTAGAAAAATACCAAGAAAAGTAAACACACCTGTTGAAGGTACAGATATGGTAATGACTACTAATACTAAAATAGGTGAACTTGTTGATAAAACAGGTATACCAAAACTTGCTGGATGGAAAAAAGGTTTTAATATGGGATTTGATGATGGTAAAAAGTTTGTTGCAAGTGCAAGAAATGATGCAGGTGATATTATAGATTTAAATCAATATAAAGATGAATTTGGTAATTATTTTTCTTTTGACAATGCCTTTGTAAATAGCCCTTTAACAGCTGGAAGAACAATGAGAGCTATGGAATCTAATATTCCTAAGTATGGCATCATAAAACAAAATCCTATGTCAGGTTCATTAAGTGAAGATTCATTTGCCATGATGTTACAACGGTTAAAAAACCCATCCAAATTTGTGGATGTAACGGATTATGGACAAACTACTTTTTTAAATAGAAGAGGGGTTAATAAAGTTATTGAAGAAGGCCCTGCAAGCAGTCTATTTAAAAGTAAAGGTTTATATGATGCCAATGAAGTCAAGGCGTTGCAATTAAAGTATGACGGAATATTTAAAAATTTACAAAATAAAGGATTGTTAAATGATCAGTACCGGGGTTTAGGAACTAGAGGTGTAAAGGTACCTGGAATAGCAGATGAACTTTATCAAGTAGGTGTACCAAATATATCATTACAAAAACTATATAAAGAAGGTGGGTCATCAACGTCATATCAAGATAAAGGAGAAGTTAAAAAAACCTATAATGCATTTACAGATTTAGATAAAATATCTAAAGATAGAAGAACTGAACTTACTAATGCAATTAATTTTATTGTTGATAATCAAGGTGGAGATAAAAACCTTAGAGATTTATTAACTATGACTGCTTTTATGGAAAATTCATATGGTGCTAATCCTGATGCATATGGTAGAGATTATACAAGAGGTCCTATGTCAATAGATGATGTAGCTTTTAAACATATGTTTGAGATAAGAAAAGGAGCAAATGATTATACTCAAGGACAAAAAAGATATATAGATTGGTTTAAGGGAATGGGCTATGATTTAGAAAACATGGATAAATATTTGCGTGATGATATAAAAGCAAATGTTGCAGCTGCAAGATATCAATACGGAACAAATAAAAATCCATTACCTTCAAGTGATAATCCACAAGCATTGTATGACTACTATATGGATACATATAATAGGACTGGTGAAGATCACTATGATAGATTTTTAGAAGGATATAATCAATTTGTAAAAAAGAAAAAGGTAGGTGGTGCTTCTGATAATTATTCTACTTATGTAAAGTATATTAATGGTGATTATACTGGAAATCAAAAAAATGATGCAGAAAAAGTTTATGATAAATTAAATAGAATACATTATAGAGATGCAAAACAACTAGGAATGTCACCACAAAATTATATAATGACAAACCTACAAACCAATTCTTAAACCTAATAAATTAGTGATTCTGAGTAATTATTTGTATATTAATATTATAATATTATGAGTGTGAAAGCAAACAAAAAAAGTTTAAAGCAGCAGGGAGGGGCCATGATTCCAGAGGCACCAGGTATGATGGAAATGCCTCAACAACCTCAGCAGCCTAAAGTAAATCCAGAAGTAATGCAAATTGCTCAAATGATTAAGTCTTCAGTAAATGAAGGTAATGAGTTGATTGATATAGTTAAAGGGTTGATGCAAGAAGAAGTTGATCAACAACTTATTGGTCAAGCACTTATGATGGGCGGCATAGAGGAAGAAGATATTATAACAATTTTTGAGACAGCATCAACACCACCACAACCATCTGCACCTGAAGAAGTAGATAGAGAACCACAACTCTTAGCTAGAAATAGAGACATAGCTAAAAGAGAAAGAGAGCAGGCTGAACAAGCTCAATCCCAAGAACAAGAAGTAGACATTTCTGAGCAGGTAAGAACATTAGCTAAGTCTGGTATTGAAATTAAACCAGAAAATGAAGGTAAGTTTACAGCTTGGGCTAAGAAACGTGGTATGGGTGTTCAGGAAGCAGCTAGAAAGGTTTTAGCTAATAAAGCTAAATATCCTCCATCTGTAGTTAAGATGGCTAATTTTGCACGTAATGCTGCTAAATGGAAGAAAGAAGAAGGTGGTGAGTTTGAACCACACATGATGTATGATACTAAAACAGGTAAAGCATATAAAGCTAATAAACCTGCTGATCATGAAAAGTATAAAAAGCTAGGCTACTTACATAAAGATGAATTAAAGAAAGCTAAAGATGGTGTAGATATGCCAGCAGGTCAATATGTTAATGGGGTATTTATACCTGATGAATCAGAGGTAGATAAAAGTATGCTATCTCAAAATTTACAAAGACCTGCTAATTTTTATATGTCAGATAATCACTATGCTGTTGCACCATTATCACCACCACCAGAAACAAATGTCTTAGCTGATTTTATAAGTACAGCTACAGGTATCAACCAAGATTTATTTTCTAATGAAGTAGATGACTATGGTAACCGTAAGGGTGCATTAAAAGATGTATTTAAAAGAGGAGATGGAAAATTTTTAGGTATAAAATTTGGTGAAGGTAATCCAGATCCAGATGCAGGTTCAGGTATGTCTAAAATGGAAATGCATAAAATGCTTAAACCATTTTATTATGACACTACTATAGATACCTCTAAAATTACCACTCCAGAAAATATAAAAGCATATACTGATTGGGCTATGCAACAAAAAAAAGAATGGGACTCAAATACTCAAGAACAACTTGATGAACAAGCTTCCGTAGTTGAAGATGTATCAGGTCAATCAGCTCAACAAGATAATAGAACATTTGGGGAATGGGCAGAAGATGCAGGTCACGATATAGTTAAGATGTCAGAAAATGCTGTAAACCTATTACAAAACCTATGGAAAAAAACTACAGGTAAAATGCAAAAAGGTGGGGGTGTTAATAATCCAGGATTTAAAGCATTGCCGCCAGAAGCACAACATAACATACTTAGCAATATGGCTACTGGTGGAGATGGACCAAGTAGAAAAGACGTTAAAGAGTATTCTAAAGTTTGGGGTACAAATAAAAGAGACACTAAAGATATTATAAGTACATTACTGCAAAACGGATATAACTCAGAAACAGATACAATTATATCAAGTTATCATCCTTCTATGCCTATAGAAAATCAGCGTCATGGTCAAAGAATGCATAACCTTGCTACAAATGTTAATTCATCAGGTCTTTTACCTTTTATGCATTCATCAAGTCCTAATTTTGCAGGTAACCTAGGTGCTACGTATCCATTTGTTGATGCAACAGGTTATGGTTCATACTTAGCAGTACCAGAAATGAATGAAGGTGGTGAGGATTCTTATCTTGCAAATAGAGATAGAGTTATTAAAAGAGCTATAGCAAGACAAGAAGGTAAAGCACAAGACGGTTTGGAAACTGCAGAACAAAAGTTTCCAATGGGTCCTTTTCAAGAGGCAAGCCCATATCAAACATATCCATATATAACAGAAATATATGAAGATGAGGAATTATTGAATGAAGATGAGGTCATAGATATGGATGGTGACAAAATTCCTGATAACATAGATATAGATGGAGGTGATGGTACAGGGGAAGCTAGACTTGGTACAATTGGAAATCCATCAGCTAGACAGTTATTTGAGAAAATTAACTTTGAACCAGAAGTAAATGTATCAAATAAAGTTGAGGGTACTATTAATAGACTTGCAGACAATCCAATAGTAGGTGCATTTTCATCTATTTCAGATGCAGCAGTAAAAACTGCCAGGTTTGTTAATGACCGTTTTGATGAAAAAGCATATAGAGATGCGTTAGATCAAATGGAAGAAAGATCTGGTGCTGATTATAAATTTGCAGTACAGACATCTGATCCAATGAGTCAAGGATTTTATGATGCAAATACTGGTCAACTACAAGGAGAAGCAGAAAGAACAGCAGGTTACTATGGTAGTTTTGCAGCCTCACCATATAGCTTTGGTACGGCACAAGATGGTTTAGAAATGGAAACAGGCGGAGAAGTAGTAGAGTTATCACAAGATATGATTGCACAATTAATTGCAGCTGGTGCTGACATAGAAATAATATAATTATGGCAAAAGTAAAAATAAATAAACTACCTAAAGGTTTTGAATTAACTGATGGTAAAGTTAAAAAGAAAGCACTTAAAAGAGATGGTGGGATGACAACTGGTGATCAAGCTGATTATGGTTTGGTTACAACTCCTCAAGAGTTCTATGGAAGTACTAACTTTAATAACACTGATGATCAATCTGTTAGATACAGCTTATCAAGTGTACCTAGAGAAGATGCTAACTTAGAAGCAGAAGGTGGAGAAACTGTACTTACTGATTTGAATGGTAATAACCAATTTGGACTATATGATATTACAGGTCCTAGACACTCAAGTGGTGGTGTACCAATGTTTTTACCTGAACAATCTTTTGTATTCTCTGACACAAACTCAATGAAATTTGATAAAGATGAAATGGCAGAGTTTGGTATAAATAGTAGAAAGAAAGTTACACCAGCAAAAATATCAAAGAAATATCCTTTAAATGATTTTTATGCAGCAATTAATAGTCAGTATGCTGATGATATATCTACAAGAAGTGCTGAGTTAATGTTAAATAAAAACATGTATAATCTTTCTAAGCTAGCATTTGGGCAAGAACTAAAGAAAGAATTTGAAGATGGTGTTCCATTGGCAGCGTTTCCATACTTACAAGAGCAAGGTATTGACCCAATTGAGTTTACTGCACAAGTAGAAAATCAAACGAAACAACAAGCAGAGTTAGAATTTATAGCATCATTACCACCTGAAAAACAAGATGAGATATTAAGGTTACAAGCAATGATGCAACAGATTGAAAATCCAGATGCTGGTGCATTAAATCAACCAAGTGGTCAACAACAAGCTCCTGAGTATGCACAAGATATAAGTGCATTGAGTAATGAGAATGATTCATTGCAAGCAACTTTAAAAGATGGTGGTGAGTTAGATATATACCAAGATAAGGGAGAGGTACCTGAAGGTGGTATTATTAGAATGACAGAAACTACAAATGTTGATCAGCCTGCAGTTGGTGAGACATACGCAGATTATTATAAAAGAATAGGATTTCCTCTACAAAACTCAGATAAAGGAGGTTATGTTTTTGATGAAGAGCTTGGAGGTTTTGTACGTAGTTCTGCTAATGAAACTGTAAGTGTTACTGATGATCAAGTTCAAGAAGCTACAGTAGATGGTAAAACAGTTACAGACTCAGAAGAAACAGTTGATGCTGAAACTAATAGATGTACGGATTATAAGTGTAATCCACTACCTGTTGGTCATCCTGATAGAGAAGCCTTTGAGGAAAAATTAAGATCTGGATGGCAGTTAACTAAAGTCTATGACCAATCTATAGGTAAGACCACATACACTGTAACAAAACCGTTAACTAAAAACAAATTTGAAGACTTTAAAGATTTTGAATTTGAAAACATTGAAGTATCAGGTACAGGAGAAAAAAGAGATGTGTACACTGATTTAGAAAAAGAATTAATTGGTGTATATCAAGATGGTGAGTTTGGAGATAATGTAAGAGTAAGAGAAGGTATTTATTCTAGAAGTGGTACTGTTGGTACTCAGTCTGGTAAAGCCGGGGCAAATTCTTATGGTGGTGATTTAACTAGTGACAAAGCAGAAAAAGACTTTACATTAAGATGGGGAGATGCAATTGATAAAGTTACTGAGTCTGGTATTCAGTTTGATTATGACATGCCTAAAGGTACGTGGTCAGCAGACGCTACAACACCAGTAGATGCACAAGCTAAAGCTTATCAAAAACAATGGATGGCAGTGCAAAATGCAATGCAAGAAGTAGAGAATGAATTTCATGCACAGAACTTTGGTGAGAGTGGTACACCTAGACAATTATTTCCTGGAGGTGATGCTGGTAAAGTAGATGGTAAGTTTGGTATGTTAACTTTTAATAAAGCTAGAAGTTATATTAGAACAGAAAAACCAGAAAACTTAATAGCTGAAGTAGAAGATGAAAAGAAAATACGTACAGAAGAAGATCTGTTTAAAAGACCAGAAAAACCAGATTGGTGGTGGCAAGATCTAAATAATTTAGCAACACAAAATTCTTTAGAGAACCCATTATTCTTACCTAATGTACCTAGAGTACCAAATACAGAAATAGATTATGTATTAGATGATTGGACTGGTAGAGCTAATATGACTAATGCTGCTCTAAATACTATGGCTAAGAACTTAAGAGCTTTTGGTAAAGGTAAAGTAGCTGGTTCTAATTTGTTTGGTAAAGCTGTAGGCCAACTTGCAAAAGATGTTGGTAGTGTTAATACTAACAATATAAAAATTATGAATAGTGTTGCATTGCCTCAAGCTCAACTTAATCTTAAAACAGGTTTAGCAAATGCAAAAGCATACCAAGATGAGTATGATGGAACTGTAACAGCATTAGGAAGGTACACTGATTTTGAAAATTGGGATAAACAAAAAAGTAATGAACTATATAATCAAGCTATTACTAATAGAGCTAATACATTTAACCTAAATCAGCTTAAAGATTATATAAAAATTGATCCAAGGTTAGGAGGTATACAAAATCAAAAAGATAGTAAACCACTTTCAGTAGATTCAGATGTTGATATATCAGATCAAGAAAAAAGAAGGAATGAGTATATCAAAGAAAGAAATAAAATGATAGAGATGTATCCAGAGATGGAAGATGATAGTTTAGATAAAAGCTTAGAGTTTATTCTTGACGGTTATGCTTCTAAAAAAAATAAAAGAACAGCTGCTGATGATTATAATGATAGAATGAATAATAATGTAAATGATCCAGATGACTTAGGCTATGCACCTTCTGTAAGATACAATGCTAAAAAGGGTGGAAGTAGAATGAAAAAGTTTGCATATCCTTTCTATACAGGAAAGATGGGAGCATAAACATAAAAGGTTTATTTATATCAGTTGGTAAACTTTGTAAATAATAGTAAATTTGAACTATGGCAAATTATATAAAAGGAGAAAAAAATTATTACCCGGAAATTAAGCCGTTCACACCTGACTATAAATTTTTAAGTGCAACACTAGATGCAAGAGAAAATAAATATTTAGCAGGGTGGCAAGCTACTAATGACCTATATAGTAGGGTATACTCTGACTTATCACATTCAGAAAATCAAGAGTTTCAACAACAGTTTATAGAAAACTTAGCACCAGAACTAGCTAAAATTTCTGGTTTAGATTTATCATTACAAAGAAATGTTGATGCTGCTAAGACTGTATTTGCACCATTCTTTGAAGATGATGCAGTAGTAAAAGATATTGTATATACTTCTACGTATAAAAAAGAAATGCAAAGGGCTAATCAGTTTGCTGATTCCCCTGACCCAAGAGTAAGGGAACTTTATAATCCAGTAGGAATAAAGAACATGCAATATAGAATGAAAGAGTTTCAAGATGCTGACAGAAACCAATTAATAAACATGCCTTTACCTAAGTATGTAGAAGATGCTGATTTAACACAATATGCACAAAATTATTTAAGAAGTTTAGGTTTAGAAGGAAAAGGCTTTACACAGAAGAAAGACCATTTTACAATGGATCCTGGTAAAGATGGTATACTAGGTACACCTGATGATAGAGTTGCAAATAGATGGATTATAACAGATACTAATGGTAAGCTTATTGAAGGTGATGCATACAGAAGGGTAATGACTGACTTAACTGATGACCCAAGGGTACAAGAATTTTATGATGCTAAAGCTTATGTAGCTTCTATGGAGTTTGCTGAAATAGGTGTAAACGATGGATCAACAGAATCTATGAACCAAGGAATAGCAATGTGGGCAGATTCAGAGATAAAAAGAATTGCGTTACTAAATAGTGAAAGATATAACGCATTACAGGCAGAAGAACAAGCACTGGTAAGACAAACTACTTCATGGGGTAACTTTGGAAAATTAAATGGTTTAACACCTGCAGAAGAAAACCAAGTATCACAATCATTATCTGAGACTGAACAACTAAGGGTAAACTTACAAGAGCTTTTACAGATAAATAAGTTTACAGATACTCCAGATAAAGATGATCAAGCATTGATATCTAAAGCATATAGTTTAAATAAAAATTATAATATAAGTCAGGATCTCCAAAGTGCTGCATATAATTATAGTAGAGAAAATGCAGAGACTACAATTAGACCAAATGATTATGTGCAAGAAGAAGACAAACACAAGTTTAGATTGCAAGAGATATCTGCTAAATACCAAGCTGATTCTCTATTAAAAGCTCAACAGGCTGAAATTGATAAAAATCTAAAAATACTTCAGTCACAATTAGACAACGCAGGAAAATTATCATTTACTGATCAAAACAGAAATAATGGAATAA
>Ga0181397_1001016_pt1 | contig 10345 bp, 18 predicted proteins | sample 20SPOviralmetaG_FD_130126 | JGI IMG/M metagenome (GOLD analysis project Ga0181397, IMG submission 130126) | Marine viral communities from the oligotrophic San Pedro Time Series (SPOT) site, San Pedro Channel, CA, USA - 20 SPOT_SRF_2011-02-23 | ecosystem: Environmental > Aquatic > Marine > Strait...
GGTGGTGGTCTCGGTGGTTTCTTCGGCGGTATTGCAGATGCAATTGGTGGTATTTTCGGTGGCGTCGCAGATGCTGTCAGCGGTATTTTCGGTGGTGGTATTGATGATGATGGTGCTGTCACCAGTGCTCCTGTTGAAACGACTGTTGCCCCACCACCTGTGGAAGAGGTTGCACCTGTAAAAATATCTGAAGATCGTCTAGATAACAAATGGGGATATACAAACCCAGTAACAGGAGAATATGTTTCCGCAGGGATCGACATGATTGATGGCGGTGGAATAAATTCTGCTGGTGCTGGCTTTGCTAGAAGTGGTGGTGTCGCAGCAGATACAAACAATGATGGATTTGTTTCCGCATCCGAGGCTGAAGCTGTTGGTGGGCTCAAAGGAAACTTCTTCTCTGGTATATCTAATGCAGTTGGTGCCACTCCTTTGGGCTCAGGCTTAGAAGCAACTGGTTTGGCTAAAGGTTTGAAATATACTCTTCCTGGACTTTTATATACTGGTGCAAAATATGCTACAGACAATTTCGGCACTGGTGATGTGCGCACAGGTGTAGAAAGACCAGACTTAGACAGCTATATTGCTGGTCCAGCAAGCGACACCTCCCCAGACACAACCCCATCTCTTACTGAAGGCGATGCCATGCCTTATTCTAGGGACATATATGCATCCCAAGATGTTATGGGTGACTTTTACGGTGGCAGAACTGGTGGAATTTGGGATAGATTCGCAGGTTCTTATTTGACGAGATACGGTTACAATCCAGCGCAAGACAGAGAGATGATTCGTAAAGTCGAAAACCCAGACGGAACAACCAGCTTTTACAATCTTGCTGGGCAACTGCTCGACCCAGAGCAAATTGGAGACAGCTACGATATTTTCACCGACCCAACTCAAATTAAAATAGGTGAGGAGCAGGTCGTCGTTGGTCAAGAAAATTACGATGCAGCAGGGAATTTAATTTCTACAAACCAACTTCCAGGAACTCCTGGATATGTGACTCCTTTGCCAACACCAGACCCATTTCCGACTTATTGAGAAGGGATAGCATGAAATACGGAGCTTTAGAATCTATTCCAAGACTGACAACGATTAATGGTCAGCCACACATGCTGGCATATATTAATCCCGAAGAGGAAGGTCTCATTCAGGAATACAGAGAGAACACTCCTCCTATTGTTGGTCCGAATGGTGTTCCTGCTTATGGTTGGTTCAGCGATACTTTTGGTGGTGGTTCATCTTCAACTCCAGCTGCCTCTAGCAACGATGATGACGATGATGGTCCAGGATTTTTCGAGAGCATAGGCAATGCAATAACAAGTGTTGGTTCGGCAATTAGCAACACAATCAGCTCAGCAGTCGATTATGTTAGCGATGCTGGGAGTGCAGCCGTCGAGACCATTTCTAATGTTGCCTCTAATGTTGGTAGTGCAGCATCTGATGTTGTAACAGAAGTTGTTACTTTAGGTGCTGCAGATACGCAGACTTTTAATCAAGATGAAACGCAAGATCAAACTGTCGAAACTGATGATGCAGTCGTAAATGTACAAGAGACTGACTTTGTAACTGATGCTGGTCAAGCAGCTTTAGACACTTTAACAGAGATTGTTACTCTCGGTGGTGCCGACACACAAACTTACAACACAACGGAAAATAATGCAACGGAAAATAACAATACAGTTCTAGAAAGTGTTGCGAACTTTTTAACACCTAATGATGGGCAAACATATGTTGACAGTGTTCTTGTAGACACTTCCGATGCAATAAATGCAACACTTGCTGCTAATGAAGGTTCGTCTTACGATGGTGACACCAACACAATAACAGGAGCTGATGGCAGCACTATAGGTATTGGCACGAACGTCGATGCAGACGACATAACAGATGCTTTGTATTCTGAGTTGCTTCCTGGAGGCAGCGGAGGCAGCACAACCTATGACGACTTCCTCTCTCTTTACGAAGCTCAGTCCGCAGCAGCCGAATTAGATCCAACAGGAGGATCAACTGCAACAGGATTCTTGGTCAATGAGGGTTTCACAGCAGATTTAGATGGGGATGGTGTTGCGGAAACTTACACTAGTGGCACAGAATATAGTTTAAATCCAGACGGCTCAATTGTAGTTGCCGACAGCGAAGACGACACAACTGGTGGTTTAAGCCTTCTGGGTCAAGACATGATAGATCTGGGTTTGGCAGATCCTTTAGACGAAGGTGAAGTTGCGGATGGCTCTGGCATGACTGACTTGACGCAGGTTGGTGGTGGTGATTCAGATGGTATTGTTGGCGGTGGTGGGCTCGACGAGATTTTCACTGGTGATGGTGTTGCAGATGATTCTTATTTCATAGATGATGATTCTCAGCCTTACTCGACAGACATTTATGGAACTAGAGACGTCATGGGAGACTTTTACGGTGGGAAGTCTGGAGGGATGTGGAGCAGGTTCGCAAATAGCTATTTAACAAGGTTCGGTTATTCCCCAGAAGAGTTTAACGAGATGATTCGCAAAGTCGAGAACCCAGATGGTACAACTAGCTTCTTTGGTGCAGACGGTGCATTAATCAATCCAGAATCAATCGGCTCTAATTATAAACTTTATGGTGATCCAGTATCTCTAAAAATAGGCGAGGAGCAAGTTGCAATCGGGTCGCAAAACTACGATGCACAAGGTAATTTGATTTCTACAAATTATTTAGACACATACAACCCTGACTTAGATGCAGAAATTTTAGCACAAAATCAGGTTTATTCCGTTACAGACCCAGCTTCTGGTCAGCTGGTTACTTTCCCAAACAAATCGCAATACGACCAGTTTGTTGCAGCTAACAACGCAGCATTAGCATCATAGGAGGCTGAAATGGCAGACCAAACAGAACAAATGAACAGACTTTTAGACCCTAACTCAGCTGTCCGTGAAGGAGAGATGAATTATAGTTACCAAGTCGATGATAGGATCGAGCAGATGACGCCATCGCAAATGTATTCTGCTAGAGCAAGTGGCGAGATTGTAGCAGACCCAGGATCGGTCGTTCGTGAAAGTGAACTTCAGATGATCACCAATGCCCAGATGGGTCTTATGGAAATGGATCCTGAAGGAACTAAAGATGTTGTTCAAGGCTTAGAAATGACCAAGCAAAAGGTTATGGGTGGTGGTGCTTTGACCGAAGGCGAGTCTTCTGGAATTATGGCTATTCTGCAAAAGCTCGGTGGTGCACTTAAAGGAATGATGAGTGGTGGCGAAACAAAGAGCTACATGGTCGATGGTAAAATAGTCGAGATGACTGACCGAGAAATGATGGGAGCTAAAAATGCTGGCATTCTAGTTCAGGATGTAGAATCCGGAATTAGAGATATGGAAATGAACCAATAGGAGGTTAATATGGCTGAAGTAAATGTAGAAAATATGGAAGAGAACGCTGAACTCTTCATGGAGAAAATGGGATTCGCTCACGACTCCGAAGGTCTAGACATGACCGACGATCAGCTTGTAAACTTTTTATTGCTCTGCCACCAGATGCAACATGGCATTGGCGATGAGTACGAAGAAGAGGAAATGATGGAAGATCACGACTCAGATGTTAAAGTCAAAATTATGAAAGTTGGCTCTGGCGACGATGTTCATTCCATGATGAATCAGATCCTAGGAGGTTGATGTGCCTTATAGCAAATATTCTCCGAAGCAGAAAAAGCTGGCTGCAGTCGCAGGTAATAAGAAAAAGATCACTGCTGCTGACCTAAAGAAAGTCCGCAAACCTAAGAAGAGGAAAGCATAATGGCAAAACCTCCTGGATTGTACGCAAACATCAATGCCAAGCGCAAACGAATTGCTGCTGGCTCTGGCGAGAAGATGCGTAAAAAAGGTGCTAAAGGTGCACCAGCAAAAGGTGCTTTTAAAGCTGCAGCAAAAACAGCCAAGAAGCCTAAGAAAAAAGGCAAAAGATAATGGCTAAAAAAGCAGTTGAAGCTCCTAAAGGTTTTCATTGGATGAAGTCTGGTGCAGGTTTTAAACTAATGAAGAATCCATCAACAGGTTATAAACCGCACAAAGGTGCTAGTAAAAAAGCATCTTTCGAGGTGCAGAAGGTTCATAAGAAGTAATGGCTAAATATAAAGGCAAAGCTGTAAAACTAAATAAGCCTCGCAGGATTGCTAAAGGCGAAACGAGCTATGGCAAAAAGAAGTCCGTCGTTTATGTTATGGATGGCGATAGAGTGAAACGTGTTACCTTCGGCGATCCAAATATGCGTATTAAGAAAAACCAAAAAGGACGAAGGAGTAATTTTAGAGCAAGGCACAATTGCGACAATCCTGGACCGAAAACGAAGGCACGCTATTGGTCGTGTAAGGCTTGGTGATATATGGGAAAAGGTAAATTTGTTGCTGGAGCTTTAGGAGAAGTAATAGACTTTGTTTCAGAACTAAATAAAAGAAAAAAACAAATTTTTGAAGAAACAGGAAATGATGTTTACGACGAAGCAACAGACACTTTTATAACTGATGGAAATATTCCTGAAGGTGCTGTTCCATTGTCGAAAGATGAAATGAGAAAATTTTTTGGTATGAATCAAAAAATAATGGATATGGAAGACCTAGGAGTTATTTTCACAGAGAAACCAACATACTTTAGTGACATTGGAGATAGCATATCCTCTAAAGAGCTTGCAGGAGTAAATGAAAAACTAGGCTCTCAGCTAGAGACTTACAAAATAAACGAGGTTCTTTCCAATCCAAAAGCTCCTCTTTCTGATAAATTGATCGAAACAGATGAGCCGATTATTGTTTGGGATCCTGATAAAAATAAAAGATATCTCGCAGATCCATCGGGTGCTAGAGATTATTTTAGATTTTGGAGTGAGATAAAAGACTAATGGATAAGATGCCCAAAGTAAGTATTGCTGTTGTCGGAGTTGTTATAGCTCAGATTGGTGGCTTTATTTGGTGGACGGCACAGCAAGCAAGCACAATATCAAACCTTGAAGAGACAGTTAATATTCTGACTGTTGAGAATAATGCTACTGATAAAACCAATTTAATAAGAGATGTAGAGCAAAATAAAAACAAAATAGAAGAGCTTATCGAGATTGCCTCAGAAATTTACGACGACATGGAAGATGCAGACAACGAGATATGGGAAGACATCGAAATGATCAATGAGGATATGGGTGGCATGGCTTCTCATATGATGGAAATAATTAAAGTTCAGGCTCGTGTTAGAACTTTAGAAAGCACTCTGGAGTATCTCACAGGCAACTCAAGATCCCCAATACACCCAGATCACAAACGGACTGCTAGATAATGGAGCAAACGATCGAAACTTTTACTGGCACAAAAAACATTACCTTTAGCGAAGGTGGCGGTATGAGCGATGTAGAAGCTGGCATAGAATTTATTTACAACATGCGTGAGCATTTAGTCGATATTGGTGTTGCTACAGTTTTCGGACTTGTTGTTTATGCTGCTGTTTTATATATTACGAAAAAGATAAAAGGTTAAGTATGGCACGAGCAGCAATCAAAAAAGTAGCACAAGCAGAAATAAGAGCTGCAAAAAGTTTTTTAGAGCGCAGAGGAATAAAGTCTGACGAGATCTCTCCTAAAGAGTTTGCTAAAGCTGCAAAAGAACTAGACAAGAGCTTTATGGAAACTTTAAGGTTGCTGGCTCGTGAACTCTCCGGAGGGCAAGTCTAGTGGATGAACAAGAGTTCATAGACAGATTCGGAATGACCAGAGAAGAGTATGGTCAGAGGTTCGGAGTTTTAGAAGATCCGAATCAAGGCAAAGGTGCAACGCTGAGAGAAAAGACAGTTGACGCAACTGCTAATTTCCTGCAAGGTTTAGGCTCAGACCAATACACTGCCTATAAAAGAGCACGTGATCTATTTGGCAACCCGAATGCAGATCTTTCTGAGTCTATTGGCGTTATGGACTTTACACCTGCTCAGTTGCCATTCGCTATACAAGAAGGCAAGCGAGCTTTACAGCGTGGCGACACTGCTGAGGGTGTGCTTGACTTAGGCTTCGCAGGTTTAGAAATGTTCCCTGCAGCAAAACTAGCAACAACTCCAGTAAAAAGTTTTTTAAGCTCTCTCGCTTCTAAATTGTCTAGCAACTTAGGTGCTTTGCCAATAGGAAAATTTTAATGGGTAAAGGCAGGATATTAGCTGAACTAGGAGACACAGCCTTTAGATGGGTGGCTTCTTTGGCGAATAAATTAGATAAGCCAGCTGACGAACTTGCTGAGCGAATGGGAACAAAATTAGTTAATCTAGAAAAAGAGTTTCCGGAGGCTTTTAACCTTTACGAACCAACTGCGATTTTAGAAAGTTTAGAGCAAGCCAATAGAGCTCAAGCTGACTTGGCAATAATAGAACCAGAAACATTTAGAAAGATTGCTGCTCAGATAGATACAGCAGACCCAGAAATTGCAAAGCAAATGCAAAGAACAGTTGATCAGTATGCTTCCGAGATAGAGTCTGGCATTCCTCTTAACAATCCTGAAGACAATGTGCCTTTTTTAGAATATATGGTTCCTCAGGAAAATGTCGCCCAGTTCGTTGGCCATGATGGTCGCCATAGAAATAGAGCTATGGAACAAACAGGAGCTTTACAATCCCTTGTTAAAGTAGCACCATATTTTAGAGGCCAACAAGTAATGAGCAAAACAGGAAAACCTTCGGATGTTTATACAGAAGTAAGTCCGATGCAGTTAGAAGGAAAAGGTGGCAAAAAAGTAGGAAGCTCAAAAGACCTATTTAAGTTTTTGTCAATGTTTGGTGCTTTGCCTTTTATATCAGGAGGCGAAGGTGAACAGAACTAATTTCGGCAAACTAATGAAAGGAGGCAAGTCGATGTATGGTAAAAAGAAGCCTATGAAGAAAATGGCTATGAAAGGCAAAAAGAAGCCTATGGCCAAAAAAAAGAAACCAATGAAAAAGAAAGGATATTAATGTCAGATCATAAAAAAGATGTTACTGTTTTTGTAACTGGCGTTTCTATGTCAGGAGGTGTCAAAAATGACAGTAACAGATCTACTCAATCAGATAAAAAAGAATCTGAGGGAGAAAAGGCTAGAAATAGCTGAAAGTCTGATTCAAGGTCGGGTCTCCGACTTTGAGTCTTACCAGAAGAACGTCGGTATTGCGGAAGGTTTAGAACAAGCCTCTGAGATCATCGGCGAAACATTGAAAAAACTAGAAGAGGATGATTAACCATGTCTCATCAACATGCTACGTTTAAAGTGAATACAGCTGCAACAGTTTACAAAGACGAGTCTACAGACTCAGAAGTTACAGCTGACCAACTACCAGTTCCCCTGAATTGGAAAGTTTTAGTTCAACCCCATCAAGTGCAAATGAAAACAAAAGGTGGAATACATCTGCCCAGCGTTTCTAAAGACAACGAGGAGTATTTAACTGCTCATGGTCGAATTGCAGCTATGGGCGATCTTGCTTTCAGAGACAGAGACTCTGGTGCAGCTTGGAAAATGAATACTCCCACAGCTGGGAATCGAGTTACTTATGGCAAATATGCTGGCCAGAAAGTAACAATTAATGGTGTTAGATTTCTTTTATTGAACGACGACGAATTAACGTCGATTCTTCCGGAAGAAGTTGAAGTCACCGCATATTTAGCGACATAACTTGGAAGGACGCTACCATGGCAAATGAAGATGTAGTTAATGAAATTGAAGAGGAAATCAAAAAGGCTAAAGGCGAGCCTGAAGATTTTCAGATCGAGATAACGGATGATCCTGCTGAAGAAGCCCAAGACGTTGCCGAAGAAAAGGCAGCTCAAGAAGAGGACAACTATGGTCCAAAGGTTCAAAAGCGAATTAAAAAACTTGTTGACCAAAGGCGAGAAGCAGAAGTCCAAGCTCAGCAAATCCAAGCTCAGAATGCGCAGTTGAATGCAAGGCTCGCTCGTTTGGAGCAAGGCTCAGTCCAAAATAATGAGAAAGCATTTAATCAACGCTATGCTCAAACCAAGGCTGCATTGACAAAAGCAGTTGAAGAAGGTGATACTGAAGCTCAGGTTAATTTCCAAGAGCAGATGGCAGATATGCGTGCTGCGATTAGAATTGCTGAAATGCAAAAGCAACAGCGTGCTCAGAGAGCCGCATCACCTACAGTTGGCAGAGCTCAACAAGTTGCCCAAAACCCAACACCTAGAAAAGCAATGGACTGGTACGAAAAGAATCGCTGGTTCAATACTGGTGGTTTTGAGCGAGAAACTGCTGCTGCAAGATCTATTGATGTTCAACTAGACATAGAAGGATATGACAAAGATTCAGACGAATATTACGACGTTCTCAATAATCGTTTACAAAAAGTGTTTCCTGAGCTAAACTCAGGATCAAGTCCGTCTAAGACAAGAACAAAAAGTAGACAACCAGTTGCGCCAACTACAGGCGGTTCATCTTATAAGGGCAATAGAGTGCGTATGTCGCAGGATCAACTTAGGATGGCTCGTGAACTTGGAATTACAGACGAATCAGGTCTTAAAAAATATGAAGCCGAAATTCGGCGTCAGCAAAGGAGCCAGTCATGACTGAGAAAAGAAACGTGCGTGCAAACGAAACTCGAAATTCCACTCGTAATGAGCAATCTCGCCCAGATACTGCGTGGAAACCACCATCATTGTTGGATGCTCCAGAGCCTCGTCCAGGATACACCCAACGATGGATAGCTACCTCGATTCAGGGTAAGGAAACTCCAGATAACGTGTACAAACGTATGCGTGAAGGCTGGGAACCTCGCAAAGCTGATAGCGTGAAAGATCCGTTGTTTCCGACGATCAATCATGGTCAGTGGGCAGGATCAATTGGAATTGAAGGAATGTTACTTTGCGAAATGCCTAAAGAAAAGCATAAAGCAATGAAAGAATACTACCATAATCGTAGTGTCGAAGCAAACGAATCAGTTGCAGGGGATCTCGAGGCATTAGGACGAAACAATGGACAACCAATCTATCAAGAACGGAAGTCCTCTTCGAGCCGTGGCAGGGATCTCTCTGTCATGGATGATTAAACTTTACGCTGAAAGGAGCGAATAATGGCTAATGTTGATGCAGCCTTTGGGTTTGTCCCAATTCGCCATATGAGTGGTAATGCCCCACGGACTAACAAGTACACTATTGCTTCAGGTCTTGCTGAGAACATCTTCACAGGTGACTTAGTGGTTCTGATCAATACTGGTTTGCTTACTCCGCACACTGCAACAGAGACTAATAACATTGGTGTCTTTGCTGGGGTTTCTTATACCGCATCAGATGGTTCTTACGTTTATAGTGAGTATTGGCCTTCGGGCACTACTGCTACAGACATCGTGGCATATGTGTATGATGATCCATACACTGTGTTTAAAGTTCAAAGTGCAGGAACTCCTGCTCAGACCAATATCGGTAATTGTGCTGATGTTGTTGCTGGGGCAGGTTCAACTGTAACTGGACAATCTGGATTTGAAATTAGCGGAACAATGGCTGCAGGTATTGCTACCTGTAAAATCATTGGTCTGTGGGAAGGTCCAGACAATGCATTCGGCGCAAACGCTGTCATGGAGGTGCTTATTAACGAGCATATTCTTGGCACGAATGTTGCTGGTATTTAAGGAGGGTATGAAAAATGGCTATGAATAGAGCACAATTTGCTAAAATGCTCGAGCCAGGACTGAATACTCTTTTCGGTCTTGAATACGACAGCTATCCACCAGAATATGCAGCAGTCTTTTCTTCAAACAGCTCAAGTAAGGCTTTTGAAGAAGATGTATTGTTGCAAGGTTTTGGCTCTGCACCAACCAAAGATGAAGGTGCAGCAATTTCATACGATACTGGTAGTCAGCAATGGACTGCACGTTATCAGCATGAAACTGTTGCTTTGGCATTCTCAATTACTGAGGAAGCTGAAGAGGATGGCCAGTATGGTTCGATTGCATCACGCTATACTAAAGCACTCGCACGCTCAATGGCTTCTACTAAAGAAATCAAAGCTGCGAATGTTTTAAATAATGCACAAACAGCTGGCTTCACAGGTGGCGACGGTGTTGTACTTTTAAGTGCATCTCACCCAACTACCAGCGGAGTCCAATCTAATGTGTTGGCAACTGCTGCAGATTTATCTGAAACTTCACTCGAGTCTATCCTTATCCAGATTGCGGATATGAAAGACGACCGTGGACTACGGATTGCTGCACAAGGTACACAGTTGATCATTCCAACTGCTTACACTTTTGTTGCAGAGCGTTTGTTAGAATCACAGCTTCGCACAGGTACAGCGGACAACGACATCAATGCTATCAAATCAGGCGGTTATCTGCCGAAAGGATATCATATTATGCGTCGTCTAACTGAC